>Ga0206969_1124_pt1 | contig 21429 bp, 13 predicted proteins | sample Alteio_BWOrgHeat_87_FD_153256 | JGI IMG/M metagenome (GOLD analysis project Ga0206969, IMG submission 153256) | Enriched cells from forest soil in Barre Woods Harvard Forest LTER site, Petersham, Massachusetts, United States -... | ecosystem: Environmental > Terrestrial > Soil > Temperate forest >... | reverse complement strand
TCACCACTCTCCAGTTGCCCCGGCCTTCTTCAGGCCGGGGGATAGATTGAACAACATGGTGGCTTTAGCCGAAATTTCTCGTTTGGTGTTACTCACAATTGTATAATTTCGGCTAAAGCATAAGTGGGGATTCATAAAAAAGGCGGGTAGCATTAAGCCACCCGCCTTTCACTAATCTTTCACAAATCATGTTTATTGCTCTACCATTAAATGGAACACCGCATTGCCGGTACCGGAGCTAACGGTGAGCAGGTACGATCCATTGGCAACAGCTCCATTCAGCTTTATGCGTTCGTTGATAAGGCCGCTGTGTGCGGTAATTTTGCTTTTATACACCACCTGCCCAAGTACATCCTTCATTTCCACCAACACTTCTTCATCTCCGGTGGCATTCACCGGTGAGCCCACCGACCCGGAGAGCGTAAACTCGCCCTTGTTAGGGTTGGGCACTACGCGCAACTGGCCAGCGCCCTGCCCTGGCACACTCACGCTCTCGTTGTTGATGACATGGATGGTGACCTTGTAGGTACCGCTATGCCCTCCGCAGGCGCCATTACTGGTAACCGTACAGGTGATCACATCCCCGTCGTTGAAGTCGCTTGCATAGCTTTGGTTAGTTGCCCCAGGTATGGCTATGCCACCTTTGAACCATTGGTAAGACGGCGCAGGCGTAGTACCGGCCCCGCTCGCCACAGCAATCAGCGTAACACTCTGGCCAATTAACACTGTTGTATCAGGCGTTGCAGAAATAGTAACCACGGGAAACAGCGATGTTACCACGTCAATATCCAGGGTTTGCAATACGGTATCCGGCGAAGCACAAGGTTCGCTGCTTATCATCATAACGCCTATCACATCGGCTGCACTGGGCGTATAGGTATAATGAACAGAGTCTGTACCTTCATTTGCGCCATTGACAGACCACTTGTAAACCGGCGTTGACCCGCCATTTGAAGGCGCTGCTACAAATGTTACAGGCATACCGGAACAAACCGTGTCGCCCGGTAATGCCGAAATGCTTACAGATGGCGCTATTGTACCCAATATGTTTATTACTGCGCTGTCTGGCAACAAGCGGCTGCACCCTGTTGCAGTGGTGGTAGCTACCACCCTATACGTACCGGCTGGCGTTTCTATGCCAAAATCCAGCGCGGAGCCTGTGCCGCCCATGGCGCCGCCAGACGGCGATGAGCCATTAAACAACTGGTAACCCGTGCCTGAAAGAGAGCCGCCCAGCCCAACGTGGAGCCTGGCACCACCTACACAATAACTGCCTCCGCCCGTAAGCGGGAAAGATGCAGGTAACGGATTTACGGTAACTGTGCCTGTAATACTGCACGAAGGCGCCAGGGTATAAGTGATAGTGGCTGTTCCTGCCGACACGCCGGTGATAACGCCGGAAACAGAGCCGGCTGTGGCTACAGCCGTGTTACTGCTGGCCCATGTGCCGCCGCCGCTGGTATCGCCCAGGGCAGTTGTTGCACCGGCACAGACCGACTCCGTGCCGGTAAGCGGTGAAGGCAGCGGACTCACCGTTACCGTTACCTGTTCTATACAGCCTGTTGGCAATTTATAAGTGATGTTGGAAGTACCTGCTGACAGCCCGGCAACAACTACCCCTGTGCTGCTGCCTATGGCGGCAACAGGCAAGCTGCCGCTGCTCCACACGCCGCCGAATGACGAATCGGCAAGCGCTGTTGATAGCCCGACACATAAACGCGGGCTACCGGATATGGGCGCAGGCAACGGATAAACCGTGAGCGGCGATGACGTATAGCACCCGCCGGTTACGGTATAGTAAATAGTTGCAGGGCCCGCTGCATAACTGGTAACAAAGCCAGAATCGGATACTGTAACTAAGGAAGCGGTCCATATACCGCCGGGCAGGGAATCTGCCACATGGATAGTGCTGCCATAAGCGCAGATGTTGGCAATGCCTGTGATTGGCGGTACTGAGATTACATCCACAGCATAAGTGGCCGCACATCCCGAGGCAATAGTATAGCTAATGACCGTGACGCCACCGGAAAGGCCAGAGGTAACCAGCCCCGAAGAACTGACCGTGCCAACAGCCGGTACACTGCTGCTCCAGGCGCCACCGGTACCTGTTTCATGCAGGAGCGCCGTATAACCTAAGCATAGGCTTGTAGGCCCTGTTATCGCGGGAGGTAAAGGGTCAACGGATATTAAAGTAGAAATACTACAGCCAAGTCCAAGAGAATAAGTAATGGTAGCCGCGCCCACAGAGCCGCCGGTGATAGCCCCCGTAGCCGAACCGACCGATACGATCAGCGGGTTGCTGCTGCTCCAGGCGCCACCGGGAGGGCTGTCGGTAAGTGTAGAAGAGGAACCAAGGCACACCATGGAGGAGCCAGAAATAGGCACCGGAACCGAATTTACGGTAACGATTGCTGTGCGGAAACAGGACCCGCCTAGCGAATAGGTTACCGTTGCCGCACCAAGAACACTCCCGGTAACGATGCCCGACGAAGAGCCAATAGACAGCGTGCCTGCCCCGCCGGGACTACTCCAAATACCGCCGCTTGTGGAATCGGTCAGCAAGGTCGTTGTGCCCGGACAAACGTGCATAGCACCAGAAATAGAAGCGGGTACCGAGAAAACGTTGATAGTAGCTGTAGTAAAGCAGCCTGTGGGCAGTGTATAAGTATCAACGGTAGTTCCGATGGTGATACCTGTTACCGAACCCGAACCTGTCACAATTGTGGCCACAGCGGGGTTACTACCCTTCCAGGTACCGCCATGCGACGTATCGGCTAAGATAATGGTGGAACCTGTACAAACGCTGGAAAGACCGGTAATTGGCGCTGGTAAGGGGTTGACGGTGACAGTCGTGGTAACGATGCAACCACCTTCGGTATAGGTAATGGCCGGCGTACCGGCGCTAATACCGGTAACTGCACCTGAAACCGAACCCACAGTCGCCAGGGGGCTTGTCGTGCTCCATAGGCCGCCCAAAGTAGTATCGATTAAAGTTGTTACACTACCGGCACATATATGCTTCGTGCCTGAAATAGGCGTAGGGAGCGGGCTCACTGTCATACTGTAATACCTTACACAGCCAAAGCCGAGTGAATAAGTAACGGATGCCGCACCCAGCGCAACGCCCGTAACAATACCGGAAGATGGGCCTATTGTAGCCGTGGTAAGCGGGGCTATAGACCAGACGCCACCGCCTGCCGTGTCGCTCAGCGTAACGGTACCCAGTAAGCAAACGCGGGAAGACCCCGTAATTGACGTAGGAGCGGTATTTACCGTTATTACCTTGATCGTAGAACAACCAGCAGACAATGCATAAGTAATGGTTGCCGTGCCGGGGCTCACACCCCTTACAACACCAGTGGAACTGCCAACTGTGGCAATACCGCCTGCGCTGCTGGACCAGGTGCCGCCGCCAGGGTCGCTCAATAACAGGGTGTCACCTGCGCAAACGCCGGTGGGGCCTAATATGGGCGATATGACGCTAACCGTTATCATCTTTGTGGCCACACACCCCAGTCCCAATGAATAAGTGATGAGCGCAGTGCCGGACGAAAGGCCCATAACCACACCCGACGTAGGGTTAACAGACACCGCTGTGCTTGCTGTGCTCCATACCCCGCCCGTTACACTATCGGTCAATGGCAGCGTACTTCCGGGGCATACCACATTACCACCCGAAATAGCGGTTGGCGTTGTATTTACCGTTACATTTTTTGTGAGTGTATGGCTACATCCCGATCCATTTGTTACCGTGAATGATATAGGGTGAACACCCGTTACGCTATACGCATAAGTAGGCGCTGACACGGTACTTGTAGCCCCCGGCGCAAACGTACATAACCAGGATGTACTGGATGAAAAATAGCTCACCGAAGAGTCTGCAAACGACATTGTATTGCCCTCGCAGACCGGGTTAGGGGTGAATCCGAATTTTGGGATCAGGCTGTCGACCTTTATCGTGTCTATGCCATAGCTGAACGCGGAACAGCCCGCAGTGTCTATAAGGACAAGCTTGGGCAGATAGGATCCTGTAGTTGTGTATTTATGCGAAATAGTGTCCATTGATGAAACTGTGGAGATCACACCGTCGCTAAAGTCCCATATTATGCTGCTGACGGTGGTCAACGTCGAAGTAAAATGCACCTTCAAAGGAGCGCAGCCGCTGACCGGGGTATAGCTGAATGCCCCGGAATAGCCAAATACGCTGGCGTGGTGTATGGAAGAATCTGTGCAGCCAAATGAGTTTGTAGCATAAAGTTTAACGGCATAAAGACCGGGCGAGGAGAACACGCCACTCGGCGAAAAAGAAGAGTAAGATGCGATAGTGCCAAACGTCCAGTAATAGGAGGTTGCACCTGTTGTAGTGTTAGTGCAAACAATATTAAGCGGGGGGCAAACCGCAAACGAATCGCTCATGCTAAAGGAAACGGACGGCTTGGGGTTCACGGTTATATACGCTGCACTAATAGCAGTATCGGTGCATCCATAAAGACCGGTAATAACCAGCTTTACGGTATATACGCCGGGTGCAGCATAAATATGGGTGGGGGCGGTAAGACTGGATGTATCGCCATCCCCAAAAAACCATATAGAGCTCACTATGCCCGTGGAGGTGTTTATGAAGTGCGCATACGAGCCCGCGCAAACGTTAGTGGAATAAACGGAGAACGAAGCAGTCGGCTTGTGGACGACCGGGTGCGAGGCGCTTACCATAGTATCCTTACAACCAATATTGTCGGTAACAATTTCCTCAACGGTATAGGTCCCGCCGAGGCTATAGGTATGGGTAATCAGAGCACCTGTGGAAGCTGACAGCGTGTCGCCATCGCCAAACAACCAGTAATAATTGGTCAGGGCAAACCCCGCTACATCAGAGCTGTGGTCGGTAAAATGCACGGGTACGGGCGCACACCCGGTTGAAAGTGTGTAACTGAAACTGTCAACCGGCTGGGCAACATTGACGTGCGAATAAAAAGTATCGAAGCATCCATGATTATCCGTCATTAATAGCGTCACCGTATTCATTCCCGGCGTATGAAAAGTGACCGTAGTGCTATCAAAAAAATAATTCCTGACTACCGAATCAAAACAGACCCCGCCATAAAACCACCGGTATTTGGCTGCATAGGAAGTATCAATTGATTCCGTGTCCAGGATATGGACAATGAACGAATCAACGAGGTTATTACATATTGACGTGACTTTTGGCGTTATTACGGCATTCAGGCCTTTCAGGCTGATAAGCGCATGGGTGGTGTCCCTGCACCCTGACGCCGCATTGAAAGTTGAAAGAGTAACGGTGTAAATAGCAGTGACAGACGGATAGTCGTGGATCTGGCTTCCAGCAGTAGATGTGGCGCCATCTCCGAATTGCCACAGGTGGGCATTGTCCCCAAAAGAAGAATCCCGCAAAGTAATTTCATTCCTTGGGATACAATCATAGTGCAAAGAAATAACCGCACTGGGGGAATCCATGCTATCGGAAACATGATAGAGGGAATCACTCATACAGCCGTTATAGCTTAGCCCGAAGTCCACATGAAATATACCAGGGACAGTATAGGTATGCACCGGATCTGCAGAAGTGTCGGAATTGCCATCCCCAAAATCCCAGGAATAGGTATCAAAGACCCCGGCAGTAGAGGAAGTAAATGTTATAGGTCGGCCCGTACATGCATGACGGGGATGAATAACAAAAGAAGGTGTAGGTGGCGGCGCGCCGACTTTAACCGGGTTGCCCCCGGCCACTGCGGTTTGGGTACATCCGTTTGCCGTGGTAACAGTAAGGGAATAACTATAAACACCACCAACTAATGTGTAGGTATGCACGGGCGTTGCAGACGTGGACAGTGGAGTCCCATCGCCAAAATTCCACGAATAAGAAGTTATTGGTTCGGGATACGGATATTCGATAAAGGGATTTACAACGGCCCCGGGAGGTGGATACCCTAATGCATACCAGGGAGCATAGGCAAACGGATCATATACATAAGAGTTTGCCGCTCCAAAAAAATGAACATGTAAGGGCGTGCAGCCTTTAAACGGACCAGACTCACCGAAGTCTGGCAGGAGATAATTTACAGTATCCCGCTTTCCCACTGTATCCTTACAGCCGGTCGTAGTGTTGGTAATAAACATTGTAATCGAGTCAATAAATCCGGAGGGATTCCCCGCAAGGTCATGCATTGGCAAAAAAGTTTGTGTGAGCGGGGTTCCCGAACCCAATGACCCGAAAATCATAGACTTCCACGAAACCGTGCAACCGGATGGGACGGTGGCCGTGAAGGTGAGCGGAATTGGCGGGGAACAGGGTACTGGGGGGCTTATGGCAATGCTGCCGGTAGGGTGCGTAATAACGATAGGGTGTGTAAAAGTATCATAACAACTGCCATCGGTAATTACCAGTTTTACGTTATATGTGCCTGGTGCGGCAAAAGCATGTATTGCGGTGTCATCGGAAGATGTGCCACTATCACCAAAAAACCATTCGCTGGCACTGGTAATATGGGGAGAACTGGCGTTATGAAAGGTATCAGGGGAATTGATACATGAGGTAGGGGTGACGTTGAAAGACGCTGTAAGGTTAGATACATTGATATACGATGGATAAACGAGACTGTCAACACAACCCTTTCCATCGGTCACTTTCAGGCTTATGGTATAGCTACCTACCGCAGTATAGGTGTGGGTAGGATTAGGAGCAGGTGACGTGCCCCCATCGCCAAATCTCCAGAAAAAAGTACAAGTCGGTGTTCCGATAGTGCCGGCGGAAGAGAAAGTGGCTGTTGCCGGTACCCGGCAAAACGAAGTGCTGGAGGCAGTGAAACCCACAAACGCAGGTGTATATACATGGATGTAGTTCGTTTTTGTCAAATAGCCCTCGCACCCCTTGCTATTGGTGGCGGTTAAAGTGACACTCTTATAGCCCGGCGCGGAATATGCATAGGTAGGCGAGCTGAGGGCGCTGGATAAGCCATCAATGACCCAGTCGTAGGACAAAGAACCCCAGGCGCCCGGCACGCTGGTACTGGTAAACGTAACCGGAATACCGGGGCATACGCTCGTATCTGGCACGCTAAAGGCTACAGTAGGTGGACCATAGGCATGGATCGTAGCTGTAAAAACGCTGCTGGCGCTGCCGTTGTGGGCAGTAAGCGTTATGGTATATATCCCCGGCGTATTATAGATGTGCGAAACATCGGTAAGGGATAAAAGCGCGGAACCATCGGAAATATCCCAGGTGTAACTTGTAGCGCCTACCGACGTATTATGAAAATTCACTACCATAGGGATGCAGTGCGCAGTATCATCAATGGTGAAACTGGCGGTAAGCTGCGCCTGAACAAATAGCGGGCTGAAAAACAACAAAAAGGCGAAGGAAACCTTCAATAAAAAACTGTTCCGCAACGAATTTCTATAGATCTGGGAACAGTTTTTTTTGCCGGAAAGAGATACGGTCTTAGGGTCGGTAATGGTAGCGTTTGTAGTCATACTATTTTACTAAAATTGATAAACAAAAGTTCTCCTTTCCACGCGACTATATATACACAAATTGCACCCGTTTGATACAATACGGTGCTACTCCTGCCATAATAACGGGCTTTAGGACATAAATATATAAAAAGAATGTCAAAATATGAACAATTTTTTTTAAAATAATTCATAATCCACTACCAATTTTAGGTATAGGCTACGAACCAAAAAATAATCAAAAAATATTCTTGGCTATTATCATTTAAATCGATTTTTTCTCTACTTTTGCACCCCTGGCAAGTCTTATACGGCCAGCTCCTGCTGAATCCCCCAGGACAGGAATGTAGCAAGGGCGAGCGGTTGTAGCGGTGCGATGTGAGTAACTTGCCAGGTTTTTTTAAAATTTTCCCACATTTTTTTTAAGAACCTGGCTTCTTTCGTTTGTCTAAGTAAGAGTGACAAACTTCCGTATCTATATAGAGTAAACGCCATTAGATGATCAAACCCAAAGGGTTGACATTATTATAGCAAATGGATAAAATACGCCGATAAACCCCGAAGGGGTGACATTATTTACTCATTCTGGAGAGATAATTTTACCCCTTCGGGGTTTGATACAGATTAGACATGTTTTTCTATAATAATGTCAACCCTCGGGTTTACTATTGTTACTGAATCAATTGAATACTGGTATTTTATACTTCTCGCCGTATAAGTTTGTGCAATGATAAACGGGCAAGCCCGATAGGGCTTAAATGATGAATAGCCACCGGTGAAACCGGTGGAAAAATAGATGTGGTCATTGAACCCCGGCGGGGTTCAACTGGTATAACCCTGAAAACTCCGGGTTGCACCCGGAGCTATTCACATTAAAGCCTTCCAGGCTTTTTTAAATTCAATGCACATTTTTATCCGGCGTATAGTATAATGCGTTTGCCTTGGGCATCTAAAATGTTCCTTCCAGAATTGTATAACTGGTTTGCTGCGAGAGCAGAAATCCAAGATGAAAAAGTGATGCTCCGTCCGGACTTTGCTCCTTCTTGTTAACTATTCTTCCCAGCATAAACATGTGATAGCCCAGTTTCCGGTGGTGGACAATCTCAATTTCTTTATAGGAGGACGAAAATTCAGGAACCGGGAAATTAAACAGTTCGCTATTGACGGTCCCGAATGGCAGATCTTCCAGTTTTGGCGGCGATGCGCTTTGGTGCCGCCCAAGTGCATACACCGTGTCGAGGTCAGCGTTGGCCGTGTCGCTTACTACGACCCTACCTGTTTTCAGAATTGCATCCAATGTCTTGTTTGTCGTTCGCAACCCAAATACGTACAGGTCACCTTCCTTCACAAAGCCCTGTATATCCATCGGAAATACATTGCAATAATTATCGTCTCGATAAGAGACAATAATTATCTTCCTGGGATACGAGTAAAGAGCGCTTATGGTGCGCCGGTAAGCGTAGGTACTCGTTTTATTACGAAGCAAATAATACAGGGTCATAAAACATTTTACCGGGTTAAATTGAAAATTGCCCACCCGGATCACTTTATACAATAACACCACGGTCTCACCCTCGATGATCTCCTCCATTAACGACACCCCAATTGATGCATTTAATTTCTTACCCTTATAAAAGTAAACATCGGCATTGCCGGAATTGTAATTTCCCTTCAGACCTTTGTCCATCCAAACAGCAATGCAAAAAGGCTCCAGGCAAATCATGCTATGCCTGCTACTTATGTCCAATTCCCAACCCGCCACTTTTAAAAAAACCTTCTCCTCAATCATGCTATCTTGCAGCCGTGTTACCAGGAAAGTCTTTATATTAGTGTACTTAAAAAAGATATTTTTTATCAGTCGGTACATTTACTTCTTTATTAGGTAATCATCATTTTCAGCCACAAAAATTACAACTATAAAACTGATCGACATATCGTTTACCGCTCATCCCGGAATTTTTGATCCTGAACGGCTAATTATGGCTCACCAGGAGGGGCTGGCTTATGCCATTTATTTGCAACGACATGTCGAAGTAATCATTATAGAGCACATAAATGTCGAGGCGAAAATAATTAAAGACGGTGTACAATATAGATTTTTTAAACGGGGCCCCAGGTTTTATCATATCCCATTCAGAACGCTTCATTTCGTGAAGAAAGAAAAGCCGGATGTTGTTATGGTACAGGGCTTACTATTCCCGTTGCAACTTATCTGTTTACGTTTATTCATCGGTGGACGGTGTAAGATAATAGCCCAGCACCATGCCGAAAGGCCATTTGGCGGCATCAAAAAAATTATCCAGAAGATAGCAGGCAAGTTTACCGATGCCTACCTTTTTACCTCGCTCGACAACGCACGAATGTGGCGTGAAAAAGAAATAATAAAAAACAAGAGCGAATGTTATGAGGTACTAGAAGGGTCAACCTTCATGACCAGGCAAAACAAACAAGAAAGCAGGAAAATAACAGGCATTTCAGGAAAAGTAAATTTTCTGTGGGTAGGCCGGTTGACAACAGGAAAGGATCCCATAACGGTTCTACAGGCGTTTGAAAAATATATTGCTACTGCACCCGGTTGTATGCTGTACATGATCTACCAGGATGATACCCTGCTGACAGACATAAGAACACTCATCGACAGCAGTACCACACTAAAAAAGGCGGTTCGTTTAGTTGGAAAAGTAGCCCATGACCACCTCGCCTTCTGGTACTCAGCCGCCGACTATTTTGTTTCAGGCAGTCATAGCGAGGGTTCAGGCTTTGCGCTTATAGAGGCGATGGCCTGCGGCTGCATCCCAGTTATTACTGACATTCCATCGTTCAGGAAAATTGCGGGTGAACGTGGCTTTTTCTTCATGCCCGGCGATGCGGACGGCTTGTGTAAAGCGCTACAGCAATCATCAGAAATTTCTATTGAGGAACGCTCTGCTGCAATAGTCACTCACTTTAAAAACGAATTGTCTTTTGAAAAAATAGCTTCGGATATTTATAACGTGTGCAAGAGATTAACTAGAAAATAATTTCATAATTTTCTCCGCAGCACCGTCGGTAGTAAATGGAACAACTGACGAATGTGACAGTGTACTATGTTGTAAAAGCCCCATCGCTTTTTGCACCATCTCTTCCTCATTTTTAACATAGTGCCAATGGGGTATCTCTTCATTCATTGAGCGAACAAAGCTTACTACATGCGCCCCGGCAGCGAGGGCCTCAAGGCAGGCGACACTTAACCCTTCATACTCCGAGGTATGCAAGAGTATTTTAGTGCGCTGCATTATCTGCAATAACTTTTCGTGCTCCACCTCTCCGGCAAGTGTCACGTTTCCGCGCAATCCAAGGCTCATTATTTGTGTGTTAATGTCATCCCTGCATGGCCCGGCACCACATAACGTAGCACTGATTGACGGAAGCGTTTGTTTCAGGTTTTGTATGACTGCAACAAACACATCAAATTGTTTCAATGGCTTCAACGAGCCCACGCCCAATACATCAATGTCCCTCAAAGAATTATCACCAGAAGTCTTTGGGGCATCAACACCGGTAGAGATCACGTGTGCAGGTTTAATGTTGTAGTTTTTAAAAAACTCTTTTTGCAGGAAATCAGAAACAGTAACCAGTTCTTCCGGTTTTGGCCTTATGAGCTTCACATACTTATTGCCTGCTTTAGCATCCTGCCCGCAGATCCAGTTGTAGTGTTTCAGATTATTCCATTTGGCAAAATAACTACCCATAAGTGCACATTCCGTGCACCACAAACTAAACAGCCCAATAAGCTTCCTTTCCTTGTTCAGCGAACGCAACTTGGCCCACACCTGCATCCATATTTTTAACCTGCTTCCCCTACCCCTTTCCCTGCCATCAAAACTTACCACTTCTATATTTCGCCACTTATAGCTGCCCTTTTTATAAGGGTACTGGAAAGCAAGAACAACCACCTCTATACCCGGAAAATTATTGGCCAATACGGCCACATGACTTTGCAAAAAAGGCAGGCAGGTAGTATCGGCCTCATTGGCCGGAAAGCCCGGAGTAAGAATCACCAATGTACCTTTGCTAATCAACTAAATACGTTTTGTTACAGTAAAGCAGGCTATCCTTATTGTGTGTTATTAAAATTATCATTTTGCCATTCGCTGCCAGCGCCTTCAGATGCTCTATGATAACGCGCTCGGATTCTGCATCCAGTTCACTGCACGGCTCATCAAGAATAATCAGCGGTGCATCTTTGTACAATGCCCGCGCAAGAGCAATGCGCTGTCGCTGCCCACCGCTGATGTTCTTGCCATTTTCCGTGATAACAGTATTGATGCCATGAGCAGAATGATCAACAAATTCATTAAGTCCAACCATATCTATAACTTCTTGTAGCCGGGAATCTGCACAGCGCGCTTCACTGAGAATTATGTTAGCAAGCAATGTATCGTTCACAAGGAAGGGGCGCTGTTGCGCATAAGCAATGCTGCGCCAGAACTGCTGCCGTTCAACCACGTTTACTACAGCACCATTCATTAAAATATCCCCGGCATCATGTTGTAAAAAACCAAGAAGCAAATTCACGAAAGTCGTTTTGCCCTTACCGGAAGAACCGGATACGCCTACCAGCTCGCCGGGAGCAATGCTAAACCCAAAACCATTAAGTATGGAATGGTTGCCATACTTAAAACTGACATTATCAAATTCAACCGAGGCAAGTAGTGAAGCGTGTTTTTCAAACTCCTTTGTTTGTTTATTTTTTGCTTCAACAAGACCATCTACTGTGTAGGAGTACGTTCTTACCTGCCCGGTAAGGTTGAATATCTTTACAATCCCCGGAATAATTTTATAGGCCGCTGCCATGAATGCGCCGATATTGATTATCTCAATAGCAGGCGAGCTGCCAGAAAGCTTATTTACCACGATAAGCAAGCAGAGCCCTACAACAGCACACACTTCGATGAGCCGCGAAGGAACGCCCTGAACAGACTGCACATCAGCAAGGTATTGCGACATCTTCTCCTGGTACTGTGAGAACCGGCTTGTGAAAAAATCCCTGCGGTCGTAAATATTACTTTCAATATAGCCTGCCAGCGCCTCGTGCAAATGCTGTATAGCCCGTTCATTACTGACCTTTACATTGGCCCTTGCCATTTTCAATTTCCGCTTCGAGAACCAGGCGATCAAAACGACTGGCGGGGCCAGCACAACCGTTAGCAATAAAAAAAGCCACGCATTAAAAATGAGGATCACCGTAATGGTGAGCAGTGAAAGTATAGCCTCTGTAAAAGCTTGCTGTATGCCCCACAAAACATACTGGCAAAACTCAATGGGCTGGTGCAATATCTTCCGCAAATGAACGGATGAATCGGTATGCACAAAGCCTGTGTAATTACCATCAAGATAATCCACCAGCCCAGCGCGGGAAATCCTTGAAGCTACGCTATAAACATATTTGAACTGGGCGGAATAAACAACATATCCCAACACACTTTTGAGTGCAAATAAAAACGCAAACAAAACGATGGGCAATAGTGGCCTGCCAACAAATACCGATAGAAATTCAGCGGTGATATGTGCATGACCAGCTTCCCCGGCATAAAGACTGACGAGCAATACCAGGAAGACCAAAGATGCAATATCGATGATACTAACCAGTGCATTTAAAAATACAAACCTGTATAATTGCCCCCGCTCTTTACCAGTAAGGATACTCAGCGTATTTAGCAGGATTCGTTTCATTAGTTCTCAGTAATTGCAACGGGAAAATTAACAGCATTGTAATGGCCCCGTATCTGCCTCATAAGCCCCGGCACATCGCCATAGACGTACTTAACTGCGCCATTTATTACAATCTTACTGAAATTTCCTATTAAATTACAATTCTTATTCACCTGCTCCAGCAGCCCGGCATCAAATAACCTGATGTTGCCCTTGTGGGTAACCAAAAGAATATCCTCGGGGTTAAGCGCATAAAATGCACCAAATCCATCCAGTCCGGGCTTCTGCTTTGCTACAACAATATCGGCAGAATAGCCGCTTTCTATTTTTCCGCATCCGGGCAGGTTCCACACCTTTGCAGCGGTTACCGTAAGCATCTTATACAATTCGTTATCGGTTACAATGTTCAGTCCCTTTGCCAATCTCAGGTGATCCCATAAATTCCACCGGGCAGACAGTGTTGAATCTGTGCCAAACAGAATATCCGTCCTGCTTTTCAATTTCATTATTGGCGCAGTCTTTCCAATTAAAAAAAAGTTGGAATCGGGGCACCACACAAGAGCTTTAAACGATGCCGCTTGGTGTTCTTTCATGGCTATTCCATGCACGCCTACTATATCTCTTTTACAGAGGTTCCATTTCTGTAGATTATCTATTTCATTGCTGCAACTGATATCCCCACCCTCCCCTATGTGTATAACAAAGGGCTGCTTTTTTTTGAATGGCTTGTTGAGCAGGTATTTCCAGTATTTCTCTAATTGAATTGAATGCAGCAAATGGTACTGTTGGAAAACGGTAATAAGGTTATTGTCCACCTCCAGCAATGGGCCATGATTCACCACAGTTGTAACACCGTTCAGCAGATTTTTATACAGCCCCCACTTCACCCGCAGATCATTGGGTATGGCAAGCACTTTAGAAATAGTGCCCTTATTGTATGTATGGATATGGTTGCCCCATTCCACATAGTTATTGTATAGCTTATCGCCCAGTTGGGGGAACAAGTTAAAATCAAGATGGTCGTGCGAATTAACCAGTCCCGGAAAGCCTATGGCATTGTCAAAGCTAATAATATCCCCACCTTCACCAATATCCAGCGCCCGTCCCACTGAGTTGATCTTTCCATCAACCACATCAATGTCAACAACACTCTGGCTATCTACCAATTTCAGGTTACGTAGCAGCATCTGTTTTCTTTAAAAGGGTTCCGTAAATAATAGGTACGCCATTGAATTTTTCAAAAACATGAAGCGCTTGCTTCTCTTCATAGTAGGGCTTCATTGAAGCATCAATTTTCTTTTCAACAAAAAGCAATGCCTCAAAACCCATACTCCGCAGCAACCCGTGCAACTTGCCGATGCTGTGCGTAAAATTCCTGATCGCCACCGTTTTCCCATTGACCGGAAAAGTACGGTTGGCGCCCTTCATAAATGCTTCGGGATGGTAATCGGTAATGATAATCTCCCCATTAGTTTTTAAAACGCGTGCCCATTCAACAAACGCTTCTTCTATATTTTCGATGTGGGCAATGGTAAGGGTAGAAACTATAACATCAACACTGCTATTTGCAAGCCCCGGCAAACTATTGTTTATCAACTTGCTTACCGATGCGCAGGGAAACTTTTCCTTCAGTTTGGCTATCATGCCTTCGGAAACATCATAACCTGACAGAGACTTTGGTTTTTTTGCAAAGATCTTATTCCAGTGCCTGCCTGTACCGCAACCTATGTCCACAACTACTTTGCCATCAATATTAACGCTATTCAAAATCCCAGAAAACAGATCCTCATCAAGGTCCAGCATCAGGTTGCCAGGCTGCGCATCATAATAGGAGGCCCACAGGTCGTATGCCTTCTCGGGGTCGGTATCCTCTTGCGGTACTGTTCGCCTCAATCGTTCTTTCAAGCTGCTTAATAAAGTCATGGCGGTTAGTTACTGATCAATGGGAAAATTGTGAAATCACACTTAACACCCGTTGCTGGTGGTTTGCGGGATGGTTTTTTGAGACATGCAATGTTGTTTTAAACGCCACGTCATACTGGTCCATGGGAAAATTTTCGCGCGTCCATTTTCGTCTCCATTTCCTGTCTGTCAGTGTCATCAGCATAGTATTCAACTTGCCGGGAAACAGGTTATCAAAAAGAAATTCAGTTGCCCTTTTCGGTATGCTGTTATTATCCCCGATATTAACCGGCACTTTGTTAAATCCGGCAAAACCATTAGGCAGAAAATCATCCACCCATTCATTGGCCTCCATCAGCTTTATATAGCTATTGTGGCCGCTAACCGGGATAAGGCTGGAAAGTTCAATGGCCGTAAACCGGTTCTGTTCTTCTATCTCCAGGTTGTGCAGGTCAATAAAATAGTTCATGCAGAATTTATGCTGCTGGCCAAACAGAAAGGTAAGTTTCTTAAACAAGTGGAGCAATGTCCGGCATATCCACAACCGGTCGTCGCGTGTTACAACAAAGAAATCAAAATCACTTTTCGCATTGGCATACCCCTTGGATAAGGAACCCGATATACCCACGAACCTTACAAAAGGAAACAAAGCAATAAACCTGCCGGCCTTCGCCGCCTGCAACAATTTTTTCTGCGCAAGGCTGTTTGCTTCCTTACGTTTACCCACTAAGCGTTTCACATCGCGCTCCAGGCAATAAAACTCCTCGTACCTGTATATTCTCTTAGTCGCCTCCAGCTCGTCTAAAGCAGCGTCTAAGCAGGTACGCGAACTTTTGACGGGCAAATTGCCGTATATTTCTTTAGCAGTTAACGGGTAATGAAACAACGAGTAGTACTGCAAAGCGTTCAGCGCTGCATCACATACGTTCTGCTCCGTTCCAGTTGTTGTCTGTACCATCACCTTGATTTTTTATTAAAAGTGAAAATGATCAGAACCGTTTCCATAAGGATAGACATATCCAGCGTAAATGAAGCCTTCTGAACATAGAACAGGTCCAGCTTAGTTCTGCCATATATCCTGTAATGGTCAAATACCGAACCATGATACCCTTTTATCTGGGCCAGGCCGGTGATGCCTGGTTTTACCCTATGTCTTAAATTGTACGACGGTATTTCCATACTGAATTTGCGGTGATGATAAAGCATATGCGGCCTGGGGCCAACTATGCTCATATCGCCATACAGTACATTGAACAGTTGTGGCAACTCATCAATGTAGGTCATGCGCAACCATTTGCCGATCTTAGTAATACGCTTGTCGTTGAATGCAGCTTCAAGTGTATCAGCATCTTTATTGACAACCATTGTGCGAAACTTTATGCACTTAAATATCCTTCCATCTAGGCCAATACGCTTCTGGATAAAAAACGTACCGCCCCTTGACGAAATGTTGATGAGTATAAATAACAGTGGACAAAGCCAGCTAAGTACTGCCACTATCAGTACCAACGAAACAACGATATCAAAACCTCGCTTTAGGTTCCAATAGCCAGCCACGCCCTCCTCGTAATAGGAGAGTGGCATCATTATGGGGCGCTTCACGATCTTCAGTTCAGCGCACTCTGCTTGTTCATTTGCGATTGTATCCATTCACCGCTAATTATAATTGTAAACAATAGTATTCCAGCTTGTGTTTCCAGCACAGATTCCGTAAGAAATGCAACAGAAAAAAGTATTCCAGTATATATCATCATCCCATTGTGCGACCGGGTAGCATAATAAATAACGCACGTCAGTATTGACAATAATGTAACAACGCCTGCGATGCCGAATTGCAAATATGATTCCATATACTGGTTATGCATATTGTAGTTCTGGTATCCCTTGTCCCCTCTCGCGGAGTCTCCTGAATACAAGCCATATCGCTTTATCTTGCTATTAAGCGATGGCTGATAACGATCTCCACCCGCCCCAAACAACCACATATGCCTTTCGTTCACAAGTTCATTCCCCAAACGCCATAGGGCCAGCCTGATACTTAACCCATCGAAAGAATAATCGGTAAAGTCCCTTGTATTGAAGACCAACGAATAGTTGTGGATGTTAACGTCTGCATAACGCTTCCTGATAGGGTTACCCGTGCTTGCCAATGCCACGGATATACAAGCGATACCAGACAGTATTGCCATCTTTTGCCAGCGAGGCTTCACAGACCTCAATAACGATGCGATCAATAATAACGTTCCTGCTACGATCATCATCTTTGAACTCAGCAACAATAAATTGAGATACAGAAAAACAACGACAACATTGGTGAGCCACCGTATCAGAATAAATGTATTGTTGATAACGATGTACCCCAATGTAACCAGCAGGTAAAAGGAAAAATAAATAGCGTTCAACCCGGTTACATGCGCATACTGGTGATAAAAAAAGACATCTGCATTTTTTGAGCCGGCAAACCTTGCTATCGCCATAATAAAGCAACACAATGCGGCAAATGTATTCCCGTAAATGAAGCCTGCAACACCCATTTTCCATGCGTCCTTATACGTTGTTAGTAACACGTACAACAGTAACGGAATGACAATTAATGAAGCCTTTTTTTCAAGGTCTGCATGAACGAAAACATCGTGCGGGTAAAAACACAGGGCTACAACCTGGAATAAATAATAAGCAAGAAACAAAAGGAACAACGCCTGCTTTCTGTACCACGAATAGTCCATACGCAAGTCACCAGACAATATCAATAACCCTCCTGTTGCAATAAACAAAAAGGTAGCTGCGCGGATATTATATATCCACGGCAATGCAAACATTGCGCAAAAAAATAGCTTTTCAACTATACCGCGCAAAGTACCCCTTCGTATTTCTCGCCATACTTCCATTGATTAAAATACATTTCTATTTTATCGGTGATAGAACGCCAGTTGTAGTCATTCCAAATCTTTTCTTTGTTATTCAGCAGCCAGCTTTCGTGGTCATCTTTATTAAGCGGCGCAGACACCAATGCTGCAATCTCCTGAACATTCTTAAAATAAAAAGCGTCAGTGCCAAGTACACCCCTGTTGAACAGGTTATCGTGGGCACATATAAGCGCATTGCAGGCCATTGCTTCAAGCAACGAGGGGTTTGTACCACCTACCGAGTGCCCATGCATATACAGCCGGGAGTGATAGCGTAGCACATTCAGTTGCTTATCTTCGTAAACGGGGCCTGCAAAATGAATGTGCGGCAGGGAGCCATATTCATGGTACATGCGCCGTCCAAAGGAAGTGTTTATGTGATTGCCCACAAGTACCAGCTTCCTATTCTGCAATCCAGAATAAGCTTTCAAAATTGTTTCGATATTGTTCTCCGGCTCAAACCGCGCAATGAGCAGGTCATAATCATTGCTGGTTACACAAAACCTGTTTAGGGTAAAACGGTCATCATCATTGGACTCATACACGTCAGCGCCATAGGGTATCAACACAGCGCTGGCATTGTACTTATTATACAGGTAATCCTGTATCCCTTTTGAATCCGCGATCAGATGGTGGCTGTAGTTTACCCCCCATTTCTCGGCATGGGTGAGAAAGTATTGGGTGGCTCTATTATACTTTGCGCGCGTCCATTCCAGGCCGTCCATATTTGTTACAAGAATGGCCGACCGGGGATATAGCCAAGACCAAATAGTGCTGCTGGTATAACCCAATTGAAGAATAACATCAAAATTTTGCTGCCTGCAATTCTTTATGCAGTTGAAATCATAAATAAACTGGCCGGTAGTGCCCATCAAATGCTCGGGATCATAACACCTGATCAGCCGCACTTTCTTATAAAACTCACCCTTGAATGAATGGCGGTGTGATGTATATACCGTTACATCATGCCCTTTCTCCACCATGCGGGTAGAAAAATTTTCGGCAAACTGCTCAAACCCCCCATATTGATTAGGTATCCCCCTTGTACCTATAATACCGATCTTCATAAACTACGTTTTAAATGGTGATCTTCACATTCCTGTATATTCCATTTCTAATACTCCTGCCTGGTTATTTGTTCTGGCCAACTTTCTATTCAAAACAGATTCATACACTTTTATGGTTTGTTCAGCAGCATATTGCCAGTTATATATGCTGCGTATCTTTTCCCTGAATGTGTCGGTCACGGGCGCATCTGAGGCATTAACGACAGCTTCATATATGGAGTGCGTATCCGCAGGGTCGCAATACCATGCATCATCGCCAAAATACTCCCCTGTATCTCCTTTATCTGTGATTACCAGATTGCAATTATAGCTGGCTGCCTCCAGGCTGCTCAGGCCGCATGTTTCGTTCCAGCTTGGCAGCACATGCACCTTTGCCGATGTGTAAAAACCAATAAGTTTTTCCGCTGTTCCAAAATCTTCAAAACTGATATTCGCGGCTGCTATCCGTTTACATTCCTCGTAATATTTTATATGGTTGGGCGCCGGCTTACCTATTATACTCAGTCGGAACCGTGTGTCATTTAGCGCCTTAATTAGATTTAGCTGGTTCTTCCGCCCCTCTATACGCGACACGCAAATGACATGATTCGGATCTGGCTTAGCTATAGTTTGTTCATTATCGCTTAAAAACACCTCCAGGTCCACTCCATTATAGATAACTTCATAAGGCAGCGCTACTTTGTAATGCGCGGCAAACCTGGTGTATTCACTTTCCGAATTAGGTAGCAGGCGGGCTGCTCCTCCCGCCAATGCCCTCACTGCGTTCCAATGCCCGGTATAAAGGTATTTCCGGGTATTTATTACTTCTCCGTTCTTTACCCATCTTGCAATACTTTTCACGTACTCCATTTGGTCTGTGGTAAGGATACGACTAAGCAGCGAGGTCATCACTCCGCCATTGTTCTTTTGGTATTCGCTATAGTCCACATAAATGGTGGACAGAACATAGGGTAGCTTGCTTTGCTTCACATGCGCCAGCACATCTGCCGGGCGGGTAACATTAAATACATGCAGCAGGTCGTACTTCCCGTAGTCGATTTTTTCGTTGGCTAATTTTATGTCCACAGATGCGCCCAACTTTCTAAGGTATTTGGCAGTAGAAAGTATCTGCATGGTATCGCCACCGTACACGCTATATAATGTAGCCCTCGCAAGGAATAGTATCTTCATAGCTGCTTGCTTGGTTTAGATGATGAAGAAAAACTACGGGCATATTCGGGGAATACGTTGGAGAACACAAGTATCCAGATGATATATTCCGACACATTGGTGATATAGCTGCCGGTAAACTGGTAGATGAATACAAAAAGAAAAAGCCACAGCCTGTAAGGATTGGCATAAACCCTCGTGCGGACAAAAAGATAAAGCTCAGTCAGCATCCTGATGGCAAAACCAAAATAACCGAAGTAGGCAATTGTCTCTGCAGCAGCATTGGGGATACGTATAGTTTCTGGTATTTTAAAGTAATAATAGTATTGTATCACGAGGTCGCGGGCTATTAACTTCAGTTGTCCCGGCCCAATACCCCACCAGTAACTTTTCAGCGCAGCAATTTTATTGGCCAGAATAAATGCTTCATAAGTCCGGCCCCTCGCTGAGGTATCATGGCCATTGAAGATGTTGTGTATCCTGAAAAAAAGCGGGTTGCCCGGAAATAAGTAAAACGCAAGAATGAACAGCCCAGATAAACCCAGCGCCGTTAACACCACGCCCATCCTTTTAGACCGGGAGGCAAATATCCTGTTGAAATAAACACAGCAGGTAAGGAGGCCGGAAATGGCAAGCCCCAACAAAACGCCAAGAGAAAAAGAAAGGATAAGCGGCACCGTAACGATAACCAAAGCAAGCAATGGATTTGACACCTTAAAAAATAGCACCCTGGAATAAAAGTAAATGGCGATGGGCGCAAAAAGGAAACTATAGTGGGCTGCCTCTGATGCAAATAACTTGAGGCGGGGAATAAGCCGTAAATTGTCGGTGAGCGGAACCATGTACCACACCGTTTCCCTTATAGCCGGTAAAAACAGCAAAGGCAGGCAGCCTACAGTCAGGATGAAATTGAGGATAGCTATATCCCTGAAAATAACGTCCAGATTAATGGGATAGTTATTGACCAGGAAATAAACGGCAAATACGAAAAACACAAGCGCCGAGATCATAGACAGGGAAACAAAATAATAACCGACATTCACGCCGTTCAGCAAATGAATGAATGCATAGATCACTAATGGCAACAGCAACACTAAAGTTGTTTTTAACCGGTTGGTGGCATACAACAAATATATCCACAATGGGGTCAGTAAAAGCACATAGGATAGCCCTCCCGGCAGCAGGAAATAATTAAAGAAAAAGATGAGCAGCGAGAAGACCCACACCCATCCATGCCTGAT
>Ga0206969_1123_pt1 | contig 21478 bp, 14 predicted proteins | sample Alteio_BWOrgHeat_87_FD_153256 | JGI IMG/M metagenome (GOLD analysis project Ga0206969, IMG submission 153256) | Enriched cells from forest soil in Barre Woods Harvard Forest LTER site, Petersham, Massachusetts, United States -... | ecosystem: Environmental > Terrestrial > Soil > Temperate forest >... | reverse complement strand
CCGTCTGGGTTGGCGTTGAACTGCAGGCGGCAGTAAGCTGGACCAAGACGGCAAGCGGTATCATTTTTTTCATCGAAGGGGCCCCTTGAATCTATTCAAGCGCGGAAAGGTTCGAAAAATCACAGATATGTTTTTGACGCTCGATAGCAGAGCGTCGTCTAAGGGTGTTCAGTAGCCGAAGTCGCGGAGCATCGACAAATATAAGGCTAAACTACTGTTTTTGCGTGTCGATAGGTAGCTGTGGCGCACCGTTGGTGGACCCTCCTTTCTTTGATTTTTTGGATTTCTTGCGCCTCGTCTCCTCGGGTATGGGCAGGCCCAGGATCGGATCAAATTGAACGCTGGATCAAATGGGAAACGGAGGGAAACACTCATCGGCAGCAATCCTCCGCGGCGTTTGACTTGGAATACTTTGAGATCCCGCGACGTCTTCTCGAATCTGAGCAATCTGAACAGCTGGAGCCGCAGGTTAGAAGAGCGCTGATTTTCAGGAAGAATCGAGAAGAATACGTGCGTTGGCTCATCCACCCCGAAGACACGCTCTATCAAACGCAAGTCGCCGAATTCTTGCGGTCGCGCGGACTCAGTGATCAACGACATCGACGCTTCAGGGCCTATCGCACTAGTTCGCGCAGCATGATCGTTTACGACCCCGTGCTGAAAACCTCATTCTCCGCTAAGGTCTCCACAAACACCATCGGGGGGAAGTTTGAGGATAAGAAACAAAGCTGGAGCGGAGCCAAGGAATCAATCATTGCTGAGCGGTACCTGGAAACGATCTTAAGCAGATTTTCGCCGAAATATTTTACAATGCTGGATGAACCCGCTGTTTTTGGAATCGAAGCGATTTCGCAGGGAATGATGATCCGTTCGATTCGACCTCTGACAAAATCAGGGAAGACGTACTTGCCCGGATTTAGCGTCTTGAACGACAAAATAGGAAGGGAAATTGCGGAGATCAACGGTGAATCTGATCCAGCGAAGTTTTGGAACGAGCACTACAACCGGCCCTTAGCCGCGGCCCTCGCCGAGTTTATGGCGATGACGGGGATGACTTACGAATATCCACATGGCCAAAACGTGCTTGTCGAACTCGATGAAAAACTGAAGCCAACGGGACGGATTATTTTTCGGGACTTCGGCGACTGTTACATTTTAAAAGCGCTTTTCCGGCGACTGGGCGGTGCAGGGAAAGTCCTCCTTGAAAATTGGTCGGGTAGGTACAAGAAGGACAACCTATTCGTTCGGCAGTGGCATTATAGGAAAGAGAAGATTACTTGGTTAGGCGAAGCTCAGAGCTCCCAATGGAAAAAAGACTATTTTTCGACGTATTCCGATACATTTCGGCAACTCACAGGTGTCCAAATTGGAAAGCCTATATTCGTCGAGAGTCATGGGGATCTTGGTGAATCACGCCAATATGAGGTGGCTGGGCGTCAGTGGGCGTCTTATTTAGATTCTGTCGCCCATGTCTTGGAGTCCAACGTGCCGAAAGGAGCCCCCGCCGATCCCAGGAGCTTTGGACGTTGTGTAGCCGATGAGGTTTCGGCGCGAATTACCCGCTATGACGCGACCTCCGATTAAGACGTTGACGATGATTACTTTTGATCTAAGTGAACCGGCCGGGATCAAAGGTCGTTTCCGAGTCGGATTCCCTGAGATCGGTGCCGTGTTCCAAAACCGACTTCAGGTTCGTCATGAAGAAGGCCCAACCGGCACGACAACTCACATGCCATTGCCAGCGCCCGTCCGGCGTGTCCGGCATATTGCTTTGAGTGAGAGTGACTTTGCTCAGATCACCCGCTTCCTCGACTGTAATCGCGACCAAAACCGAATCGCTATCGAACTTAAAGATAAATAGCTGGTTTTCAACGATGTCGACCACACGCCCGAAAGAGGCCGCCTCACCCCTGTACTGAGTCCAGGCGATTTGATCACCCTTGGAGGGAAAGGCGTCCGGCGGTAGTGGCGAACCATCCGTCCGGGTGAATTGAACCTGATGCCTGAAAAACGACTCCAGCCCCCGCGATGTGGCCCAAGCGCGAAATGCTTTCTCGGGCGTGGAGCGCAGATGAATCGGGAGCGAGAACCGGGTCCAATCAAACGGCGTCATATTGAAAGCCTGGGCGTGTCTTAGGGGTTGGGCGCATGGGCTCGGCCAAATTTCTCCGTTGCGGCCTTCATGGCGCCGATCACGCAAGCGGATGTCTGAGTGTGAATGATTTTTCCTAACTCCCGGTTAGTGAGGGGAACTCCCGTGTCTGGGCGTTGGTCCAGTTTCCCGATCGTACTTTGCCCGACGCGACCTAAGGCCTCTTTCCCGAGCTGTCGAGCGATGAGTTTTACCAGCAGGCTGTCGACCGTCTCTTTGCTGCCCGCGTGAGCGAGCGTCTGACCGGTCAGCCAGATGCCTCGATTGAAATCCACGAATGAATCCGGAACGCGCCCGCCGATGCGCGTGACTTCCTGAATGAGGGCGTTGAGATCCGAGCCCGGCCGATCTAGGATTTTTTTTACCCCTTCTTCCAGGACGCCCGGAGGCAAAGGTTCAATCAAGAGGTCATTGAAGGCGGATAGAATGTCTTTTTCGTTTCGGACCATCATGGCGGCGGTCAGGCGCATGAATGCGCCGCGGGCGTCGGATTCGAGCGTATTGGCCATGCCGAAGTCGAGGAGGGTCAGGTGAATGCTTCCGTCTGCTTCACGCCGGGCGAGGATGTTCCCCTGGTGCATGTCCATGTGGAAAAAGCCTGTTCCGAGCAGGGCCTCCTGAAGCCACATCAAGGCGATTTGTTCGGCGACTTGCCGATAGGTCTCGGGGTCGTGCTTGAAAAAGGCTTCTAGCTTATACCCTTTCTCAAAAGTCATGATGTGAACACCGGAGTCAAGACTGTCTTGGTTCAGAATGGTGGGAACACCAATGCTCAGGACGACTTTGATGCCCTTGCGCGTCGGCTTCAAAACGCGCGAGTAGAGTCGACCTCCGCGCTCTTGGTTGATGGCGGTCGGGAGAGTTTGTTGTTCCGAGCGAACGGATTTTTCGATGCCCGCTATGAAATTACTGACCTTTTCCAGAGGCGAGCCCTTTACTTCTGGAGCGTTTTCTACGATCGGCACGATTTCTTGGAAAACACGCGCGTCATCTGCGACTCGGTATTCAATGCCGGGCTTAATCACTCGTACCGCGACGATTTGGACAATATCCGGTTCATTCTCGTTCACGATGAATTCAGCGCGGTGGAGTTGCGCCATGGTCCCAGCCGTCAGTGGGGTGCGTTCGAACTTTTTGAAACGCATGGGGTAAAGATGGGGAATCGCTTTGAGAAGCGCCTCATGAATGACCTCGAACGGAACCGTTTCGACGCCGGATTCGAGTTTTTCAGCTACCGCCCTGAACTCCTTGCCGATCGAAGGTTCTTTGGAGAAGACCTGGAGAAGTTTTTGGAGCATTGGGCCTGATTTTTGGACGAGTACGCTCAGCTGGTCCATGAATCCGCTGCTATTTGGAAGTTGGAGGAGGCCGCGGAGCATGCCTTTCTTGTAGGTCAGCTTAACGCGCCTAAAATACTGTTCGAGCAATATCTGGAAAAATGCCTCGTACTCCTTGGACCAGATCTTGATCTGACCGGACGAGGCCACCACGTCGGCGATGTTCTCCAGCTGCTTGATGCCCTCGCGGAAGAGGGGTTCGAAGTGAGAGACCACTTTGACTTTGTTGTCGTCGGTGATTTTAGATGGGCTGAAGCCGCCTTTCGCGATCACCTTTCCCATGCTGGTCATCAAGCGGCCCATGACGCCGGTCCAGTCTGTCGAAAGGGCGGTCTCCACTTTCGCCGTCAATGCCGGGCCGAGGGATTGCCTGAGCTTTGCGTCTTTTAGGAATCCTCTCCTGATGCCGTGAGCGTAGTTCGCGGTCTGGTCGAGGAGGGTTGCGTGTTCCAGCAGGAGTTTATCGATCTCCGCTGCATGTTGAGTCAGCTTGGCTTTTGTATCAGCAGGAAGCTTGGCTTTTTTGAGTGCCGCGAGGGTATTCGGGAGTCGTTTTTGCAGTTCGCCGGGGACGGCTTTGCCGTGATTCTGCGTCACCCCTTGAATGTGAGCAATGAGCGCGTCGCTTTGACCGGCTAGTTTCGGGAAGTGATCCCGCATCTCAGCGCGGAGCAGCTGAAGTTCGATCAGAAGCTGTGAGTAATCTTGCGTACCGCGCGATTCGTTCAATAGGGCCATGAGGTCGGTGAGCTGTTGTCTTACGCCCGAACTTCCCTGGACCGTGGAGAGCTGCTGCTGGAGCTCCGCGACGCGGGCCTGCATGGAGGTGAGGACGTCGCTTCCCAAGAGGCCGGGATAACCGAATAAAACCGAAGAAAGTGAAATCCCGTCTTCAGGCGAAATCGCCCCCGAGTTCCTGAGGGCTTGCAGCGCGGAAACCAGGTCATTCGCGATTTCATAAGCCTGCAAGACATCGGAACTGTTTTTCCCGAAGAGACTGATCATGATCGGGATCTTCGTTTTTAAAGTGGCTTGAAGATCGGTTTGGATCGGGCCGCTGAGGACGGATTTTTCGAGATCCAAGAGCTTGATTCGAATCGCGTCGCCCGTCTCGCCCGGCACGTACTCGATCGCCGACAGGAAGGGGATGATGATCCCTTGAGCTTCCTCCGTTTGGTATTCGGGGCTCGAGATCAGCTGATTTCTCAGGTCTGAAACAAGATTGAAGTAGGCTGCGGATCCCGCGCCGCGATCGCCGATCTTGGCCTTAAGGCGGTCCAGCTCCGCAAAGAGGCTGGTTTTGGCGGCTTTGGTCGCGGAGCTGTTCGCAATGGCCCCATGGAGCTTTTCGAGGTTTCTGTTCAGGTCATGGACGGGTTCGTCCCAACGCATGTTTTGAAAATGCGCGACAATGGCGTTGATCTCACCGCTTCCGGAAGGGTTGTCTTTGGCTAGCTGATGGAGCCCGCTCAGGGCGTTATGCCAGCGATCAAGAACCGTGTCGGTGTCCTGGCCATGCTTGCGGAGAAGTTCCAGGATATTGGAGACGCGTTTGGAGAGCGTTGCGTGAGCGCCGGGTAGCGTTTCCAGCTGGGTTTGGACGAGATGACTCAAGAGTTGACCGTAAAACTCGCCTGGGCTTGACGCATTGAAGAGGTCCCCTACCCCAAGGTCTTGCAATAGGGATTGAATCTCGGCCCGTGCATGCGAATGAATGCCGACGTCCTCGATTAATTGGCGAGAGGTGCCGTGGACGAGAAGATGAAGATCCTGGGCTTTTGACCAGAGCTCAAGGCCTTTGATCTGGTTGTCCTCAAGACGTTTGACCAGCTCTTGTTTCGCTTTTTCGCTGAGATCGGAGTTTTGGATCTCATCGATCAAGTCGGCGAGTCGCATCGACGCGTGAACGTCGTCGCCGGTGAGATCCACGTTGTAGTAGGTCAATAGGGTGCGAAGAAGGTCGGACCTGTATTTCTGCGCTCTTGATGCGTCTTGCATGAAAAGAGCCCCCGCATTCCCAGTCGCGGAGACCGCCCCTTTATCCTTTAGGCCGATCACCAAGTCGAGGAGCCGCCCGGGAGAGAGCTTTGAAAGGTATGAGGCGGCTTCGTCGAAAGCATGGATTTTCGCCGCGCGATCCTCGAACGCCCCGTTGAGGAAGATGACAGCGAGGTTTTTTTCGTCGTCATTCAACGCCAAGCCGCCCAAGCCGGCGGATGTGCTTTGCTCAAGCGAAGGCGAGGATGGCTCGGAATCAAAATCCGGGGGAGGATCCACTGCAGCCGCGGGAAGGGCTGACGCGTGCTCGGGGTGCGCCCGAGCGGCGAAAATGTCGTTCGCAAAAAGCAGCTGCGCGGCGCACGCCCCCAAGGAGCAGACGACTAAGCGGCGACGCCAGCGTCCTCGTTTCGGCTGATTGCGTTTTATCGAATCAGAGCGCATCTATCCTCTTCTCGACCCTCTTCCCGACCTGCATCCCAACGCGGAACCCTCCGCCGGATAGATGAATTCGGCTCTTCGATCTAACGTTCGCCCCCAGGCCCAAGAGCCCAACCGAGCCAGTTTGTGAGATTGTTGAAAACCTGCGAAACGGGACCCTCACCTTCAGGCTCACCATCCGCAGGCCGATTATAGACCGCTTGGTGCGCTTCTTTGCCCGCGACCGAGCGAATTTCCAACTCACTGTTGATACCGAAGGTTTCGGTGGCTGAAACGAGGCATTTTTTGTCCACCGAGGCCGGATCCGAACTCAGGATGGACTCCCGAAGGGAAGGACTGATCTCTTGCATATGCGTGCGGGCCAGCTCCCGAATCTGGTCCGGGGAAATTGAGTCATTTCTGACCAGATGTGCGGTTATGGCGTCTAGAAGCGCCCGGTTTTGTTCTTGTCCTTTTTCCACCTGAAGAATGGCCTTGGCCAAGACGTGCTCGATTTTTGCCTCATCGCTCATCGTGGCGAATGAAGTAACTTTTTCGACTTCCGCCATGATGGCGGCGCTGGCGCCCGTATTCTCGGCTGCTGCGATGGCCGCCTGCTCTTTTTCCTGCAGGGCTTTTGCCTCAGCTGCTTTTCTCCGAGCGCTTGCCGCACGCTCCTTGGCGTCGCGCTCCATTTGTTCGATGCGCTTGGCCTCGGCTTCAGTGAACTCTCTTTCCTCTTTTGCTTCAGCCCCCTCCGGCGGCGCATCGTCATCCGATTTTTTCTTGCGACGACCCGACGAACGATCCTCGTCATCGCGGTCACGATCAGAAAGCCTGGGGCCTTGGTAGCTGCCATAGGCGCTCCCGTAAGCGCTGCTGTACGAGGGGCCGCTATAGCGGCTTGATGTTGAGGGCTCATAGTCGCTAGAGCTTTCGTCATCGGAATCAGGATCAGGGTAATTCGCGATTATAGGAGTCGGAGCAACCGGTTTGGGCGGTGGAGGTGGCGGTGGTGTCGTCAACATTCCCCAAGTTTTTTCATGGTTCCTATGGCTGAGGAGAAGGTCGCCAGTTAGTTTTCTCGCGGCTTCCAGATTTTTTGTCGTCGACTTCAGATGAGCGCCCCCGTCCTCCAAGCGCTCGGCAACGGCTCCTCCAAGAAGCATTTTGATTCTGGCTGCTTCCCAGCCCCAGTGGTACTGGCCTAATTTTTTCCATAGAGCGCCGCCGGAGATTTGTTCCGGGGCCATGCGAACGGTGGCTTGAGCGGGAACGGTTCCGTACTCAAGCATGCCCGTCACGATATGGCCCGCGAGGTGCCTCGCGGAACGCAGGCGTTCTTCGGAGGCAATCGCCTCAAGTTCCGTGGTGGGCGGTAGCTGCGCCCCGAATCGGACTTCTTGTTGAACCTTCAGGCCCGTCGCCGTGGCGACGAGGACGTTGTCCTTCGCGAACGCGAGGCCGATGGTTCTTGGCGAGGACTTTCCGTTGTAGGCCCGCTCCATGAGCTCAAGTTTGATTTTTCCGAGAATTGGATTGACGATTTCGTCCATCGTCGACCCGAAGACCGTGCCGCCCGAAAGGGGATTGATGATCTTGGAGGCGATGACATCAACGACGTTGTCGCCCAAGACGAGTTTTGGGGCGGAAATCCCATACTCCTCTGTGAGGTTTTGGCTCATTTTTTGGTAGCGCTGATTTACGCCTCGGAGAATCCCCTCTCGGTATTGTTCGGTAGTCAGGGCCTTCCAGAGCTCCGCGCCCTCCGCGATGCCCAGACGGCGAGGCCAGGCTGGGTGAGGATTGACGTAACCCGCGAGCTCTTGGGCGAGCGAGCCCTTCTGCACCGAGGTTTCGATCATTCGATTGAACTCTTCGGGCGTTTGCTCATCCCGCGGCAATCGCTTGAATTCTTCGATTACCGGGTTGAGAACCTTGGGGTTCGAAGCCTGAATGATCAGCACGCGCCCTGCATCCACCATCCTCATCGGGCTGATGCTCGCCCCACGCGCGTGGTCCTTGAAGGTTTCGACGAATTGATTCGGATCCTCCACGAAACGGTCCGCGATCTGGGCCAAGTCTTGGCCCGCCGTGAATTCAATCGCGGCCGGGTTATCGAGCTGGATCTCCGCGATTTTGTCGATGAACTTCTGACGAACGGTTCTCAAAGGCTGTTCGACCAAACGAAGCTTCTCAGCTGTTTGTGAGACTTGGGTGGCATACTGCGTGTCGTATTGTTTCAGTTGGATCAGCGAATTGGTGGTTACAGCTTCTTCTTGCTGTAGCCGATTGAGCTGACCCGTTAACTCATTAATCTCCGTCTGGTTGCGAATCTTTTTTAAATCTTCCGTCTCCGCGGAATTTTCGATTTTCAAAGCTGACAGCTTTTCCTGTAAGGCGGTCAGTGCCGGGCGGGCCGTTTCTATTTTCTTGTTGCCTTCTTCGATAGCAGCCTTGTTTTGATTGAGAGTGAGTTGGATGTTGGCGAGATTATTCTTAGCCGTGCGGATTTGATTGAGTTGGGTCAGCGTCTCGGCTTGAATCACTTCGATTTCGGCCGCATAGCCATCGGCAGTCGTAGCGGGAACCAACTCGAATTTCCCGTTGCCCAGCATCTGCCAGATCTCATCGCCCGACTTGATGTTGGGCCAATGCCCCTTGCCGTTGCTCGCGTTGGTCTCATCGATGACGTTATGGCTCTCGTCAATGATCACGATCGCGAGGAGGCCTTTCTTCTTGTTTTGGTTGGCCAGGATCATCTTGATGAGTTGATCCTTGGGAAACTCGGTATTCGACCCCGGCTTTACCGTGAGTGTGATCGCGACCGGCCCCGAGCCCGTGAGCTTCACGAAGCGCTGAAAGAGCGAGGTCTTTCCCATGCCGGGAGGGCTATGCCAGTTTTCGAATTGCGGCATTTTAACCATTTCGGGTGTGGTTTGAGCGGCCTTGTAGAAGTCGACCAGCCGATCGATGACGCTGTCCATTCCGACGAACTCTGATTTGAGGGTGTGGCGGATGTTTTCGATTCGATTCAGCTCAGCCAAGCCGTCATGCAGTTTGGCCCGTTGCTTCGTGTTTTGGGTGGACCTCGAGCCTGCCGGCTTCGCTGGAGCTGCGAGGGCGGTATTTTCGGCGGCCATTCCGACCAAAAATGAGAATGCTGCCAGTATTGAGCGCGTCTTCATATCGACTAGATCGGAAGATTGGGGAAAATTATTAATTAAAGCAGCGTTGTGGAAATGAGAGGCCTTCTCGGGAGCGGGATTGTTTCTTCCTCAAGGCCGCGCGGAGTAGCAGCACACGCACCCGCGGAAGTTAAATCCCCAGCATTTACGAAGGGTTAATCGGCTCCGGCTGCTTTAATGTCCGTATATAGGGGTTTAGTCGGAGTTAAACCTTTAAGAACCATGTCGGAAAACCGATTCAAAGAGGGGATGCAGTCCACTTTTCTTCGTATTTCCGCAATCAGCCTGGCCTGTGCGATCCATTGTCTTTCGCCGCAAACGGCTTGGGCGGATGCACCTTCGCCAAGTTCCGAGGAAGGCTCAGCGCCGAAGGCGGCCGTGACCATCCTGGATACGGACGTGAATACGATCGCGGCAGCCGCAGAAGATACCGAACGACCGGTCCAGAACGGCGCGACGGCGATTATGGGGGCCTCCGCCAATCCCGCGCCTAAGGTTTTGATCCTTTATGCTCCCTACGGGAACGGGCACAAGTCAGCCGCTGAAGCGATTAAGAATGATATAGAAAATAGGCCGCAAAAACCCGTGGTCGTGTTGACGGACGTCACGGCCTTCCTCAAAAACAAGACCAAGGACAACACGCTCAGCCTTTACGATCAGCTCACAAAAAAAATGCCAGAGGTTTATGACCTCTGGTTCAGGTTTTACATGGCCCTCGGCGCGCGCAGGTCGCCCGACAAACTTCCGGTCGTCCGTTACTATGACGCGGACAAACTTGCCGAATTCATCCGGCAGGAAAAACCAAAAGTCATCGTCTCTACTTTCAATCATGCGACGGAGGTGCTCATCAAACTGAGAAGCACCCAGCAGATCGATCAGGGGATAAAGATCGCATGGCAGCACACGGACTACGTCGAAGAGAAGTACTTCGCGAACCTCTCACGAAAGATCGACATGACGTTTCTGCCTCACGGGGACATGGTCCGAACCTGGATAAAGTCCTATAAAGTACCCGCCTCCAAAGTCATGAGTCCGGGGATCGCGGTCAACTCCAACCTGCAAAAACAGCAGACGGCAGCCGAAAAAGACGTCTTTATGAGGACGAACGGCCTCGATCCCCAATTGAAGACGGTCACGATCATGAGCGGTGCCGCGGGTGTGGGCGATTTCCCGCTCATGGTTCAGTCACTGGCCAGCTCAACGAGCGAGCCGCTTCAGATCGTCGCTCTTTGCGCGAAGAACAAGCCTCACTATGACGCTCTTCTCGCCCTCAAGAGCTCGCTTCCCAGCAATATCAAGCTCGTTGTCCGCGGCCTCATCCGCCCAGAGGACGTGGCCGATTATTTCAAGTCATCAGATGTGGTTGTCGGTAAAGCCGGTGGCCTGGGGAGCACGGAGATCTTCACGATCGGGAAGCCGTTCGTCATGCTGGACATCAATGGCGGCCAAGAGCGTAGCAACATCGGTTTTTTCGAGGCCCGTAACCTCGCGGTCGGAACTCGACGGCAGAAGGACATCGGAAAAACCGTCCAATCGCTCCTCCGCGACCCGGCGCGAATGGAGGCCATGGTGGAAGCGCAAAATGAATTCGTGTCTCAACTCGACAATAAGCGCATCGGCGAATGGGTTGGAACAGAAGCTCTAAGGACAAAACAACCCCACTGGATTTCAGTAGGGATCAAGTGCGTCGTTGATCAATTCAAGGCGTTCTTTTAGGTCCTTCACGCAATCGAAGATTGCTTGTTCGTAAGTCCTCGCCGCAACGACAGCGCCGATTTCATAGATTTAATGGCGCGCTGATGCCGGTGTTGCGTATCTTCCATATTTTAACAAAGGTTTAAGCGTAGGCGTACTAAATGGCGTTTGAGAAATCTCGCGTACTACGCCCGGCAGCGCTCTATTTCTGGGCAGTCCTCTGTTTTTTCACCGCATACGCGTTGATGAGAAACCTGATTGCCAATGAACTGGGTCTCGGCCTCGCCGCGCGTTACCGACAGGGATTTTTCGTCGCGCTCTTCGCCGATGCGTCCCTGTGCTTCCTTCCAGCGGCCGTCGGCGCGCTCGCAGGCTGCATCATCCCGCGCGCGCGCGCATGGCTTCAGAGCGCTCTCTCATTCTTGTGTTTCGCGCTTTTCGCGACGCAGGTTTGTTATTTCCTTTTCTTCCGAAAATCATTCGAGCCCTGGATGCTGGGATACGGAGCGGGAAACCTCATAGCGATCCGAGGCGTCGTCCTGCACTTCTTTTCCCTGCCGCCGATGATGCTGGCGCTTGCGCTTTTTTCCGCTGGCCTCGTTCTGCAGGTCTTGGCTCTTTCTAAAGCGAGCGCGAACAGTCGAGGGCGGCGAGGCGCTCTTCTGCTGGCTGCGGCCGCGTGGTTTTCCGTGGTACTGGTTGTAAAGCAAACGCCTGTCTGGCTCCGAGTCCCGATACTTGAGGAGTCCTCTGTCAGCCAAAACATCGCTTGGCGTTGGTGGACGAACTGGAGCAACGGCAAGAACAAACCCCTTTCAATGTCCGAGCTTGCGGAACGAGCCAAGGAGGCGCCTCAAATCCTCAACGAGCTTCGCCTCATGCGCGGCGACGAGTTGCCATTGAACGCTACGCGCTCCAGCGGCGCGATCTCCCTGCTTCACGCGCTTGGGCCAGACCCGGAAAAACTCGCCCGTCTCCGGCAGGACTTCGGTTTGCCGGCCCAAGGCCCCATCAACGTGGTCATCCTATTCATGGAGAGCGCGCGCTCGTTTGAGTTTCTTCACCCGGAGATCGGGCCGAAGAGCTATCCGCGTCTCCACGAAATTTTCAAGAATCACGGGGTTTTCTTTCCGCAGGCCGCCACGACCGCGAGCATGACGGTCCAGGGGCAATTCACGACGCTTTGTTCGGCGTTCGACGTCTCAAAGGGACTCCCGGTTTATACTGAGTCCCCCTATCTCAAGATCCGCTGCTTGCCCGCGGTTTTCGCTGACAATGGGTATTCGACGTATTGGATGAATCCGTTCGAAAAGACCTTTTCCGGAAAGTACCTATTCGAATCCCAGCACGGGATGCAGAACTTCCTCGATCACGACACTTTCCGGGCCAAAGACGAATCCGATTCGCGCAATGGGTCTGATTGGGGGGTGTCCGATAAAGTCTTCCTCGACCAGGCATTCGATCGTCTCTCGGAAATCCACTCTCGGGGAAAACCCTTCTTCGCGCATCTGTTGACCACGGGCACGCACATGCCTTGGCACACGATGGCAGGCTACAACCTGGATCCGAAGCTGGATCAATTGGAGAAGTCAGATCCCTCCTACCAGGGTTATCTCTCGTCGGTCCGCGCGCTGGACGATGCGGTCGGCATCTTCTTTGACCGGTTTTTCAAAAGCCCGCTTGCCCGCGACACGCTCATCATCGTGATGTCGGATCATGGAACAGGAGTCCGTCCGCCCTATCCCGCCCTGTCCCCCCTGCAAGAGCGCTTGATCTGGCCGCGGATTATTCTGGGCGCTGTGACAAGCGGCATGAAGATGCCCGGAGAGAGAAACTACCCGGTGAATCAGGTCGATGTCGCCCCCTTGATTGCCGCGGTCGCAGGACTCTCTGGTGACGTCACATGGCTTGGCCGTGACCCGCTCGAGGGCTCCGGCACGCCATGGATGAGCATCTCTTCGGGCCGATTCGCGTATCGGACGGATAACAGGATCTGCGCGAAGCTTGGCGTGGATAAATCGATCCACTGCTGGCTCGCGGCGAATGGCACCGATCCGCTCCTCGAGGAAAAGTTGAGCGAGATTCCCGAATCGCCGAATGTCTCCAAACGCCTGCGAAAAATGCTCGATGCGGACGATGCGCTGGTGAACTACGGGGATTTTACGCTCAAATATGGGAGCGGGCGAATTCCTTAGGAGCCATCTCAAAAAACGCCGTGTCTGGGTTTGGCCATTTTCGAGGCCGCTATTAGCGGTCCATCAACCACCGCGCAAACCAGTGTTCAGTAGTTGAATACCGAAGTCTCCCCGCCAGACTCGCCAAAGAGCTTGAACGATCCCGGCCCGATGTTCACGACGACGCTCTTCGATCCACCGCTTGCGAAGGTGAGCGTTGCGGGAAACTCCCAGCTCTCGAATCCGGGCCCGTATTGCGCGATCGAATCCGGATCAACGCCCGGCGGGATCGTGAGCGCCGTTTGGCCCGGCGGCAGTTTCAGGAGTTGCGCCGGGGCCCAGGAGACGGGCCGCGATGTCGTCGGATTTGGCGTCATCGGGCGAACGACCAAGGTTCCAAGGTCGCGCCACGGCAATGCGAGCGAGTCGCGAGTCGACAGTTTGATGTGCAGCGGATCGGTTCGATCGACTCCTAAAGTGCCGAAAGGATGCTCAGGCAGAAGAAACTCCGTCGAATCCGCCGGGAGTGCGACGCGAAACATCTGGTGCGGAGGATGAAAAAACGGGATGGCTCTCTGAATTCCTTCGAAGATGCTGTAGTGCGCCTTCGACAGGATGAAGTCAGCGGAATTTTCCGCCATGAGGTCGCGGCCCTGAAAAGAAGCGCTCGTGAGCGCGCCTTGGTGCGCGAGCCCAAAGATATGACCGAACTCATGAAGCAGCATGAGGTAGGCGAGTCCGTCGTGGCCCCAGGGCTCCGAAATCACGGAAGGGCCGCCATCGTAGGCGTTCGGGCCCCGGTCGGATGCGAGATAGAGGAACCCCTTTCCCCTCATGCGCGTTTCGTCGTAGTCCGTTCGAACGCTTACGGCGGCGTATTTCCTGGGATCCGCTAAAAAGGTGATTTGATCGGCGCTCAGGGTTCCATAGCCCGCCTGAACCCTCTGGTCTTCCGAGTTCTGGATGCCTCAAGGTTGCCTCGACTGCTTGTCTGTTCTACACCATCGAGTACGATACGGGTTATCAGTTCAATTTCGTCACGCATGGAACAGAAGGAACGTCGACCTCCCTCATCGATCCAGCCTACTGTCCGCCCGGTTGTGAGTACCATCAATCGACGATGGCCGAGTGGAGTGACGCCACCAAAACAGTGCTCAGACTGACGACGTCGACGTCATCGAATACATTCGGGGACTTGCCGGATAGCGGAGCCGCGATCTACAACTACAGCATCTACAAGCAGGACTCGAAGCTTCATATGGACGCGACCGTGCTCGATAGCCAGAACCCGAGCCAGCTCATCACGCAGAACTGCAGTTACGACAAGAGCCCCTAGCAGCAGGCCCGATTTAGCTATTGTTTAGAAGGTCCATGCCGCCTTGAACGCGGCGGCTGATTTCTCGATAACAAATATCGAGTCGTTCCGACTCACTCATCCGCGCCGAAACCAGAGGGCCCAGATCCACTGGATTGCCCACATGAATCTTGATCTGTGCTGGCCAGACGGGCCAAAGCACCGCAGATAGAAATATGCCAAAGCAGCCCAGCGCGACACCCCAAGGCGGTGTTTGGAGAGAAGTCAGAATCGCGAAAGTCAAAACCATGTAAATCAGCTGCGAAGCCGTAATCGGAAACCACCGAATCCCGAGCACGCGCGGGAGAATCAGAGCCGTCGATAGGAGCTGGGAACGAAGGAGAACCGGGTTGATGCTGTGACTGCCTGTAATCGAAACAGGGACAACAGGGACGCCCCGAGAGAGCGCGATTCGGGCCCAGCCCCGATGCCCGCCGAAGTCGCAGGTTTTCCGCCTGAGAAAAGAACGAGTCACTTCGCGGTTGCCGCCCGGAAAAATGGCGAGTGAAGCGCCCTGGTCCAAGACGGCGTACCCGCTTTCATAGGTGGCTGGAACGGCGCCGATTTTTCGGAATAAAGACGCCACCACTGGAATCCTGAAAGCGATCCGATGAGCGAGCCCGTAGAGAGGCTTTTCGCCTGCGAATCGCGTTTCCCACGCGTCTAAAAGCGCCATAACTTCAAATGCGGCGCCGATATTATGATTCGAAACCAAGAGATAGGGTCCGTCTTCCAAGCTCTCGAGTCCTGAGATCCGGCATCGGAAAACATAGCGCAGCAGAGGGCGCCACCCACGAAGAACGGACTGGATGCTTTGTCGGTTTCTTTCCAGCATTGGTCCGCGCCTGACGTTTGATTGATTTCCGATTAAGCCTTACATTTTCTGAATGCGCACTTCCGGCGATTGTTTGGTCTGGGTCGGTTTTCCCGTCCTGGTCGTTTTCCTGAGCAATCTTGCGACGGCTTCGGGAGATCTTGGCAAATTCACCGAGTTTCGTCCCGTAAAAATCACGCTTGGGTCCGCCACGCTCCAAGAAGATCGCGGCTTGCGAGTCAGCTTCGGTGTCGGCGACTACCCGAATATTATGTTTCACGAAAAACAGGAGCCAGCGCTCGATTGGAGCGCCTACGGCGGCCTAACGGTGGAAGTCACGAATCCGGGGAGTGAAGATGTTCCCCTGAATTTTCGCTTTGACGACGATCCTGGAGCAGACGGTTCCACGCATACCCTGAACGCTTCTGGAGTCATCCCGCATGGACAGAAGGCGCGAGTGTTGATTTTCTTTGAGCCGATTTCGGCCCCTTCCATGGGAATGCAGGAAGCGCCGAGAGTAAAGGATTGGAATCTCTTCAAGGTCCGGATGCGCGATGCATTTGATCGCTCCAAAATCCATCGGGTCGAAGCTTTTTTGAACCACCCGAAGACGCCGCAGACTCTGATCTTTTCCAAGATTTCGCTCATTCAGGGAGGCGGCGCTCGCGACTTCTTGTATCAAGGGATCATGGATCGGTACGGGCAGTTCACGCTGGAGACATGGCCCGGAAAGATCATGCGTGATCAAGATCTGATCCAGGCGCGAGCGAGAGAGGTCGCGTCCCGCGTCGGGCACGCAGCCTCTTCGCGGCGATATGATTTCTATGGAGGATCCTTGGATGCGCCGCTGGGTCCAGTAGGGCATAAATATTTCAGGACCTATAGAGCCTCCGACGGCAAGTGGTGGCTGGTGACGCCCGAAGGACATCTCTTCTTTTCGATCGGCGTGGATTCCGTTCACGCCGAGGGGGCGGGCGCGACGGTGGTCGAAGGTCGCGAGTTCATGTTTCAAGATCTGCCCGCGCCTGACTCGAAAGGGAGCGCCTACTATCTGCCCGCGAGTCCCCATCCAGGTTGGGGGTTGGCTGAGAGAGAAATCCACTTTAACCTCGGAAAATCATTCGACTTCTATCAAGCCAATCTCGAGCGCCGATTCGACACCCCCGATTTCCACGCCCTTTGGGCCAAGGAGACGACGGATCGGCTGAAGGATTGGGGCTTCAATACGATCGGAAACTGGAGTGATCTGCAGACATTCGAAAAAGCCGGCGCTTCCACGACTCGAGTTCCCTATGTAATGTCATTGACCACGGCGGGAGACTTCTCGAGGGTTCCGTCGAAGTTCGCCTGGTGGGGCCCGATTCCGGATCCATTCGATCCGCGTTTCGAGGCGGCCGTTGATGCGAACTTCAAGTCTAAAATCAAAACCGAGCTCCAGGACGACCCGTACCTGATTGGATATTTCGTCGATAACGAGATTGGGTGGGCCGGGGAGCGTCTCAGCGACAAAGATCCTGAGCATTTCGCATTAGCCTATGGCGCGCTCACTCAAGGAGATCAGCTGCCGGCAAAAAAAGAGTGGCTGGAAATCCTGAAAAAACGCTACGGCACGATCACAGCTCTGAATCAGTCTTGGAAGGCGGACTTTCCTTCTTGGGACGGGTTTCTCGCCCAGCCCTACACGGCGCCGTCCCCCGCCCTTCCGACGGAATCCATGAGAGCCGATTTCAGCCAGTTTTTGAAGATGTTCGCCGAACGGTATTTCTCGGTCGTCTCCAAGACACTGAAGAAGTACGACCCGAATCACCTCTATCTGGGAAGCCGATTCGCCCACTACGCCATCGAAGAAGTTGAGGCCTGCGCCAAGTTCTGCGATGTCCTGAGTTTCAACGTCTATGCAAAGGGGATTTTCCCGGACTTTTGGAAGTTTCTCACCCCGCTCGGCAAGCCGGCGATCATTGGCGAATTCCATTTCGGGGCTCTTGATCGCGGCGCATTTGGAATGGGCCTGGGGCCGGTGGAAAATCAGGCGGAACGGGCCGCCTCTTATACGCGATACATGAGGGATGTCGCGTTAAACCCCGCCTTCGTCGGAGCGCATTGGTTTGAGTATGTCGATGAACCCGCGACCGGCAGGCGGGTGGATGGGGAGAACTTCGGAATTGGTCTCGTGACGATCACGGATTTGCCTTATCCTGAGCTGACTGAAGCCGCGCGCGAGACCAATGCTCATCTCGTCGAGTGGAGACTGGCGAATCCCCAGACGCACGCATCAAGGGCCCGATGATCCAAACAAAACCGAACCCGATCGCAAAAGGGCTGAGTGCGGACGACTGGGGAATGAGTCCCTCCGTGAATCAAGGTATTCTCCAGCTGGCTCGGCGGGGGGTCTTGAAAAAGGTCTCGCTCCTAATCAACGCGGCTTTTGCGAGCAATGGACTGGATGAGCTGCGGGATATCCCTGGGCTGACGATCTGCCTGCACGTGAGTTTTACTTTTGAGGGCCTATTCCCGAGTCCTCGCGCCTTGATGAGCGCCCTTCACGCACCCTCCGCGCGAAGAAGGGCTGAGACCCGCCGAGTCCTGCGGGGCGAATTCCTTCGGCAAAGCGAGCGATTTTCAGCGCTGGGCTTAGGCATGAATGAGTTTGATAGCCATCATCATGTGCATCTGTTTCCAGGGATGGCGAGTATTCTCGCCCAAGCAGGAGAACGAGCGGGCTTTCAAGCGGTCCGAATCCTCCGTCGGCACGAGCGGTTCTCGCGGCCGTTCAGGGACCGGGCATTGGAAGCGTTTTCGAAGCACTCTGAATCCACCTATGCTGCGGCGGGCTTGCGCTTGGCACCCGCTCTTCTGGTCGATTCCTCGCGCCTTCGAGAAGCGGCACAGCTTCGCGCGCTTTTGCTTCAGGACGCAGGGACAGCGGTTCTCATCCACCCCGCTACGGAAGACGACTTCGATCGTGTGGGTTGCAAGGATGCCTACCGTGAGCCCAGAGTGCATGAGTTCCAGTTAGCCTTGCGGCTTTAGGCAAAAGAAAAGGCGCCCACTCGGGCGCCTTTTCGAGTCGATTACTCGCTTGAGCGAGAATCGGAAGATGCTTATTTTCGTTCGATACTGAAGGCGACTTTCTTCACGCCACCCGATTTGATCGCATCGACCAGCTCGGTGATCATCTCAAGAGTCACTTCTTTGTCCGCAACGAGAAGCGCTGCGGCTTCCTGGTTCTTGCGATAAGCCTGACGGCTCTCCGCAGTGACGCCTTCGAGAGTCGTGGGCTTGTCGTTCAAGAAGAGTTCCCCCTTCTTGCCCATGACCACGCGAAGCGGCGACTTGTCTTTGTCGTCCTTAGCAGTCGACGCCTTCGGCAGACTGATGTCGATCTTCGGTTTCATGACGAGCGGAGCCGCCACCATGAAGATGATCAGAACGACGAGAATGATGTCGACGAGCGGGATAACGTTGATCTCGGCGATCGTGCCGCCGTTATCCATGTTGCGATTTCCTCCGCCAGCCATGACTTAAGCCTTTCTGCTTTTCGTGTAGGCGAGGCAAAGGTCGCGGGCCGCGTCGATGTTATTGAGGATCAACATCACCTTCTTCTGGAAGAAGTTGAACGCGATAACCGCCGGAATGGCGACCGCAAGACCGATCGCCGTCGAAACGAGAGCGTGCGAGATCCCCGCCATGACGACCTCGTTGCCTTGTCCAGGAGCGATCGCCAAGTCGTTGAACGCTTTCATGATCCCCATGACGGTCCCGAGGAGGCCGATATAAGGAGCGTTGGAAGCGATCGTGCCGAGGAAGTTCAGGTTCTTCTCGAGGTTCGGCCGTTCGATCGTTTTGAAGGAGTTGAAGAGCTCATCGAGCCCATGTTCCCCGTTCTTCTTCACGAAAGACAAGCCATAACCCAAAGCCTGGGCTTCCAAGGAGTTTCCGCTCTTCGAGAGAGCCTCAATCTCATTCAGATCCTGGGATGCCATCACTTTCCGAAAATTCCCGGCCATCTCCGAGCTGGAACTCGAAACGCTTCGCAATGCGAAGAAGCGCTCAATCATCAGCGAAACGCTGACAACACTCAGAACGAGCATGAACCAAAGAATACCGTGAGCAGCGGCGTCCGAAATCCGAAATAGAATATCCATGATGTATTAGCTCTCTTTCAAATCGCTAAAATGATGTCTTGTCGAAGGCAGCCTTATACCGCGTCCGTGAGGTGGAAGTCCACACGAACAGGGTGGTCTGCCCGGCGAACGGCCTTGCCGGAAGCATCTAGGAAAGGCTTATATTTCCATTTTTCGACGGCCTGGCGAGCGGATCCTTCAAAGGTGTTCCGCTTATCGCCGTCGACCACGCGGATGTTCTCGACCGATCCGTCTTCCTTGATGTCGACTTTCAACATCACCCAGCCCTCAACCCCAGCACGAAGCGCCGCGGCCGGGTACTTCGGCTTGATCCGGTAGTACGGAACGTCCGTTGTATTCTGAGTGTCATTGCTGGTGGGCACGGCAGCTTCCTTCGCGGTCTGACGACCGGTCACGTCGCTCTGCTCATCCTGCATTTCGTGGTCTTTGGTGTCCGGAGTCTGCTCCTCTTGCTGAGGGGCCTCAGCCTGAGCGTGATGCACGACTTTGTCCATCTCTGGAACGTCGTCGAACATCTCGTAAACAGTATCATCTTGGACTCTCGAGTCATCATGGCGAGCGAATATGTTGGTGTAATTCAACGCCAACCAGATTCCCCCACAAAGCGCCGCATGGGCCAGGAGCGAGCTCGTGAACGAGCCGACCGTGGACTGCGGAGAATGCCATTTCAAAGTGCGTTCCATAAGCGTTACCTCGGATAATTCATCTCGCTTAGAGATTCACTGAACACGTTCCACTAAACTCGAGAGCCCCCGATTAATTTCCTTTCCCTTTAAAACTCTCGATCAAAACGATTTCTTATAACCTACCAAGAACGATCTGATGTTCGGATCATACAAATTCGCGTTGAACGGATCCGTTGGGCTGGAAGGATCCAGCGGCGGGATCGACCGGAAAATATTCCGGATTCCGAATGAGAAGTCACCGATTTCCTTGTTCTTGTACGAATACGTAAAGTCAAACGAAGTGAAGCTGTCGATCCGGCCGTCTTGGGCTGAATCCAATTGGCCAGGAATCGTGTTAGCTGCGATTCCCAAATTGTTGCGCTCATCTGGAGAGTAGTCGACCTCCGTGGAGTTGCGCCAAGCTGGGGTGCCATACCAACCCAGTTTATTGGTCAGCCCAGCGCCAGGGAATCCTTCAGTTTTATAGAAGAACATCTGGTTTTGGGTCGTCGACACATGCCAGCGACTCATGCGGTAGCCGATCCCGATATCCACGCCCGCAATATTGAGTTCGCTCAAGTTCTGGAGCGGGGCAACAATTGGGTTGTTTGGATCGAGCAAGCCGTTTGCGCGCCGATTCGTGAAGACGCCGTATTGGGTCGGGTCCACGCCTTTTTCCTCAGCGAGCGTAAGATCCTGATAGTTGATCCCAGGAACGTTCGAGACCTTCGTGTAGAAGAGGTCTGAGCTGAAGTTCAGGTCTGGTGTGGGCTCATACATCGCGCCCAACGTATAAGCGACTGAGGTCTCTTGTTTGAGACCTGGGTTACCACCGCTGATGACCCGGTATTGCTGAGCTGAGCAATAATTTGCGATTGTGTCGGCATTTCCGCCAGCACGAGCGATGGCGCAAGCCTTCTCGTCGATGAAGGTCTGGTAACCATCGGTTTGCGCCTGATAAAGTTCCTGCATCAGAGGAGCGCGGAACCCCGTGCCCCAAGAACCGCGAACGAGCAGGTTCTTGTTGGCGTGCCAAGCAAAGCCGATCTTCGGGTTTACCGAGCTGCCGAAGTCGCTGTAGTGGTCGAAGCGACCAGCGAGCTGCAGTTCGAGCTTCTTGTCGAAGAAGGGTTGAGACAACTCCGCGTACGCGGCCTCCCGCAAGCGATGGCCGGCACCATCGCTGCCCGCTCCGCCGAATACGTTGCCGGCAAGACTTTGAGCATCGAAGAAGTCTTCGTATTTTTCGAAGTTGATCGTCGTGCCGATTGCGAGACTCGTCGTACCGTTAGCGGTTTCGAAAATCGGTCCAGTCGCGCTTGCTTCAAAGCCCGAGAGCTCCGAAAAGGTGTCTTCTTCCGGCGCATACGCCACGCCGGTCAAGCTGCCTTTGGAGGTTCCCGGAGTAGCGAACGGATTGTAAGCTCCGGACTGGACGAGGCTGATGAACTTATCGTTTAACCCGTAGCCGTGCACACCGATGTCCGAGCCTTTGACGATGTTATGAGTAGCCGTCAGATCGAGAGTCCAATCGCC
>Ga0206969_1121_pt2 | contig 21527 bp, 19 predicted proteins | sample Alteio_BWOrgHeat_87_FD_153256 | JGI IMG/M metagenome (GOLD analysis project Ga0206969, IMG submission 153256) | Enriched cells from forest soil in Barre Woods Harvard Forest LTER site, Petersham, Massachusetts, United States -... | ecosystem: Environmental > Terrestrial > Soil > Temperate forest >... | reverse complement strand
ACATCGGCTTCGGCCAGCAGCACGTTCATGTGACCGGGCATACGGCCGGCCACCGGGTGGATGGCATAGCTCACCTTCACACCCTTTTCCTTGAGCGCATCGCCAAGCTCCTTCACCGCGTTCTGGGCGCGGGCCTGGGCCAGACCATAACCCGGCACGATCACCACGGAGTCGGCATTGGACATCATGAAGGAAGCATCGTCAGGCGAACCGGACTTGTAGTTCTTTTCCTTCTTGTCGCCGCTGTCATCGGCTGCACCGGCAGCGGCAGCACCAAAGCCACCGAACAGCACGTTGAGCAGGGAGCGGTTCATGGCCTTGCACATGATGTAGGAGAGAATGGCACCGGAGGAGCCCACCAGCGAACCGGCGACGATCAGCATGGAGTTATTGAGGGTGAAGCCGATACCGGCCGCCGCCCAACCTGACAGGGAGTTAAGCAGGGACACCACCACCGGCATGTCGCCACCACCGATCGGGGCGATCCAGAAGTAGCCGAACACCAGGGCGATGCCGGTCATGGCGTAGAAGGCACAATGGCTTTCGGAGACAAAGTAGCTGATGCCGAAACCGATCATGGCCAGGAACAGCACAGCCTGCACCGGCTTGACCCAGGCGCCCTTGAGCGGCTTGGCGCCGAGCTTGGCGGAGAGCTTGCCCCAGGCGATCACGGAGGCGGTGAAGGTGATGGCACCGACGAAGCAGCCCACGAACAGCTCGAAGCGATGCACGCCGTCATGATAGACGCCGACATGCTCGACCGCCGCAATGGCGATGACCACGGCGGCCAGACCCACCAGGGAGTGCATCATGGCCACGGTTTCGGGCATCTGCGTCATCGGCACGGTGCGGGCGCGCCAGACACCGATGACGGCACCGAGGGCGCCGGCCACGAGGATCATGACGTAGTTGACGGTGTGAGCGTCCTTGGCCATCACCACGCAGGTGGTGAGAATGGCCAGGGTCATGCCGATCTTGCCGTAGAGGTTGCCGCGGATGGCGGAAGCCGGCGACGACAGGCCACGCAGGGTCAAAATGAAGAGGATGGCGCCGATCAGGTAGGCCCAGTCGCCATATTGCGCGAGATCTTCCATTATTTGGCCACCTTCTTCTTGCTCTTGAACATTTCCAGCATGCGCCCGGTGACGGCGAAGCCACCGAAGATATTGATGCAGGCGAGGAACACGGCGATGGCGCCGAGCACACTGGTCAGGGTGATGTCATTGCCCTGGATGCTGACGGTTTGCAGCATGGCGCCGACGACGATAATGCCGGACACCGAGTTGGTGACGGCCATCAGCGGCGTGTGCAGGGCGGGGGTCACGCTCCACACCACGTAGTAGCCGACGAAAATGGCCAGTACGAAGATGGTGAAGACGGTGACGAAGGGCGTGCCGGTGGCGACCTGGGTGATGTCTACCACCTGCTGGACGACGGTTGGATTCATGCTTATTTCCTCACGTAGAGCACAGCGCCGCCGTCGACGATGAGGGTGGGCTTCACCATCTCGTCGTCACGCTTGAGCTTGACGCTCTGCGTGTCCTTGTCGTGCTGCGGCTGCAGGAAGTTGACCATGTTGCGGGCGTAGAGGGCAGAAGCCTCGGTCGCCACCAGGGCCGGAATATTGGTGATGCCGACGATCTTGACGCCGTTGGCGGTGGTGACGATCTGGTCGGCCACGGTGCCTTCAACGTTGCCACCGGTAGCGGCGGCCATATCGACAATGACCGAGCCCGGCTTCATCTTGGCCACGGTTTCGGCCTTCACCAGCACCGGCGCCTTGCGGCCCGGAATCTGCGCGGTGGTAATGACCACGCTGGCCTGCGACACGGCCTTGTCAACGATCACGGCCTGGTCACGGATGTACTCGGGGCTGGGCTGCCAGGCGTAACCGCCGGTGCCAAGCGCCTTGGCTTTTTCTTCGTCGGACATGGGCACGTCGAGCCACTTGCCGCCGAGCGATTCCACCTGCTCCTTGGCAACCGGGCGCAGGTCGGTGGCTTCCACCACGGAACCGAGACGCTTGGCGGTAGCAATGGCCTGCAGGCCGGCCACGCCGACGCCCATGACCACGGTGCGGGCGGGCTTGATGGTGCCGGCAGCGGTCATCATCATCGGGAACATGCCGGAGTATTCATTGGCAGCGAGGAGGACGGCCTTGTAGCCGGCCAGATTGGCCTGCGAAGACAGAATGTCGGAGCTCTGGGCACGGGTGATACGCGGAATCAGTTCCATCGCCACGCAAGTCAGGCCCTGCGCCGCATAGGCTTCCAGATTGTTGTTCTGGTGCGGGGCAAAGGTGGCGAGCACAACGGCGCCCTTCTTGAACAGGGGCACTTCTTCCGCTGTCGGTGCAGCGATCTTGAGGACGAGATCAGCGTCCTTCAGGGTGTCAGCGGCGGTAGCCGCAATAGTGGCACCAGCTTCGGCATACGCCTGGTCAAAATAGCTGGCCTTGACGCCAGCACCAGACTGCACAACGAGCTTGTAGCCCAGGGAGGCAAATTTCTTCACCGTCTCTGGCGTAGCGGCGACGCGAGTCTCGCCGGCCAGGATTTCGGCAGGAACCCCAATTTGCATGGTCAACCCTCACCTTGTGGATGGGAATGGGCTTCGCCCCCAGGGGGAGCAAAGGCCCGCGATTGTAATGCACGAGTTCCCGCAATGTGAGCACCCAAAGGTCGATTTTGTAACTTTTTTATGCTTGGGCGACGGCCTGCAAGCCACCCCCGAAACCACGCAGCCAACTCATTACCTGAGCACACCAACCAATACAATCAATGACTTAAGGCTTCTTTACGGCGGTAAATGCACGATTCGGGCCGATTTTTCCGGCCTGAGCCGGCCGGCAAGGTACAAATCTGTCGGCAAGGGTTAATCAAGGGTCCGTGTGGTCACCAATACGGCCACGCCGGGCTTGCAGGCGCCGGCCAAAACCGCGCTAATAGCCACTTTTTGCGGAGTGCCCATGTCCCGCTCCAGTCGTTTCAGCGGCATTGCCCTGGTGCTCGCCTCTGCCGTGCTGTTCTCCGCCAAGTCGGTGCTGGTCAAACTGGCCTACCAGAGCCATGTCGACGCCGTCAGCCTGCTGACCCTGCGCATGGTATTCGCCCTGCCCTTCTTCCTGGTCATGGCCTGGCTGGCCAGCCGTGGCAGCAGGCAGGCCACCCTGCACCGCCGCGACTGGCTGGCGCTGGTGTTGCTGGGCGTGGGCGGCTATTACTTTGCCAGCCTGTTCGATTTTCTCGGGCTCAAGTACATCAGCGCCAGTCTGGAGCGGCTGATCCTCTTCCTTTACCCCACCATTACCGTGTTTCTCAGCGCGGTATTTTTGCGCAAGCCGATACGCCCGCTGACCTGGTTGGCCGTTCTGGTGAGTTATGCCGGCATGGCCACGGTGTTCCTGGGCGAGCCGCTCGGCCACAGCGAGCATCTGCTCTGGGGCAGCCTGCTGGTATTCGCCAGCGCCCTCGCCTACGCCAGCTATCTGGTGGGCAGCGGCGAGATCATGCAGCGTATCGGCGCCAATCGCTGTACCGGCATTGTGCTCAGCATCGCCTGCCTGTGCAGCCTGGTGCATTTCCTCGTGGCCAACCGCATCGACTCGCTGCTGGTCAGCCCGCGCGTCTATGGCATCGGTCTGGCATTGGCGGTGTTCTGCACGGTGCTGCCGGCGACCCTGCTCAGCAACGGCATCCGCCGTATCGGCGCCAGCCCGGCGGCGCTGATCGGCGGCGTCGGGCCGGTGTCTACCATCTATCTTGGCTATTTATTCCTGGGCGAGAGCATCACGCCGCAGCAGGGCGTAGGGGCCCTGCTGGTGCTGGCTGGGGTGCTGATCATTTCCCTTAATAAATAGAGGAAGGCGGTTTAGCTGAAGAAACCCTTCAGCAAAGATTCGCCCTCGGCCAGCAGGCCGTTGCCATCCGGTGCCTGACCATTGGGGCTGAGGGTATCGACAATGCCGGGCAGATGCTGGCTGAGCAGGCTCAACACCTGCTGCGGGTCGATGCCGAAACGGCTGGCCACGGCCTGCACCTGCTCATTGCCCAATACCTGCTGCAACTGCTCCACGCTTACCGGCAGGTTCTCGCCATTACCCAGCCACGACGCCACATGCTCACCCAGCCCGCCCTGATTGAGGGTGTCGAGCAGGCCCTGCACGCCACCGTGCTGGGCGATCAACTCCTGCGCCAGTTGCGGCATATTGACGGCGTTGCCGCCACCCAGCAGTTGGCTGGCCTCGTCGAAGAAACCCATGTCGAACTCCTTGTTATGTTGAATGGTGAATATGGAGAGATGCAGCAGCCTAGCCCAATCTGGTGACAAATGCCGCCACGGGCGACGGATACAAACTGGAACGATGGTGCTTGATTAATACCCGTGCCGGGCGTAGCGTATTCAGCAGCAGACAGTCGTCCCGAAGCCGGGACAGGAGCAGTAGCGTGAAAACCCTCGATATGTGGCTGGACGAATACGGCGAATCACACCGCAATGCCGTCAACAAGACCATCCACTGGATCTGTGTGCCGGTCATCCAGTTCTCGGTGCTGGGCATGCTCTACTTCCTGAACCCCCTGGCCGCCCTCGGTTTCGCCGCCGTCGGCATACTTTTCTACATTCCGCTCTCGCTGCCCCTGGCCACCGGCATGCTGCTGATTACGGCGGCCATGCTGGCGCTCATCAGCATTACCCCGCACCTGCTGGCGGTGTCGGTCGGCCTGTTTGTGCTGGCCTGGATCGGCCAGTTCTATGGCCATATCGTCGAAGGCAAGAAACCCTCCTTCTTCAAGGACCTGCAATTTCTGCTGGTGGGTCCGGTGTGGCTGCTGAACTTTGTCTACCAGCGCCTGGGCCTGAAAGCCTAGAGTCTGGAGGCCTGAGCGGCAAAACCCGTCTTTTCTTCTCCGGCAAGGCCTGATTTGCCGCCTTGCCGGCTGCAATGTCTTTGCGGCAAATCCGGCCGGCAGGCTAGCATCTAGACTGTGACAAACCACAAGAACAGGCCCCTGCCATGAATCTGCGCCGCTTGCTTTCGACCCTGCTCCTGCCTGCCCTGTTGGCGGGCACCGCCGCCATGGCCCAGAACCCCGCCAGTGGCGTCGACGCCGACATGAAGAAAGACGCCCAGAACCTCATAACCCCGCTGCCGCAGCCGGTGAACATGAGCTTCTGCATCTTCGATCTTGAGGGCAATAACGGCGATATCGCCAATATGGCGCGTGGCATCGCTGCTGATGCCAAGATGTGGAATCTCTTCATTACCGTGAAGGTCTACACCGACGAGCGCGTGGCCGCCGAGGACTTTAAGGCCGGCCAGTGCGACGGCGTGGCGATTTCCACCCTGCGCGCCAAGGAGTTCAACCGCACCGTGGGCAGCATCGACGCCCCCGGCAACCTGCCCAGCTACGAAGCCCTCAAGCTGCTGCTGCAAACCCTGTCGACCCCGTCGCTGGCCACGCTTGGCATCAACGGTCGCTATCAGGTCGTCGGCATCGTGCCGATAGGCGCCGTGTATGTCATGGTCAACGACCGCAATATCAACTCGCTGGAAAAGGCCGCTGGCAAGCGCGTGGTGGTGATGGACTGGGACAAGTCCGAGTCGCAGATGATTTCCGCCATCGGCGCCCAGCCAATACCGGCCGACCTCACCAATTTCGCCGCCAAGTTCAATAATGGCCAGGCCGACATCATCATCGCGCCCGCCATGGCCTACAAGCCGCTGGAGCTGTCCAAGGGCATTGGCAAGAATGGCGGCGTCATCCGCTTCCCGCTCATGCAGGCCACTGGCACCATCCTGATTCGCCGCGACCTGATGCTGCCGAAAATTCCTGATCTCGATAACCGTCTGGCACAGATCCGCCAGCTCGGCCTTAACCACCTCGATGAGATCATCCGCCTGTTTACCCGCGCCGAAAGCGATATTCCGCAGAACCTCTGGATCAACCTGAAGCCGGAAGACGCCGCCAAATACAGCCACCTGCTGCGCGAAGCCCGCCTGCACATGACCCAGCAGGGCGTGTACGAACCCGTGATGATGAGCGTGCTGAAGCGGGTACGCTGCAAGCTGAACCCGAGCGATGCGGAGTGCTCGTTATTTGATGAGTAAGGGACCAAGATTGTGCCTGGGTTCCAGCCAAGGCCACGGCACGGCACGGCACGGCACGGCACAGCATCCTAATAAATACTGCGTCATTCCCGCGTACGCGGGAGCCCAGCGACTTTAAGAACCATCAAATTTGCGTCAAAAGCCTGCAAAGGCACTGGGTCCCCGCGTACGCGGGGATGACGGATATATTTTCAAGCTACGGCGTAGTTGAAGGTGTCCTGAAGTTTGTGTAAACGATCATTAGGCCTGGCCAGCATAAAAAAACCGGGGCGGAATTTCCTCCCCGGTTTTTTATTGAGAATTTACCTGACCTCGCTCGGACAAGGCGACGGCGTTTCGCCCGGCACATAAAGCACCGAGCAATTGCGCCCCTGCAATTTCGCCTGATACAGCGCCATATCCGCCGCCTGGATCAAATCCTGGCCGTTGCTGCCATGGGCCGGGAACAGGGCCATGCCCACCGATACCGTTACCTTCGGCAGCAAGTGGCCCTCCCATTCGATACGCAGGGCCTCGACGCCGCGGCGCAATACCTCAGCGCGCTCCCACAGCACTTCGCGGCTGGCCTGCATGACCAGCAGCAGTTCCTCACCGCCATAACGGCAGAGCATGTCTTCGTTGCGTACCAGCGATTGCAGATAGCGGCTGACCTCGACCAGCACGGCATCGCCGGCGGCGTGGCCATAGCTGTCGTTGCAGTGCTTGAAGTGATCGAAGTCGATCATCATGACACCGAGCGTCTTGCGGTCGTGCTCGCAGCGCCGCAGGGTGCGCTCCAGCGACAGCTCCAGATAGCGGCGGTTGTAGAGACAGGTGAGCGAGTCATGCAGGGCCTCCTCGGTCAGGCGCATATTCGCCAGCCGCAGCGCCTCCTCCGCCTCCTGCCGCCGCCGCACCTCCCGTTCCAGCGCCTGCACTGCCTGATTGAGCTGGCGGGTACGCTCCTCCACCCGCAGCTCCAACTGGGAATTGAGCTGGTTGAGCGCGCCCAACTGGCGGTGCAGCTTGTTGGCGAGCAGGCGTGCATAGTCCTGCAGGAGCACCTGCTCCGGCGGGCAGTCCGGCCGTGACTCAGGCTTGCCCACCAGGCTGTCGATAGTGGCCAGCAGCACCGGCAGGTTTATCGGCTTGGTCATGAACAGCGCCACGCCGCAGGCATCGGCCAGGGTGCGCGCTTCTTTTTCGAGGTAGTCGGCTGTAATGAAAATGACCGGCGGCTGCGGCAGCTCCGGCCGCGAGCGCAGGGTGAATACGAGCTGGAAGCCATCCATGCGCGGCATGAGGATGTCGCAGAGCATGAGATCGACATGCTCGCTTTCCAGCGCGGCCAATGCCTCCAGACCGTCGGCCGCCTCCAGGAACTGGTGCCCGGTTTTACCCAGCATGGCCTTCAGTAATTGCCGGTTGGTGGGGTGGTCGTCCACTAAGAGAATTGTTGCCATAAGCATCCCATAAGACCGGCCCGGGGTGGACACCCGCGAGTCCGGACTACTGCCTGCTACTTATTGTCCGTGCTGTCCGCCATATGCACCAAAACTGGCGGTGCCGGGGCCAGCCGGCACGCGGGGCTGCGGCTACACCGCCAAACACCCGCACAAGCCGGCCCCGGCACACAATTCAGCTTCTCACTGAAATTAACTATAGACCCTCTGCCAGCACCAGAACGAGGCAGCGACTAACGGTGGCAGCGGGCGGCTGTGCCACCATGGCACATATCCCGGGCCTGGCCCGTAGCAGGTTTGTCCAATACGCGCAAAAAAAAGGCGACCCCAGAGGGTCGCCTTTTTTTTAGCACCGTTTCGATCAGGCTTCTGGCCGCATATGCGGAAAGAGAATGACATCGCGAATGGAAGGCGCGTTGGTAAACAGCATGACGAGGCGATCGATGCCGATGCCCTCACCCGCCGTCGGCGGCAGGCCGTACTCCAGGGCGCGGATATAGTCGGCGTCGTAGTGCATGGCTTCGTCGTCGCCGGCGTCCTTCTCGCGCACCTGCTGCATGAAGCGTTCGGCCTGGTCTTCCGGGTCGTTCAACTCGGAGAAGCCATTGGCGATTTCACGGCCACCGATAAAGAATTCAAAACGGTCGGTGATGAATTCGTTGTCGTCGTTACGGCGCGCCAGCGGCGACACTTCGGCCGGGTATTCGGTAATGAAGGTCGGCTGGCGCAGCTGGGTTTCCACCGTTTCTTCAAAAATAATGGTGTGCAGCTTGCCGATGCCCCAGATGGATTTCACGTCCATCTTCAGCTTGTTGCGAATAATCGTCTCGGCCTGCTCGCGATCCCACAGCTGCTCGCGGGTAATTTCCGGGTTGTACTTGAGAATGGAATCGACCATCGACAGGCGCTCGAAGCGCGCGCCAAAATCAAACACCTCGCCCTGATATTCGATTTTGGTGCGTTCCGCTTCCGGCTTGTCCTTGAAAATTTCCAGGGCCAGGGTGCGCAGCATGTTTTCGGTGAGGTCCATCAGGTCGCGATAATCCGCATAGGCCTGATAAAACTCGATCATGGTGAATTCCGGATTGTGGCGCGCCGACACGCCTTCATTACGGAAATTGCGGTTGATCTCGAATACACGCTCAAAACCGCCCACCACCAGACGCTTGAGATAAAGCTCGGGGGCAATACGCAGGAACAGCGGCATATCGAGCGCATTGTGATGCGTATTGAAGGGCTTGGCGGCCGCGCCACCGGGAATCACGTGCATCATGGGGGTTTCCACTTCCATGAAGTCCTGCGCGGTCATGAAGCGGCGAATGCCGTCGATGACCTGCGAGCGGATACGGAAGGTGCGGCGGGTGTCTTCGCTGATGATCAGGTCGACATAGCGCTGGCGATATTTCAGTTCCTGGTCGGCAATGCCGTAATAGCTGCTGGGCGTGGGGCGCAGCGCCTTGGTCAGCAGACGCAGCTTTTCCACATGAATGGACAGCTCGCCGGTCTTGGTCTTGAAGGCATAGCCGACAGCACCGACGATATCGCCGATATCCCAGTGCTTGAAGGCGCCGTAGACTTCTTCGCCAATGGCATCGCGAGTGACATAAAGCTGGATGCGGCCAGCCATGTCCTGGATGGTGGTAAAGCTGGCCTTGCCCATGACGCGGCGCGACATGATACGGCCGGCGATGCTGACATATTGCTTGTCGCCTTCCAGCTCCTCGTTGGATTTCTCGCCATGCTCCTTGATGACTTCGGTGCTGTAGGCATTGCGGCGGAAATCATTGGGAAAAGCCTGACCCTGCTCACGCAGGCTGGCGAGCTTGGACTTGCGCTCGGCGATCAGCTTGTTTTCGTCAACGGGAGGCAGGTTGTCGTCGGTCATGTTTTCTCTCGCTTTTTATCCCCTCTCCCTCCGGGAGAGGGTTAGGGTGAGGGGAAGCTGGCACGGATAAAAGTAATTTCCCCTCACCCCGGCCCTCTCCCGGAGGGAGAGGGGGTAAAAGCGGGAGCGAGAGGGGATTTGAATTACAGCCCCATTTTCAACGAGGCTTCAATAAACTCGTCGATATCCCCATCGAGCACGGCGCCCGGATTGGAGTTTTCGATATTGCTGCGCAGGTCCTTCACGCGCGACTGGTCGAGCACATAAGAACGAATCTGGCTGCCCCAGCCCACGTCGGACTTGGTTTCTTCCAGCGCCTGCTTTTCGGCATTGCGCTTCTGCAATTCCAGCTCATACAACTTGGCGCGCAGCAATTTCCAGGCGCGGTCGCGGTTGGCGTGCTGCGAGCGTTCGTTCTGCACGGCCACCACGGTATTGGTGGGAATATGCGTCAGACGCACCGCCGAGTCGGTCTTGTTCACGTGCTGGCCGCCGGCGCCAGAGGAACGGTAGGTGTCCTCGCGCACATCGGCCTTGCTGACTTCGATTTCGATATTGTCGTCCACTTCCGGCGACACGAACACGCCCACGAAGGAAGTGTGGCGACGGTTGCCGGAGTCGAAGGGCGATTTGCGCACCAGACGGTGCACACCGGTTTCGGTACGCAGCCAGCCATAAGCGTAGGCGCCTTCGATACGGATAGTGGTGGACTTGATGCCGGCCACGTCGCCACCCGACTCTTCCAGAATCTCGCCCTTGAAGCCGTGGCGATCAATCCAGCGCAGGTACATGCGTTGCAGCATCTGCGCCCAGTCCTGAGCCTCGGTACCACCGGCACCAGCCTGGATGTCGAGGAAGGCGTTGCTGGCGTCCATCTCGCCGGAGAACATGCGGCGGAACTCAAGACCGCCAATCACCTTCTCCAACTGGGCCAGCTCGGCGGCCACGTCGTTCAGGGTGCCTTCGTCGTCTTCCTCAACCGCCAGATCGAGCAGCTCGCGGGCATCGTCGAGGCCGCTTTCCAGTTGATCAATGGTCAGCACCACGCCTTCCAGCTCGGCGCGCTCACGGCCGATGGCCTGGGCCTTTTCCGGCTCGTTCCAGATGGCGGGGTCCTCCAGCTCGCGCAGGACTTCCTCGAGGCGTTCTTGCTTCAGATCGTAGTCAAAGATACCCCCGGAGCGTTTGGGTGCGCTCGGCGATGTCCTTGATACGGTTGGTATGGGCGTTGATTTCCATGACGGCAGACACACGGGCTTGCGAAAAGGGGCGCATTGTACAGGAAAGCATAGCGCCGAACCAGAAAGCCGGGACCAGGCGGGAAGCAGGCGGCGTAAAAGGCGGGCAAAAAGAAGGCCGCCGGGGAGGCGGCCAAACAGGGGTTCGGCGGGGCCCGGAGCCTGCGGCTCCGGTGACCAATGTTCGTTACGGCAAAGGCCTGGCTACATCATTGCAGCGCGGTGCCGACGCTGGCCGAGGCGCCGCTGCTGCCGGCATCCACGCTGGTGGAGGCCTTGGCGTGGTGAGTTGCGTGCTTCTTGCTGATCGCGGCCTGGGTGCTGCTCTTGGCCTTGGCCTGAGTCTTGGCCTGGGTGGTCGCCTCAGTCTGCTCGGCCGCCTTGGCCTCGCCCTGAGCGTTCCGGGCGTCCTGGGTGGCGGTGGTCTGCAACTGCTGGTCGAGGCCCAGCTGGGCATTGCCCTGCGCACTGCCACCGGCTGCGCCAATGGCGGCACCCGGCACGGTCGAGCTGGCACTGCTCTGTATGACCGGCTGGTTGGCGCTGAGGGCAGCTCCGGCATTCAGCCCGCCTTCGGCTGCAAAGGCAGCGCTGCCGGCCAGCAGGCCACCAGCGAGGGCGAGGGTAATATCGCGAAGTGTCAGCATGTTCATTCTCCTTCCTGAGTAAACCGGCGCCGTTCCCGGCTGCCGCCCCGTCGCGGGGTACAGGTTCATTTAAACAAAGCAGGCAGGAGTACGTGTTTGGCTTTTGTGGGGGCGATGTTGTGCAACGGCGAATTTCAGCGCCGCTTTGTTGCTGGGGCTTAAAAGAATTAACGCGCCGGTAACGCGATCAGGCCAGCGCTTCCAGATATTCCACGCGCAGCTGCAGGGTGCGGGCACCACGGAACTCGTTGATATCGAGCCGGTAGGCCAGCCGTACGCGTTCAGTGCCGGAAGACCAATGCTCGCGGTCAATATTAAAAGCGATGGCCTCCAGCAGGCGCTCACTACCGGGCTGACGCAGAGTCATGCGCAGGTGTTTTTCTTTCAGCACACGCTGGTCCACCAGATCGAAATCACCATGGAACAAGGGCTCGGGAAAGCCCTGGCCCCAGGGGCCGGCTTCGCGCAGCAGGTCAGCAAAAGACTCGGAAAAATATTCCGCCGGCAAGGCTCCGTCGGAGAGCAGTACTGCTTCCAGATCGGCGCGGTCCACCATTTTTTCCACAGCGGCAGAAAATGCCTCGCGGAAAATCGCCAGATTGCCTTGCGGCAGGCTCAGGCCGGCGGCCATGGCGTGGCCGCCAAAGCGCGTGATAAGGCCGGGATTTTGCGTGGCGACATAATCCAATACATCGCGGATATGCACACCGGGAATGGAGCGGGCCGAGCCCTTGAGCAATACACCATCACCGGCCGGCGCAAACGCGATAACGGGGCGATGTGTACGATCTTTAATACGGCCGGCCAGAATACCGATCACGCCCTGATGCCAGTTGGCGTCGAATAAAGTAATGCCGTGCGGCACGCTGCGCTCGTTGAATTGCAGGGCACGCAGGGCGAGCAGCGCCTGCTGCTGCATATCGGCTTCGATATCGCGCCGCTCCTGATTGAGCGCATCCAGCTCTTCGGCATATTGCGCGGCGAGCGCCTGGTTATCGGTGAGCAGGCACTCGATGCCGTGACACATATCATCGAGACGGCCAGCCGCATTGAGCCGTGGCGCCACCACAAAACCAAGATCGGTGGCCACCAGTTTATCTGCACTGCGCTTGCCGACTTTCAGCAGCGCAGAAATTCCCGGGCGGCAGCGGCCGGCGCGAATACGCGCCAAGCCATTTTGCACGAGAATACGATTATTGCGGTCCAGCACCACCACGTCGGCCACCGTACCCAACGCAACGATATCGAGAAATTCCGCCATATTTGGTTCTGGCTTGCCACGCTCGACAAACCAGCCGCTGTCCTTCAGGCGCGTACGCAGGCTGGACAGCAGGTAGAACACCACGCCCACGCCAGCCAGATTTTTACTGGAAAATTCGCAGCCGGGTTGATTGGGATTAACGATGGCATCAGCCGCCGGCAAGGAATGGCCCGGCAGATGGTGATCGGTAATCAGTACCTTTACGCCAGCCGCCTGCGCCGCCGCCACGCCTTCGTGGCTGGCGATGCCGTTGTCGACGGTGATGATGAGTTCGGGCTGCTTGTCGCGCAGCGCAACCGCGACGATTTCCGGGGTAAGGCCGTAGCCGTATTCAAAACGGTTGGGCACCAGATAATCGACGTGGGCGGCGCCCATGGCGCGCAGAGCCAGTACCGCCAGCACGGAGCTGGTGGCACCGTCGGCGTCAAAGTCGCCGATGATGAGGATGCGCTGGCGTTGGCGTAATGCAGTTTCCAGCAAGGCGAGTGCTGCTTCGAGGCCGCGCAGGGACTGGGCGGGGGCCAGGGATTTCAGGGTGCGTTCGATATCGCCGGCTTCTTGTACACCGCGGGAGGCGTAGATTTTGGCCAATAGCGGATTGAGACTGGAGAGGCCAAGCGGAATTGTTATTGACGGGCGGGGGCGGATGGTTTTTTTCATGAATGCTTTTAAATGCCTGCCCCTGCGGCAATAGGTTTATGCCTGGAAGCAGAAAATCAGGGCTTCTGCTTCTTTTCGATTACTCGCGCTAGCGCTTAGTAGATGTTGAAAGCAGCAAGGCATCAAATAACATGCAGTGGCAACTTCCCCTCTCCCCCACCCTCTCCCGGAGGGAGAGGGTGTACGCCGGCCAGTGGCTAGTTAAAAACACTAGGCATAACCGCCATCGCACCAACAAAAAAGCCCGCTAAACACGGGCTTTTTTGCATCGCCAAAGCTTACTTGGCCATCTGTTCCAGAATGCTGTCGCGCACCTGGTCAAGCGTGGCGTCGATGGTCTTGAGCACGGCGTTGCCGCACTGCTTGATGGCGGTGTCGGGGTCTTTCAGGCCGTTGCCGGTAAGAGTGCAGACGATCTTGGAGCCTTCGGGAATCTTGCCGCTCTTGATGTCGCGCATGGCGCCGCCAAGCGAGGCAGCGGAAGCGGGTTCGCAGAACACGCCTTCGGCCATGGCCAGCAGGCGCTGGGCGTCGAGGATTTCCTGGTCGGAAAGCTCATCGAACCAGCCACCGGACTCCTTCTGCAAGGCCCAGGCCTTGTCCCATGACTGCGGGTTGCCGATACGGATGGCCGTCGCCACGGTGTCCGGGTTGGCCACGGGGCCGCCACGCATGAAGGGTGCGGAACCGGCGGCCTGATAGCCGACCATCTTCGGGCGGCTGGTGACGACGCCGCGCTCGTGGTATTCGGAATAACCCATCCAGTGCGCGGTGATATTGCCGGCATTGCCCACGGGCAGGCAGTGGAAGTCCGGGGCAAAGCCCAGCTCTTCAACGATTTCGAAGGCGGCGGTCTTCTGGCCCTGCAGGCGATAGGGATTGATGGAGTTGACGATGGTCACCGGGGCCTGCGCGGCCACCTGCTTCACCAGCTCCATGCCCTCGTCGAAATTGCCACGGATTTGCAGGGTAATGGCGCCATACATCATGGCCTGAGCCAGCTTGCCCATGGCGATCTTGCCTTCGGGAATCAGCACGAAGGCGGTGATGCCGGCACGCGCGGCATAGGCGGCAGCAGCAGCCGAAGTATTACCGGTAGAGGCACAGATAATGGCCTTGGAGCCCTCTTCCACGGCCTTGGTCACGGCCATGGTCATGCCACGGTCCTTGAAGGAGCCGGTGGGGTTGAGGCCTTCGTACTTCACATAAATATCGACATTCTTGCCCAGCAGCTTGGGAATGTTCTTGAGCCGGATCAGCGGCGTATTGCCTTCGCCCAGGGAGATGATGCGGGTGTCGTCGGAGACCGGCAGGTGGTCGCGGTACTTGTTGATCAGGCCGGTGTAGCGGTTGCCAAAGCTCATGTCGAATATCTCAAAACGTTAATTCTCCCTCTCCCGCCGGGAGAGGGCTGGGGATGCCCCCCATGGATGGGGGGTAGTCCGAACTGCGCCGGGAGCGCAGTCGGTAGAGGGACTGCGCTTCAAATATAACCCCGTGGGCTATTTAAAGCTCGGTCCCTCATCCGCCCTACGGGCACCTTCTCCCGGAGGGAGAAGGAACAATTTATTTCCAACGCTTGCGGATCAGGCGTCCAGCGCTTCCATACGAATCCGGGTGATCTTGCCGACGATGTCTTCCAGCTCTTCCATTTCGGCAATGGCCTGATTCATTTCCTTTTCCACCACCGGCTTGGTGAGCAGGATCACCGGCACGGTGCCTGCCTCGTGCGCCGGCTTTTGAAGAATGGCCTCGATGCTGATGCCATGCGATGACAGGATGCGTGTGACATCGGCCAGCACGCCGGGGCGGTCATTGGCGTGCAGGCGCAGGTAGTAGGAAGTCACCACCTCATCCATCGGCAGGATGGGCGTATTGGCGATGGCATGCGGCTGGAAGGCCAGATGCGGCACAAAACCCTTGTTCTGCGAGGTCAGCGCACGCACCACATCAACAATATCCGCCACCACCGCCGAGGCCGTGGGGCCGGCACCAGCGCCAGCGCCGTAGTAGAGCGTGGGGCCGACGGCATTGGACTGCACCAGCACGGCGTTCTTGACGCCGTTGACGTTGGCGATCAGGCGCGCGGCTGGAATCAGGGTCGGGTGCACGCGCAGCTCAATGCCGGCGTCGGTACGGCGCGCCACGCCCAGATGCTTGATGCGGAAGCCCAACTCCTCGGCATAAGAAACGTCGTCGCGGGTCAGGCGGGTAATGCCCTCGGTATAGGCCTTCTTGAACTGCAAGGGAATGCCGAAGGCCAGCGAGGCGAGAATGGTGAGCTTGTGGGCGGCGTCGATGCCTTCCACGTCAAACGTCGGGTCGGCCTCGGCGTAGCCGAGCTCCTGCGCTTCCTTCAGCACCTCATAGAAGTCGCGGCCCTTCTCGCGCATTTCCGTGAGAATGAAGTTGCCGGTGCCGTTGATGATGCCGGCCAGCCAGTCGATACGGTTGGCCGCCAGGCCTTCGCGCAGCACCTTGATGATGGGCACGCCACCCGCCACCGCCGCCTCGAAGGCGACATAGACGCCCTTCTCTTCGGCCGCCGCAAAGATTTCATTGCCATGCTCGGCCAGCAGGGCCTTGTTGGCGGTGACCACGTGCTTGCCATTGCTGATGGCCTGCATGACCAGCTCGCGAGCGACGGTGGTGCCACCGATGACCTCGACCACGATATCCACGGCGGGGTCGTTCACCACCGCAAAGATGTCGCGGCTGACGCGGGTGTCACCCAGGGCGTGCTTGGGATTGTCGCGGCGGGCGCCGATATGCGACACCACGATCTCGCGGCCGGTGCGGCGGGCAATTTCCGCCGCATTGTCGCGCAGCAGGTTAAAGGCGCCACCGCCCACCGTTCCCAGACCCACAATACCAATATTGACCGGTTTCACATCATCACCTGAAAGACTGCCGGCAGCTTGGGCCGGATTTGCAAGGCCGCAACATTATGGCCGGGCATGGGGTTTGTCAAATCCGGCGAGCGGGCCGCCGCCGGGGCAAAGAAAAAGGGGCGCGAGGCCCCTTTTTATAATCAAATGGGTCTTCCTGACCCATTTGATTTACGTCCTTGAAATACTGGCGGAGAAGCGTGGTTCTCCTGATATTTCAAGGACTCCCGGCAGCCTTTGGCTCCCGGCGGCACATCCCTGTGCCGCAACCGTGCTGGCGCGGCTCAGCTGCCGTCGCCCAGCACGTCCTTGATCAACTCGGCGGTGGGCACATAGCCACCCACTTCGGTGCCGTCTTCCAGCATGACCGCCGGGGTACCGGTGACGCCCAGCGCCACGCCGAGGGCAAACTGGTCACGCACCGGCGACTTGCACAGCGGCCGCTGCGCGCCCGGGTCAGTGTGGCCCATCTTGGCGTCGGTCAGCGCCGCCAGGCGATCCTGCGCACACCAGACCTTGTCCATCTTGCCCGCTGCCACCGACTTGGGACCGGTACGCGGGAAGGCCAGGTAACGCACCTCGATGCCCTTCTTGTTCAGCTCCGGCACTTCGGTATGCAGCTTGCGGCAATAAGGGCAATCGACATCGGTAAACACATACACCACGCCCTTCACCTTGCCCACCGCCGGGAACACGATCAGGTCGTCGTGCTTCACCGCCGCCAGCGCCGTCTTGCGCTCGCCCGCCATGGCCTCGTCGAACACGCTGACCAGCTGGCTGCCACGCACTTCCATGACATTGCCCTGGATCAGGAAGCGACCGTCGCCACTGACGAAGATGGGATCGTAGTTGCTGGAGGTGACCAGATAGAAATTGGGCAGCGCCGCCGGCTTGATATCGGCAACCACCACATCCGGGAAGGCCGTCTTCAGCTTGGCGCGAATGATGTCCTCAGGACCGGCCCAGGCGGTACCCGCCACCAGAAAGAGAGCCAGCACCAGCCCCCAGATACGAACCCACATGAGCACACTCCACATCCAAACAATGCTTAAGGATACGCCCAATCGGCTCACGCCGTCAGGCAACAAAAGGTAAACGGCTTATACCACAGGCCAGTGACGAAACGGGGCGCTAGCCGCGCGGATGATGCTCAGCGTGTAGTGATTGCAGACGGGCCTTGGCAACGTGGGTGTAAATCTGGGTGGTGGAGAGATCGGAGTGACCCAGCAGCATCTGCACCACGCGCAGGTCGGCGCCATGATTGAGCAGATGGGTGGCAAAGGCATGACGCAAGGTATGCGGCGACAGCGAACGCTCGATGCCGGCGGTGCGGGCATGGTGCTTGATACGGTGCCAGAAGGTCTGCCGCACCATATAGTCGCCCCCCTGCGAGGGAAACAGCGCCTCCGAACCCGTGCCCTGCACCAGCTTCGGCCGCGCCTCATCCACATAGCGCTGCAGCCACTCCGCCGCCAGCGCGCCCATGGGCACCAGCCGCTCCTTGCTGCCCTTGCCGCGCACCCGCACATAGCCACCACGCAGATTGGGCTGATCCACCGCCAGCCCCACCAGCTCCGACACCCGCAGCCCGCAGGCGTAAAGCAACTCCAGCATGGCACGGTCACGCAGGCCCAGGGCGGTGGCTACATCGGGCGCCGCCAGCAGTGCCTCCACATCGGCTTCCGACAAATCCTTGGGCAGAGCGAGGCCCAGCCGTGGCGAGTCCAGCTTCATGGTCGGGTCGCGGTGAATACGCCCCTGCGCCAGCAAGCCGGCATAGAAATGCCGCAACGCCGACAGCAGCCGCGCCTGCGAGCGCGCCTTCTTGGCCTGCATGGTTTCAGTCGCCAGATAGTCCGCCAGATCAGAGCCACGCAAGCCCGAGAGCAAGCCCCTGCCCCCCTCCCGCGCCCACGCCTCCAGCGGCGCCAGATCACTCAGATAGGAACTGATGGTATGCACACTGAGCCCCTCCGCCGCCAGCTTGTGGCGAAACCAGGTGAGTTCAGGGCTGAAAATCTTGGTCATTGCGGCGATCAGCGGCAAACAGGTGCGGAGAGATTACGCTGCTTCGGGGATTGAGTGTGAGGGAGTTGTGTTAGTGGTAAAAATCGGCCACGGGCAGAGCCGGGACTCACTATTCGTTTTGCTTTTGCTTTTGCTTTTCAAAATGCCAGCCGACAGCCGCAGACCGTGGTACATCAACAAAACCTGCTTTTTGGGACCCCATGTCGTGAAGCCGAGGCTGGCAGCGCTCCCGGCAAATATCAGCGTCGAATCAAGCACCAGCGCAAGGGTCAGACCCCGTTGAATCCGGCGCACTGCGCTTCGCTTAGTGCGCCCTACGAAACAACAGCAAGTAGTTGGATTAGTGGCAGGTTCCCCTCTCCCCTACCCTCTCCCGGAGGGAGAGGGGGCACTACCAACAGCGCCCAAATATATGAGGCCGCCCCCAAGCCTCAGGTAACTACCCCGGAGTCCGCCGCAAGCGTAGGGCGGATCCCCGAAGGGTATCCGCCGCATGAGAACTAATTAGCCGCGCCGGTATTCGTATTAACCACAACCACCGTCACCCATCACCAAACCAAAACTCCGCCCATAAAAAAGCCCCGCCAAAGCGGGGCTTTTTCAGAATCGCGACTACTACAAAGCTCAGTGAGCCCTGGCGGTCAGCTTTTCCTTGATACGGGCGGACTTGCCGGTACGGTCGCGCAGGTAGTACAGCTTGGCGCGGCGCACGTCACCACGACGCTTCACTTCGATGGAAGCGACGATCGGGGAGTGGGTCTGGAACACACGTTCCACGCCCACGCCATTGGAAATCTTGCGTACGGTGAACGCGGAGTTGAGGCCGCGGTTCTTGATGGCGATGACCACGCCTTCGTAAGCCTGAAGACGCTCACGGTCGCCTTCCTTCACCTTCACCTGCACGACCACGGTGTCACCGGGGGCGAAGCTGGGCACGTTCTGCTTCAGCTGGGCGTTTTCAATCTGTTGAACCAGGGGATGCTTGCCGCTCATGGCATTTTCTCGCTATTTAAGGGTTGCAGAGGCTGTGGGCGGCAAAGCCCGGCGCATACCAACCATTGCACAATCCGGCAAAAAACCGGGCGTGTCGGCAGGCGACCGTCAGGCGGTCGCCTCGCCCTCGCCGTTTTCACGGCGGATTTCCGCAAGCAGCTTGACCTGCTCCTTGCTCAATTCCAGTTGTTCCAGCAGCTCCGGTCGCCGCGCCAGCGTGCGCGCCAGACTCTGCTTCAAACGCCAGCGCCGGATTACGGTGTGGTCACCACTCAGCAGTACCGCCGGCACCGCCTCACCCTCGTAAACCTCGGGGCGGGTGTAGTGTGGGCAATCCAGCAGCCCGGCGCTGAACGAATCCTCTGCGGCGGAATCGGCGTGGCCGAGCGCACCCGGCAGCAAACGCGTTACCGCGTCGATCAGCACCATGGCGGGCAGCTCACCGCCCGACAGCACATAGTCACCAATCGACCATTCGGCATCGACCTCGCGCGCAATCAGGCGCTCGTCGATACCTTCGTAGCGGCCGCAAAGCAGGATATACGCCTGCCCCTCCGCCAGCTCCCGCACACCGGCCTGATCGAGACAACGGCCCTGCGGCGAGAGGTAAATCACCTGCGGCTGCAAGCCCTGGCTCGCGGCTTCGGCTTTGGCAGCCGCCAGCGCGCGGCGCAAAGGCTCAATCAGCATGACCATGCCGGGGCCGCCCCCGTAAGGGCGGTCATCGACCCGGCGGTAGGCGTCTTCGGCGTAGTCGCGCGGGTTCCAGCATTGCAGGCTCAACAGGCCCTGCTTGACAGCCCGACCGCTGACACCCGCCTCGGTCAAGGCCTTGAACATATCGGGAAACAGCGTAATCAGGCCCAGCCACATGGCACAACCTCGGCCCCAGCACAGCCCCTGACCAAATTCAGGGGTTTTGCAGCACATGGATGTGCTGCCCGCAAATCAATTACCTCAGTAATTGATTTGGCGCGAGTGAGTTGCGGACATGCGCCGCGACTCACGGGTTCAGAAAAAGTCAGGATGACTTTTTCTGAACATCAAAAGTCTGCATCCCAATCGACCGTGATACGGCGCGCCGCCTTATCAACGTTCTTCACCACCTGCTCCGGCAACCAGGGAATCAGGCGCTCCTGACTGTCGATGCTGCCGGCACAGGCCCGCACCACCAGCACGTCGTTGGAGCCGGTTTCCATCATGCCGTGCACCTGGCCGAAATAGGCACCCTCGGTGTTATATACATCGAGGTCCTGCAATTCCGACCAGTAAAAGTCGTCGTCACCGAGCACGGGCAGGACGTCTTTCGGCACCCACACCTCGACATTACGCAGGCCTTCGACCGCATTGCGGTCATCACAGCCCTTGAGGCGGGCGACAACGCCCTTGCCCTGCGTACGCCACTCGGCAACTTCTGCCTGCTCGAAACGGCCGGCCCGGCACAGATACCAGGGGCCATACTCAAACACATTGCCCATGGGCTCGGTCAGGGAGTGCACCCAGACCCAGCCCTTGATGCCGTAGGGCGTACTTAAGTGCCCTACTTTCAGCAGATTGTCAGCACTGACCGGTTCGGTCATGAGCTCAGGCAGCAGCCTTGCCAGATTCCTTCACCAGCGCGGCAACGCGCTCGGAGGGCTGGGCGCCCACGGACAGCCAGTGAGCGTAGCGGTCGGTGTTGACGCGCAGCTTTTCTTCCTTGCCCGAAGCGATCGGGTTGAAGAAGCCGATACGTTCGATGAAACGACCGTCACGGGCGTTGCGGCTGTCAGTCACCACAACCTGGTAGAAAGGACGCTTCTTGGCACCGCCACGAGCTAAACGAATGGTAACCATAGTGTTTTCCAACCTTGAAAATTCGTGCAACCGGAGCACCCGGCCGGGTCTACCCCGAAAGGCGGCGGATTGTACAGGAAATCACCCGGGGGTGAAAGTGCCATGCAAGGCGAAAACCGCGAGGGCCGCCGGGCCCGCAAAACACGCCGTCTGGCGACGGTTTCGGCTATCATGTCGGCCCCGCCGGAGGCCCTCATGACGCCTGCTGAATGAAGCCCACTCCATGACGCCAGTAACACCCTCGGTTCCCAAGGGGCTTGCCCTGCTCGCCCTGTCGGCCCTGCTGTTTGCCACCATGGGCGTGTTCGTGCGCCTGGCCTCGCACACGGTGGGCAACGAGATGGTGGTGTTCTACCGCAACCTCACCGGCTGCCTGCTGCTGTTGCCGGTGGGCATGGTACAGGGGCGCGGCTTCTTCCGCACCGACAAGCCCTGGATGCACGTCTGGCGTGCCGTGGTCGGCGTTACCGCCATGTATGGCTTTTTCTACGCCATCGGCCATATGCCGCTTTCAAGCGCCATGGTTTTTACCTATTCCTC
>Ga0206969_1122_pt1 | contig 21544 bp, 22 predicted proteins | sample Alteio_BWOrgHeat_87_FD_153256 | JGI IMG/M metagenome (GOLD analysis project Ga0206969, IMG submission 153256) | Enriched cells from forest soil in Barre Woods Harvard Forest LTER site, Petersham, Massachusetts, United States -... | ecosystem: Environmental > Terrestrial > Soil > Temperate forest >... | reverse complement strand
ACTTCATGGTTCTGGACTATCAGGCACCATGCTCGGTATATATACCCGGCTTTTTTGCCCTTATCCGGCCAATCCTTAAACAATCCTTCACCATACTTGTAATTGACTACAATTGCTGTTGCGGTGGCAGCAACAGTTGGCCGCCTGACGGCATAATCAAATATTTTCTGAATTTTATTATTGTTGTCAGTAAATGGGCCACAATTCAAAATATCATCCTCGAAATTATGATACCCCTTTTTAAATGCATCAACATAAGTTTTAAGGTTCATATCGAACTCGGCTTTTTTCATTTTGCCAATGACGTTTGTGTTATCCTTTCTGTCTTCTTGCAACGCATTCCAGTAAAAGGAATGCACCCAAATCCCTTGAAAACTAACGTAATCGGTAAGGGCGTTATAAAATCGGACAATAGGAATACTAATGTCCGTGTTTTTTATCAGATCGTTTAAACAGGGAATATTCTTTTCCATATGCTACTTTTTAAATTGCTATTGTTTTTAGTTGTTCTGTTTTCTTGTCACTCCATATACCAGCCATTATTTTAGCGTGATCGTCCGGGGTTACTTTTATGTACTTCATAAAAGCTTTCTCTGTCTTATGTCCTGTGATTGCCATAATGCTAAGTGTGGGTACTCCGTTCAAAAATTGATTAGTGGCGAAGCTGCGCCTGGCTGTGTGCGTGGTAACAAACTGCCATTTTTTGGGGCTCTCTGTTTCCACAACTGATTTGCCCCCTTTGGTAACTGATTTCCCGCCCTTCGTGTACTTGATACTAACTTTCTTTTTAAGGGCATCGCATTTCCCGGCCACGTCCTTTAACGCTGCATTGGTTTTCTGGTTGCTTATTGCTGCGGGTAATTCCCCGCCGTACTTAGCCATTATTTCGCTTACAGTGTCATGTACCGGAATTACCACCCGGTCACCTGTTTTTATCTGGGTAATTGTAATCATGCCTTTATCAATCTGATCTGGGCGTAGGGTGGAAAGGTCAGAAAAACGTAACCCGGTGTAACAGCCCACTAAGAATAAATCTCTTATTCTATCCAGCCGGGGGCTGTCCGTGAGGTTTAACCCGTGTAGCTGCCTTAACTCATGCTCCGGCAAATAAACGGTGTCTGCTTCCTCTGTGATCGTTGTAAAGCCTCTGGTTTTAAAGGATAGATTAGTATTAATGTTTAGTTCTGTGGCTTCGTGTAGTACCGTCTTAATGACTTTTATATGCTTACCGATATAGTTTGTTGATTGCTTAATTTTCAGGGTCAGGTACTTGGTAAAATCATCGTAGAAAACCATATCAATGCTATCGAAGTCAATGTTTTTACGAATGTAGGTTTGATAATTATCCAAACAAACTTTGGTCGTGTAGTACGTCTTTATTGTGCCTGGGGTTATCGGCTTTCCCTTTTTGGTTAATCGGGTTCCGGCCTCACTATCTTTTATGAACTTATCAAAGAAACTCATAAAGGTCAATTTTTCAGTAATGCCTTTTTTCCTGATTCCTTTGTCCAAAAGGGGTTTTAGCTGGGCCGGGGTTGGATAGAATCCGTCATTACGGTTCTGGTAATCCATAATTATTGCCTCAATTTTATCAGCTATCCTGTCCAGTGCTGCATTAAATTCCGGGTACTGAGGGTATTTTTTGCTTTCACGAACTCTTTTTGCTTTCTTATTCCAATACACTGGCAGGATGCTTTTGTCAGTATAACATTTTGTTTCATAACTCCCATAGTAGATACGGGCATAAATGATAGTAGGGTTATCGCTTTTCGCCCTTTTTAGATAAAATGATACCGTCATAACTAATGTTGATTTAGTACAATGGCATAAAGATAGATAAAAGTATCTGGGGTACGATAGTGGGGGACGGTATTTTTATACATTATTATACCGAAAGAATACATAAATATATTCGCAATATTTCGAACGCCTTTACTGGCAACGGTTTTGATGGATAGTGACGAATGAAATGATAAATGGAAGGGTAACGGATACAAATCCGCTTTCGACCTCCCTTAAATTTCGTAATGGGCTGTGAATCAATGATTTGCAGCCCATTCTTTTCTGCGCGAGATGCCAGTTGCAAACTGGCTCAATTGGACAGGCACGTGTCCGCACCGCTCTGGGCCAGGCTACAGACACGCGCCAGTAGCGCCGGTGGTGCGCTGGTGACCCCATTCCCCCTAAGAAAAAAACAATTGTGGATATCTTCGTATTATCTGATCTGTGCTATGATAACACTGTAAAGCATTACAGCGAACGTTCGTCTTTTGGGTGACCCCATTTGACACCCCATTTTAGGGATGGATAGGGTCACCGGAAAGTTTCACGCGGAGGTCGCAAAGGCTCACGCAAAGAAGGTGCAAAGCTCATTCCTGGAAAATGCCCTTTCTATGACTTGCAGTATATAGTTGCAAAAAGAGTGCCGGAATAGTGGGGGCGGCGTATAAGATATTCACATTCTCTTCAACGCTTTTCTCATGGCGAAGGTGTTGTAGTTCTGTTGTATGATGTATATTCGCAGTAAAACATTGTATGCCGGAAATATGCCGCTTTTATGGTATCATCATCAGGATGTTTTTCCGTGACCATATACCACCGCACTTTCATGTAGAGTATGCAGAGTTTAAGGCGAAAATAAATATTATTGACGGGGAATTAATTGAAGGTTCATTGCCGCGCAAAGCATTAAGGTTAGTGCAAGCCTGGACGGAAATACATAAAGATGAACTCCTGATAAATTATGAGCAGTCGCTTATTGAGGGTGGAATTATTTCAAAGATAGAACCATTAAAATAACAACCGATGCATTTCATAAGTTCAATAGTTGACATAAAGCCATATACTATTACCGTTATCTTTGACGATAAAGAACAAAGGAAAATTAATTTTGAACCTATGTTATCGGTTTTCCCTGTTCTAAGGAAAATGGAGACTTTTATTTCTGCCACACTGGACGATTACCCTACGATAAAATGGGATGGCCTTGCAAAAATGAAAGAACTTGATGGCACTATAGTGCCGGCCCCCCTTGACTTTTCGCCGGATACACTCTATATGATGAGTGAAAAAGCATAAGGTGGTTTGTGCTTTGTCGGAAGAAAATAAGACCGATGACGGGGGAGAACCGGACACCTGTGATAGCGTAAACAGAGTTCACGCCCAGCCAGGGTTTCTTATAAAGATAACGGACAACCGGGCTATCATTCGCCTCCAGTTCATTGAATGCTGTCTGAAACGGAGTTCTATTTCCACTTCCTGATGCCCACTTTGCGGAACATATGGGAAGAGCGGTGAAGCTTTTTTTCTGTGCATAGACATGTCCAACCAGCCAATATTAAAGAGCGACCTAAAAAACAAAATAGGTATATTTTTGACATACTTCAGAAAAATAAACTTACTACGAGTATATTTGGGTGTAATCGTGAAAAGATGAGATCGCTAAAGAAAATCCTTTATTATCATTTTGCTATTGCGACAATGCTTACGTATGAAGCATCATTATTTATTTCAACGAGAGAATTGATATATCGAAGCATAGGGAACGTGACGCGACTTTCGTCGCAATATACGTTTACTTCCAAAGAAGCGATCATTTACAACTCTTTTGGCTCATTGTACAATGCCTCGCTTCTATATTTTTTAATTAAATGGTTTAGTCGAGATAAACAAAAATGGGTCGTGATTACCTGCGTAGTTGCATGGATTGTATTTATTACGCTGGTTATTTTTGAAGAAAATTTTAAAGTATGATTTTGCTTTCATCTTCTCCTATGTCTCTGTCAATAAAGTGAATTAAAAAATAACACATTATGAGGTGGTTATCCTTATTTGTAACGATGCTATTACAGATACTTATCGTACGGTTTTCAGTGCCGTTGTTGATCTTATTTTCTGACCAACAACGTTCGCACAGGACAGATGATAAGGCGGGCGACATAAATCTGGGAAAATCGAAGGGTTTTATTGTTAGTAAAATGACGCGGGCAATGGTGCAAACTAAAGTACGAGTTTGCCCAGCGCGAGCGTTGTTGGTCAGAAAATAAGACCAACAACGGCGGGAAGCCATGAAAATCACCAATAAAAAACCGCGCTTTGACGACTACGAGGAAAGTCCTGTAATTGACATACATTCACGTATATTATCAATGATAAAGTAAGGCATACTAAAACTAACACGCCTAAGAAATGAATGTATGAAATGGGGTAAATACTACTGGAAGTTACACCTGCTAAACATCGGTATTTTTGGCTTGATGTTTTTGTTAGCTCTTATGCCTGACCCCCTCGCATTTTCTGACAGTCCGGTTGAAAGAGTAATTCTTACTGCTTTTTCTTGTTATTTTTGGGTAATTCCGGCATACCGTCATTTCACCGAAATACCTTCTGATTTATTTGGGTATGCGCTGTTAGGGATCAACATAGCGATAAACTCACTTATTATCGTTGCAATAGCAAAATATATCAAATCATAACTGCCCGCCTATGACCTTTATTCATACCAAAGCCCACCTTGAAACGCATTAATGCCGCCCACTTCCCCAAATATCCCGCCTATTGTTTTGTGCTGTGGCATAATTCTATTAGGTTTGATATAGATCGTTAGCAATGCAATTTCAGCAACTTACGTTATCATTATAGTTTATGGATACAGTGAAACTTCCGTTTTATGCGCGCGTAGCGCTTACACTGCTGGCGGTGGTGCTGGTATTCTTCATACTCAGCGAGGCCAGCAATATTTTTATACCGCTCGTTTTCGGGCTGCTCATAGCTATATTGCTGTACCCGCTAAACCGCTTCTTCGAGGAGAAATTGCATTTTGGTCGGCTTATGTCGCCGGTATTATCTGTGGTGTTATTTATTGCGGTGGCCATTAGCTTTATTTATTTCCTGGCGTTGCAGTTCATTGGTTTTTCGGGCGACTTCCCGCTGCTGCGCAAGCGGTTCGAGCAAATGTTTGACGGGGTGCAGCACTGGCTGTCATACAAGCTGCACATCAACAACCGGCAGCAGACCGACTACATCAACAGGTCTATAAACGGTATTATGGAGACCGTGGGGCATTCCATCAGCAATGTGTTCCTGGGGCTTACGGGCATATTGCTGCTTACTATTTTTGTGCTCATTTTCACTTTCTTTATCCTCTATCACCGCAGGCTGCTCATGCGGTTTTTGCTGCAACTATTCAGCAAGCAATACCAGCCGCAGGTGCGGGAGGTAATTGTAGAAACAAAAAGCATGATCAACTCCTATGTGCTGGGACTGGTGATAGAAATGGCGCTGGTGGGCATTGTGAACTGCACCATGTTCCTGATAATGGGCATACAGTATGCCCTGCTGCTGGGCGTTATGGCCGCTGTGCTCAACATCATACCCTACCTGGGCATTTACACATCAATAGTCATCTGTATGCTCGTAACCTTTGCCAATACCGGCGGCGGTATGGCCATGGAGGTGGGTATAGGTTTGTTTGTGGTGCACCTGCTGGACTCTAATATCTTGTTTCCGCGCATAGTGGGTGGCCGGGTGAAAATGAATCCATTTATCACCATTATTGCGGTTATCGTTGGCGAGTTTCTGTGGGGCATACCGGGTATGTTTTTGTTCATACCCATCACCGGCATCATAAAGCTGGTATGTGAGCGCGTAGAGGGCCTGGAGGCTTGGAGCATACTGATAGGCGTGGATGAGGTGGAGAAGAAAAAGAAAGGCAAGATACATGCAGGGGAGCTGAAGGGGTGATAAAAAGGAGGGTGACGTGTGTTGCAAAACAGATTTGACAACTTTTCGAAAGTTGTCGAATCTAATACGCGGCAATAAATAGTAAACGTATCATTGTAAGTTCACCCCTGCGTGAAGGCGCTATGTATGCGTGAGCCAACCACCCCGTCTGCATTCGGCATTCGCCTCATTCCGCCGCCCCTCCTTGAAAAAAAGGAGGCGAGTGTGTTGCGCAGCACCCCCGGCCCTAAAGGGAGATGTTTCGTAAAGCGTGAGTTTTGCGATTATTTCAAGTTGCGAGTAAGTCCCTGCCGGAGAACCGCCCGGCCCTAAAGGGAGATGTCGCGCAAAACGCAAGTTGTGCAGCCTGCGGGTGGTTCCTCCGCGTGCAGGTGCTCATTGATCTATGTACACCCTAAAAACATTTTAACGTATCAACTGTTAAAGAATATTAAAATCAGATGCTTATAGTATTGCATTAAAGCCCGGTGCGACTAAATTTGCGTTTTTCAAATTGTATGTTCCAATTCCAACACATAGGCTATTTATATGTACTCGGGCTGCTGCCCTTGCTGGTGGTATTATATACCGGCGCCATCTACTGGAGAAAAAGGAAGCTGCAAAAGGTGGGCGATGAAAAATTAGTGAACGAACAGATACGTGGGTTTATACCCGGAAGGAATACAACACGGTTCCTGCTGATGGTCATTGCGCTGTTTGTAATTATAATAGGCTGCGCCAACCTGCGTATAGGTGACAAGAGCGAAAAGGTGCAACGCAAAGGCATTGACGTAATAGTGGCGCTGGATGTGAGCAAGAGTATGCTGGCGAAAGATGTAGCGCCAGATAGGCTGACGCGCGCCAAGCAACTGATAATGCGCATGACCGACAAAATGAAGAACGACCGCGTGGCGCTTATCGTGTTCGCAGGTAAGTCTTACTTGCAGGTGCCGCTCACGGTGGACTATAGCGCAGTGAAAATGCTGCTGCAAACGGTATCGCCCGATATGGTGCCTACGCAGGGTACGGTGATAGGCGATGCCATAGATATGGCTATGAAGTCATTCACTCAAAACGAGCGGAAGTATAAATCGCTCATCATAATATCAGACGGGGAAGACCATGACGAGGGAGCAATAGATAAAACACGCGAGGCGGCTGATGCCGGTGTAGTAGTGCATACGGTAGGCATCGGTTCGCCACAGGGAGCTACGCTCTACGACCCTAATACCAAATCGGTGAAGCTGGATGAGACTGGCAACCCGGTAATAAGCAAGCTCAATGAGGATGAAATGAGGTCTATAGCCAGCGCAGGGCATGGCACTTACAGCCTGCTGCAGAATACTGATGAGGTGGCCGACAAACTGGTAGGGGAACTGGATGGCATGGAGCAGAAAAGCCTGGGGTCTGTGATATACACCGACTTCACCAGCTACTTCCAGTATTTTTTGTTTGCCGGGTTCCTTGCGCTGCTTATAGAGTGGCTGCTGCCCGGTAAAAAGAAGCAGCCCAAAGCAATAAAAAATATACCCGTGACTAAGCAGGGCCTTTCTGCGGCTGTGCTGCTTATGTTGCTTTGCCCGGCTGCCCAGGCACAAACGAGCAGGTACCTGCAACAAGGTAACAGCCTGTATGACCAGCAGAAGTATAAAGAAGCTGCGGCAGACTATACGAAAGCGCTTGCCAAAGATCCGAACAATGTAACGGGTATGTTTAACCTGGGCAATTCTTTGTACCAGCAAAAGCAATACGACTCATCGAGAAAGGTGATGGCCGAGACAGCCAAGATGGCTAAGAACAATACAGGCAAGGCCGCTGCGAACTACAACATTGGTAACAGCTACATGTCTCAGCAAAAGTGGGAGGACGCTGTAAATTCATACAAGCAAACACTGCGCGCCAATCCGCAGGATGTGGATGCTAAATACAATCTGTCGTATGCCGAGCAGATGATGAAGAAGCAGAACCAGCAGCAGAATAAAGACAAGAACAAACAAGACAAGCAAAACAAAGACCAGAAAGATAAAGACAAGGACAAACAAGACCAGCAAAATAAAGACAACAAGGACAAGCAAGACCAGAAGGACCAGGACAATAAAGACCAAAAGGACGATAAGGATAAACAACAGCAACAGCCGCAAAGCCAGCCCAGTAAGCTCTCCCAGCAGCAGGCCGAGCAATTGCTGAACGCCCTGCAACAGGAAGAAAAGAAACTGCAGGACAAGATGAAGAAGGAAAAAGGCGTGCCGGTGAAGATGCAGAAAGACTGGTAGTAAGGGCTTCCTTCGCAAGAATTTTACACTCGATAATAAGTAGCTGTGGTTCCCTGCTTGAGCCACATTCAATGCCTTAGCATCTCATGTTCAGCGCTTAGTTGATGCTTAATCAAGGGGCTGAAGACACAAAATAATAACGGTATTACTGGTTCTGTTTCGTGAGGTTGCTTTGCCGCATGCTATGCACAAGGCTATGCTATGCGGCGCGCAATGACACGAGTTGAATAAGGTGAAGTGTGAAGGCGAAAATGTGTAATTGTGGATAAGGTGTCAATATCTTTTAGTGTATCGCTAAAATAGTTTTGCAAATATTTTTTTATGGTAGAATTTCTTTTTAATATTGTGTAAGGATTGTGCTTACTAACCCATTCCTTTATAGAGTCCGGCAGCCCACAACCTTGCCGGACTTTTTTTGTCCTCACCTGAAAGCCTTTGCCGGTGCGGCTTTCAGCAATCATACTTCCTTATGGCGCAGTACTATATTTTTCACAAACCCTTCAATGTACTTTCGCAATTTTCTGCTGAAGGTGAGAAAAAAACACTCGCAGATTATTTCACCGGCCTTTCAAAAAATGTTTATCCCGTAGGAAGACTTGACTATGATAGCGAAGGATTACTGTTGCTCACTGACGATAAACCACTCACTCATTATTTGCTCGATCCATCGTTTGCACATCCACGCACTTATTGGGTGCAGGTGGAAGGGTTGATTACAAATGAAGCGGTACAACAACTAACAAAGGGCGTAGTCATAACCATAGATGGCAAGCAGTACCGCACAAAAAAAGCAGCCGCAAGTATTTTTCTCGATGACCCGATTGTAAGTGAGCGCAACCCGCCCATCCGTTTCAGAAAAGAGATACCCACATCGTGGATAGCGCTAACGCTTACCGAGGGAAAAAACAGGCAGGTGAGACGAATGACCGCCGCAGTTGGTTTCCCTACTTTACGGTTGATAAGGTATGCTATTGGTGATGTGACGATTGATGGCATTGCACCCGGAGAACATAAGATAGTGGACGAGAGTGTGACGACGTTGTTGATGGGTAAGCGATAGGCAGCTAAAATCAAATAAGGGCAATTAGAGGGGCAATCTCATGCCTTTTTTGCACAGCCGGGACGTTAAATTAAATAATTAGGTTAATTTTGCATTTTAAGATAACAATTTGGTAATGAGCCGTATTTATTTCGACAATGCCGCAACAACCTCCCTTGACCCGGATGTGCTGGCGGCAATGATGCCATATCTGACCGAAAAGTTTGGCAATCCTTCATCCATATATTCCTATGGCCGGGAAACAAAGATGGCAATTGAAAATGCCCGTAAAAGTGTAGCTAAGATACTTAACGCCAGCCCCGGTGAAATATTTTTTACCTCGGGCGGCACAGAGAGTACCAATACTGCGGTTACTGCGGCCATACGCGATCTCGGTTGCAAGCATATCATCACATCGGCCATAGAGCACCATGCCACCCTGCATACAGTAGAGCATATGGCCCACTTTGGCCATGCCACACTCAGCTATGTGAACCTTACCGACAAAGGCCACATAGACATGAAGCACCTGGAAGAATTACTTGCCGGGAGCAAGGAAAGGACGCTGGTGACATTAATGCACGCCAATAATGAAATTGGCAACTTGCTGAAAATAAAAGCGGTTGGTGAACTCTGTGAAAAATATGACGCCATATTCCATAGTGATACGGTGCAAACGATAGGCCACTACCCTTTCGACCTGAAAAAAATATACATCCATTTTATCAGCGCTGCCGGTCACAAATTTCACGGTCCTAAGGGCATAGGCATATTGTACGTTAATGAGAATATACGCATCAAGCCATATATAAACGGCGGCGCCCAGGAACGCAATATGCGTGCTGGGACAGAGAATATGTACGGCATAGTAGGTTTTGCAAAGGCGCTGGAAATAGCCACCCTACGCTACGATGAAGACAGCCAGTATATGAAGGGCTTGAAAATGTACATGAAAGAACAGCTTGAAGAAAACTTCCCGGGGGTAACCTTTAATGGCGATGCCAATGGCAGCAGCCTTTATACGGTACTCAATGTATCCTTCCCTATGACGGAGCGATCTGATATGTTGTTGTTCAACCTGGATATGGCCGGCATATGCGTAAGTGGCGGCAGCGCCTGCACTAGTGGCGCAAACTCAGTGAGCCATGTGATAAAGGCGCTTTACAACGGCGAGGCAGCAAGTATGGTGCCAATACGTTTCTCGTTCAGCAGGCATAACACTAAGGAAGAAGTGGACACGGTTGTGGAAAAGCTGAAAGAGCTGGTATAAATTCACAGGGTACCAATTGCTAAGCAAATGGCCATGATACAATTAGGGTTCCTTGCACTTACGGGCTTACTTGCACTCGTATTGTTCTTGTGGGCATCGCGTATAGCATCTATAGTTTATGATGCCGGTAAGCAAAGGCGTTTCAAAATAAAAACAGCTTTGTTGCTGGTCGGCTGGCTGGCGTATATCAGCATATTGTCGGTTGCCGATGTTTTTACCAATGCAACGTTGCCACCCCGCATCCCTTTGCTATTGATACTGCCTGCGTTCGCATTTTTTATTTACTTTTTTACAAATAAACAAATGAGGCAGATTGTGGCGCACACGCCTCCTGCGTGGCCGGTATATTTTCAGTGCTTCAGGATCATCGTAGAGTTACTGCTGCTCGGAATGTTTCTGGATGGCCAGGTACCAAAAGCGGCAACATTTGAGGGGTGCAATTTCGATATATTGATCGGGATCACCGCACCCGTAGTAGCCTACTTCACTTATCACAAAAGGGCTATAAATAAGAAAATTGCTTTGGTCTGGAATTTTGCCGGGCTGCTTACGCTGCTGGTTGTTGTTTTTATTTTACTGAGCCATGCCTATTTCTTTTCCCGCTACAACGAACCGCAAAGTATGCTCGGTAAAGGCTTAGGCACTTTTCCGTATATTTTTCTTGCCGGCTTCTTTATGCCCTTGGCCGTGTTCATGCATGTGTTTTCTATAATAAAGATCAGGAAAGGTTAAAATGGCCGCTCTTCTAATATTTGTCTGTGTTCACGTATCATAACCCTTAACTTTGCATTTCATAGCATACACTTAATACGTTGTTTAAAAAGCGATAACGTTCGGTGGTGAATTTGCAGGGTATTAAAACAATAAAATGTCGCATAAAACAAAGATCATAGCCACGGTAGGACCGGCCTGTAATACATACGAAAAACTTTTGGCCCTGGTGAATGAAGGGGTGAATGTGTTCCGGCTCAACTTCTCGCATGGCACCCATGAGCAGCACCAGTCTGTGATGGAGCATATAAAGAACATAAACATCAACTGCCACCTGAACATAGCCATACTTGCAGACTTGCAGGGTCCTAAGCTTAGGGTGGGCGACATACAGGACAACGCACTCTATCTGAAAAAAGGGGATGAATTTTACTTTACCAATGAGAAGTGCATCGGCACGTTAGAGCATATCTATATTTCCTACCCGGCATTTCACAATGATGTGAGGGTGGGCGAAAAGATATTGCTCGATGATGGTAAAATAGAAGTGCTTGTAAAGGAAATATTGCCTGATAACCGTGTAAAGGTGGAAGTGCTGACGCAAGGTATTCTGTCATCAAAAAAAGGAGTGAACCTGCCGGATACAAATATCTCCTTGCCATCGCTATCTGAAAAAGATCTTGACGACCTTGATTTTATCATCAGCCAGGATGTGGACTGGGTGGCTCTTTCGTTTGTGCGCCGCCCGGAAGATGTGCGGCAGCTACGGGAAATACTGAAAAGTAAAAACAGTGGCGCTAAGATCATTTCCAAAATTGAAAAGCCGGAAGCGCTGGAACATCTCCGCGAGATAATACTGGCCTCTGATGCTATAATGGTGGCCCGTGGCGACCTGGGTGTGGAGTTGCCGCTGGAGCAGGTGCCAATGATACAAAAGAACATAGTGCGGAAGTGCATACACCGGGCAAAACCGGTGATCATAGCCACGCAGATGATGGAGAGCATGATAGACCGGACCCGTCCCAACAGGAGCGAAATAACAGACGTTGCGAACGCAGTAATGGAAGGCGCCGATGCTTTGATGCTCAGCGGGGAAACAGCCATGGGTCAATACCCGGAACTGGTGATACATACCATGGTGAGTATAATAAAAGAAGTGGAGAAGGAAGAAACGGTTTACAACCGCAATCTTACCCCAAAGCCACACTCGCCCTCTTTCCTCAGCGATGCACTCTGCTACAATGCGTGTGAGATAGCAAAAGACATTAGTGCGAATGCCCTGATAGGTATGACCCAAAGCGGCTATACCGGCTTTATGCTCTCCAGTTTCAGGCCACACTCGCCGATCTTTGTATTTACCAAAACAAAGACATTGGTAAACCAGCTAAGCCTTAGCTGGGGCGTGCAGGCGTTCTACTACGATAAAGAAGAGAGTATGGATGATATGATTTCTGACCAGGTAAACTTTCTTAAAGAGAAAAACTTGCTAAAATCGGGCGATGTGGTGGTAAATACCGGCAGTACCCCTGTTCAGGATCACTTGCCAACCAATATGTTGAAGATAACGAAGGTGGTGTAGTGTAGTTTATGAAACAGGCACTCAATAAAGACCGTCCTTGCCGGTATAGCAATGAAGACCGGTAGTCAACTAAAGAGCGCGATGACAAATCATTTTACATGACAATTACGATATGGACTACTTTGCCGCATAGTAGTCCCACACCAATTTCCCGATCTCTGCAATCGTCTTCGCATTCTCATCATCTGTCTGGGCCGATTTTGCTATGAACACGGCTACAGCCACATGCTTGCCATCTGGCAGTTGCATAATGCCTATATCGTTAAATGCTGTGCACGCATTGGCGCTATCGCGGCCCGCCGTGCCGGTTTTATGGCCTATCACCGTGCCTCCCGGTAGCATGCCCGGAAGGCGGTCTTTGCCATTAGGCGCTTCCACCATTGCTTTCCACAAAGTGGCGCGGCTGGTATCGGTAAGTATTTTTTGTGTGTAGAATTTATTGAGCAGACTGGCTGCGGCAACCGGTGTTATCCAGTTGCGATATAGCGAATCATTGCGCATGTGCCGGTAGTCTGTGCCCACACCTATTTCAACTATACCCAGGCTATGTATGTAGCTTTCCACAGCAGCAGGGCCGCCATCCAGCGCAAAGATCACATTGCTGGTAATGTTGTCACTTTGGCCTATGGAGTATGCCAGCGCCTCCGGTATCGTCAGGTCAAACGGAGCTTTGGGATGGTCTTTGTGCAAAGAACTATGTGTGGGTTGTGTGAGGTCGTAAGGCGTGATGTGCACCATCGCGTTGCGCGCCAGTTTACCGTCATCTACCAGGTGCAGCAGCGTTATGGCCTGCGGAAACTTGCACACGCTCATCAATGCATAATGCACGTGGCCATTTACGCTAAGCGTATCGCCACGCTCCAGTTGCATCACGCCCACACCTATATCCAGGTGCTTTGCATTCACATAAGCTGCAATCTTGTTCCGGAGCGCATCTTGGTGGTGTATAGTAGCGGAGGTATCGGCAGGATGGCTATTTGCTGGCGAGGTATTAGTATTGCCACCGCAGGAACTAAGCAGTGTGCCAAACATGACAAAAGCCAGTGCCAGTGGAAGATATTTAAACGACATGATTGTGGGATTTGTACTGTGAAAATACAGGATTTTTTAAAATGAGGGATTGGGGGATTTATAAAACTGATTAAATTTTTCGTCGGCACCGTATTTGTTATTACAAAACCGACATACTCTGTCTTCTTTACGTTTCGATATTTGTGAAGCTCATCATCAGCAAGCAATATCTTTATACCATATAAGCGCGAGAAACGATCAAACATATCGCTAAATTCATCGATTGGATTACCCAAAAAATCTCTGTATAGCTTACTGGGTTCATTTGGCGACTCTGTAAATTTTATTCTGAATATAATTTTCCGAATTCGCGATATAAAATTACCAAAGATTAATTACTTGGCTAGAGATAGTTGACCCCTAACCTACAGCTTCATTAAGGCAATTTTGTTGAAACCACGTTTTGAAATTGTGGTGCGCTTTTGCGGGTGCAATGTCTGATAGTGGAATAGTCCACAATAACCCATATCGAGCAAAGTAGATACCAATCTTTTTTATAGGCTTTATTGTTTTCTTCCCATTCACTCCACCGATCAATGAAAGGATATAGTAACAAAATATTTGGTTGAAGTCCCTTCTAAGCAGTTTTAGCTCCTTTGTAGTCTTCACGTCTATTAGTGTTTCATCAATGATTAAATCAGCATCGGCACCTGTAACAAGCTTGGACGCTTCACCAAAATGAGGATTTAACCAGCACTTGTTCTCAACTTTGAACACATCTTTATCGACCAATGAAAGCATTGCCTTTAAATCTTCAATGTCTGCTTGATTGAAAGAACCATAATCTTCAACATAACCACACCTATAATAAAGGTCAAGTTGCCCAAGAAATATAGCACCTTCAATTAGCCGACTTGTTACCTCACCTATGCTATGATAAGTGGCAAACTGTTCTCCTGCCTCTGAATAGTATTTAGAAAGAAATTCACCTTTCGGATTGTTCCTTTTATTGTATCGCTGTATCAATTTGTTAATAACGTGGTCGGCTAACCAAGTTTCCTCTATTATTTTTCTGTGCTTGTAATGGTGCTTTACTACTGCTCTGAATAGATAATCAAAAGCATTACCGACAACAGCATAATTTTTTGTTTTTTGAGCTGCTAATAAGTCACCCTTTAAATTGAATACAGGTTTTGGAAAACGAGCTTTTAGCTCGTCTGTTAACTCCCAATCGTATTTCAAGTGACCCGTTAGGCTCATCGATTATAAATATAGGATTAGTTGGATTAACTTTCCGTCATATCACAGTTTTCAGAAGAAAAATCGTTTTGTATATCCGTTGGATTTGTGTAACACCTTAAGCTTTTTATCTTCTATTTCCGTTACACCTAGCCATTTATAAGTTCAATTTCATAGCCACTTTAAAAATTTTATCAAATCTTCAAAGATTAGGTTCGACATTTCCCCTGTCCACTCTACTTTTATCCCTTCAGACACAAATCTGGACGGTTTTTTGCTTAGTATATCTTTTCGAATCAATAATCACTTAATTTTGTCCTTTAAGTATCGGATTTTATGAAAATAACAGATGTTAAAGCCATAGGGGAATCCAAAATTGAGGTTTTCTTTGAAGATGATGTATGTGGGATAATTGATTTAGGCTATCTTATACAGAAAGGTATTTTTCGGGAATTAAGTGATCCTTTTTTATTTGCAAAAGTATATACAACAGGCGAAGCAATTGCATGGAGTGACGAGCTTGAAATTGATGCGCTAAACATTTATGCCAAAATAGTGAATAAAGATCCTATAGAAATAGCTGATAAATATTTTGCACATGCCACAGATTAGCGTCTTCCTTGGAATAATTATCAGGATGTATTTTGACGATCACAACCCACCACACTTTCATGCCAACTATGCAGAGCATCAAGCTATTATCGACATCAAAAAAATGGAGTTATGGAGTGGGTATTTACCGCCGCGTGTTTTAGGCCTTGTTATTGAATGGACCGCTATTCACCAAACTGAACTAATTGACAATTGGGATAAAGCAATGAGGCAGGAGAAACTTTTGCCAATAAAGCCACTCGTCTGATTAAATATTCAATTCCGCCGTTGTTGGTCTTATATTCAGACGAACAACGCTTGCGCTGTATAATTTAAACAACATAAAACCAGTGCGGGTTGTCCGCCGTTATGCCCCGCGCGAGCGTTGTTGGTCAGAAAATAAGACCAACAACGGCATAAAAATTTTAAGGGATTTTGACCCATAGGAGATAAAATGATAGCACTAAGCGGTAAAACACGCCCAAATCGCAAAAGAAACAGCAAAGAATTGATTTTGGGTGTGTTGCGGTAAGCACCAAATCAGCAAAAGATAAAACGACAGCCTAAACCGAAATCACCTCAATAGCATAACCGAAAAAAAGCGCTATCGAGATGTTAAATGTGGCTTCTGGCTTGCTTCTTAGTGGATTTATCCCTCCATTAGCCTCATAAAGCCATCCCCTGCATATGCGGTTGTGCCGTTTTGGTTTTGGCAGTCCATCAGGCTGATGGTGGCAGTAGGTGAATAGCGTAATTGGGAAGGTTACCTCAATGCAGGAAGTTATCGGGATTGAATTGTCTTTTCATAGTCTTCTTCCAGTATGGCGTATCCGTAGTTGTCTACCCATTGGCCTCTTATGGGTAGTAGCTTGCGGGTATGGGCTTCGCGGGTAAAGCCACATTTCTCCAACACCTTGTACGATGCTGTGTTGCCGGTGGCGCAGCCGGCTTCTATACGGTGCAGTTGCAATGTGCGGAAGCCGAATTGCAGTAATGCTTTCGCTGCTTCGGTGGTATAGCCTTTGATCCAGTATTCGGGTCTTAGCTTATACCATAGTTCTGCAGAATTATATTTTGGCTTACCCATGACCAGCCCGGCAAGGCCCATAAAGGCATGGGTGTCTTTATCCTCTATCACGAAGACATAGCGTACCTGTGGTACTGCCGTTTGTGCTGCCAATATCTCATCTACCAGCGCCTGTGTAGTGGCAAGGCTTTCGGGGATGCCGAGTGTATTGTATTCATCCACTTCGGGTATGCTGTTGAGGGCATGTATAGCCGGTATATCCTGTGGCTTTACTTCGCGCAGGTGGAGGCGGGTAGTGGTGAGTTGCATGAGATAAAGCTATGAATATTTCGCTGATCTGAAAAAGATGTTCGCGCCGTTGTTGGTCTTATTTTCTGACCAACAACGCTCGTGCTGTACAGTTAAAGTGTTATAGGAATACCGTGAAATCCAGAAAAATATTTATTAGTGCTGTGCGTCCATTAAAGCAATAAAAAACCAATGCGGGTTGTCCACCGTTATGCCCCCCCACGCGAGCGTTGTTGGTCGGGAAATAAGAAATTTATCTCGGAATAGAAGCTACTTCAAGTGAACCATCCTTTAATACTTTGAAATAATCGGAGATGCTCATCTTTGCGATTCCACCACAGTCATAAACTACAAGATACGTGCCAGATACCGTATCGGTAGTTATGCTAACAAGTTGCTTATCTGGTCTGAAATGTATAACTCTTGTGTGTTTTTGACCATTTTTATCAACAGAATCCACAATTCCCATACCCCCTGAACAGCCAGCATCCCAATCTTCATTTGGGTTAGCTATATTAAATCCATCCCATTTTTGTGAATAGTAGTCTTTAATTACTTGTGGTAACTGGTCCTTGTCATACAGCACAATATTTCCAGAGCCATGCGAAGGCAAATTTATTGCACCTATATTGCCGATAACAGATTTTGATGAGTCTGCATGAATTACAGGAGAATTGCGTCCTTTTTTATTTGCGCACGAACATAAATGAAAGGAGCACGCTATGGTTAAGAATATTATGATGGGCTTTTCAAACATCTTTTTCCTTTGCTAAATTGGGTGATCCAAAATTCGTTTTTTTTCTGCAAACGCCACATTTTTGAATATATATTTCCCCGTTGTTAATCTGCTGATAAACGCCCCAAACCCATACCAAAAATAAATTTTCATAAATTTTGATTACGTAAGTCCATAATTTTCTATTAATAGGTACAACAATGGTGCTTGCTCATACTGAGGTAGATAACCATTGCGATTTGTTCACCTGCTAAAACGAAAAACAATGACTTCACGCAATTTCATCACACTGGCGCTTGCTGCTATACTCCTGCCTTGCAGCCCCCTGTTTGCACAAACAGGGAATCCTGATCCCGTAATTGCCCGTCCTGCACAGGGAGCAGTCAATACGAGTTGGCGCTGGTCGCTAACACCCGATGGCGGCTACGAACATGCAAAAGATACAAGGGGCGCAGCGCTGCCCTGGCAAAACATTCGCGAGGAAGACCTGCTATGGAAAAGGAGAGTGTGGCGCGAGGTGAGCACGCTCGAAAAGCAGAACCTGCCCTTCAGCTATGCAGGCGACGAGAAAACCGGCGGCGGCATGCTTATAGAAATACTGATTGACGCAATAAAGAAAGGCAAGATACAGGCCTACGCTAATTCGGATGATCGCTTCACCACTGTATTTTCCAGGGAGGCACTGGATGAACAGATAAAAGGCAAGGCAGACACGCAACATATAATAAACCCTGTAAACGATTCAGAAATGGAGGTCATCATCTACAAAGACTTTAACCCAGAGACCGTCACCAAGTACAGGATCATAGAAGACTGGCTTTTCGACCGCAACATGGGCCAGATGGTGGTGCGCATAGCAGGCATTGCCCCGGTGCGCGATATCTATGGCCCCAGCAATGACTATCGTGGGTCGCAGGCTATGTTCTGGGTATATTATCCCGATGCGCGCAACCTGCTGGCAGGCTATGAGGCCGTAAACCCCGCCAACGATGCGCAGCGCGAATCATGGGTGGACTATCTTGATGGCCACAGGTTTGCCAGCCGCATCACCAAGGTGAGCAATACCCATGGCGATGCTGCCGGGTCTTACGGCCAAAGCTTTGCCGAGAATGGCCAGACGCCTATGGAGGCACTGTATAGCGGGCAGCGCGCCGCCAATGCCCTCGCAAACAAAGAACATGACATGTGGGAATACTGAGTAAAAACCAAACGAAAAAGCAATACCAAAACTAAAGGGCTTCAACTTACAAGGTTGAGGCCCTTTTTTTGTTAGTTGGATCAATAATACTACTCTGCTGCGCAAGGGATAAATTTATGAGTATGTTTAAAAGAATAACCGAAGAACTGTTATGGTGAGCCCCGCCGAACCATGACATGCTGAGATTACGTTTGAAGCCAAATCGGAGTTAAGTACACAAATTTGTCTCCTGCGAAGAATAATATCGAGTCAAAAAAAATTGTTTTGTAACGCAACGTGAGATATCGCTGGGCATTCTAATTTTTAACTTTTAACTTTTAATTTATTACGGGTCCTTACTGAAGCTCAATACCACTTCTACTACCTCGCCTGCATCGGCATCCTGGGCATCCTTAGTAGAGAGTGAGAGCCTGGCGGAGTGGTAGCCATCTTTTTTTCCAGTGATTACAAAGTCGTGATGCAATGGCAGCCGTAGCCGGAATTTACCGTCTTTTGAGAACGCAGTCTGTTCCTTCCCATTTTCATCACGCAATGTTATCGCCACATCAGTCACCAGTTCGCTGCTGGCTGTGTCCACTATGGTTCCCTTTAGTATTATGTGGAGGTGTGCGGCATTTGATTTGGTAGTATCCTGCTTATGGGTTCCTGCACCAATGCCTGGCCGCACGGTATCGACCTTTGCTATTGTATCTGTGGTAGCTGGGTTCACGGCCAGCTTATTTGAGTCTGCCGCACTATCATATTTTACCGTAGGCGTTTTCTGCTCGTTCCTGCTAGTATATACTTTCACTACGCCTACGGTAGCCACAGTGCCCACTGCGGCAGCTGCGGCAAGGCGTAAGAAAAGGAGTGGTATCGCACCTATGCGTTTTCTTTTCCCGGGTTTAGCGGCAGTCTCTCCTTCTGCTTCCCAATGCTGTAGCTGCTTTCTCAGCTCGTCTCTCCTGGCATTCCCTTGCAGCGCGTGAAACGCGCTCGTTATCTCTTCATCAGAGATATCGGCACCGGTAAATTCATCCCGCAATTTTAGCTCATTTCTTATGGCCGCCCTGCCCGCCTGCGTTATCGCAGCCTGCAAATCTTTTTGAAAAGCAACCTCCGCCATAAAAGCTGCATCGGCTTTCCCGAGCAGCAATGCTATTGCCGGGCACGTATTGCCTGCACAATAGCATTGCGCCAGCGAGGCAATGTATTCGGCTTTGAGGCTTTTCAATTGCGGCGCATACCCCCCTATGTCCGTTAGTTTATCATCGGCAAGTAGCTGCTGCAATTGTTCAGGTGTGCCGAGCAATGTATTATTGAATTCAGCCCAAAACGTTTCACCGCGACGCAAAGCATCGGTGAGCCCGGACGCATGGGGCGCCATCTCCTCCAGCAGCGGAAGAAACAACTCCTTCAATATTTCCAGGTCGTCGGTCATCGTTTCAGTTTCTTTAGTGCCCGCAAGGTCAGTGCCTTCAGTTGCTCACGGCACAGGTAGTTTTTATTTCGGGCTATCTGTTCGTTCTTATATCCAAAATGGTCGGCCACGTCCTTCATAGATCTGCCCTGGTAGTGTACCAGCAGCAGCAGTTCGTGGCAGTCGCCCTTTCCTTTCATATGCTCCAGGCTCTCCATGATGGCCAGCACCCGCTCGTTATTAATACCAGTTTCCACTGGATGTAACCAATCTGTTATCGCATCGGAGTATTGTTCATGTTCACCGGCCAGATCCCCATCACTTTCGCTAGTTAGCGGAGATACACGGGTGTCACGCCGCAGCACATTGAGTAGTTGGTTCCTACACACAGAGTTGAGATAGGTTTGCAGGGAACAAGTGAGCCAGAATTCGCCTCCCCTTGCTTTCTCGTACAGTACTATAAGTGCATCGTGGTATATGTCCTTTACCAGGTCCAGGTCTATATTACTGCCCATCCGCTGCATGAAGTTGATACAGTAATCCCTGGTGCGGTGATGCACACATTGCAGGTAGGTAATGTCTTCTGCTATCAGCGCTATCAATTGCGCATCAGATAAAGACTCACATTCCATTTGTCTGGCCATACGTTAGCAGCTACAGGCACAATATACAAAACGGGAGGGAGATTTTTTAAGGTGTGGTATGGTTAACCCGCGTCCGTCAACCTTGCTTCATTGGAATATTTTGCCTTATCCATTCCTAATTCCAGTTTCAAGCTATATTTTCGTTGCTAAATATCACAAAATGAAAACGCACTCATTAACTACCTCTTTTCTTCCGCTAGTGTCACTGCTGGTATTGTTCAGTTCCTGCGCCACTTATACAATGACGCCCCAGCAGCTTTATGACCAGATACACAGTGCCACACCCAAAGAAGTAAGCACCGAGCACTCTATGCAAATAGGCTCGCGCACCTACACGGCCAATGGCGTGAAAGAAATAGCCTGTACAGATAAGCACGGGAATGCAGTAACGCTCACAAATTCGCCCAGCATAGAAATGAAGATAAAAGACAAAAAGAATCATAGGCATATCTTTTACTTCGACACCATAAACCTGCAAGACTCCACATTTACCGGCCTTAACTCCCGCATACTCGGCACAAGAAAAAGCATCAGTTATGCCGATATAAAAACAGTGGAAGTGCAAAATGGCCACAAGGCATACCACTATGTGGATAAGTAAAGAAAAGGGATTTAGCGGACTGTAGTCTTAAAACAGAAACTTACACCCCGTCAATGATGATGGGAATGGTGGCCATGGATATGCCGGTGATGATAATGAACGTGAGCGTGGTGATGCCCTTCCTTGCAGCCAGGATTGCGTGGATGCCGGTCGCAAAACCTGCGGCTGCACGATGACATAAAAATAAATACAACGGCGATCAACAAAAAGCAGCTTT
>Ga0206969_1119_pt1 | contig 21937 bp, 19 predicted proteins | sample Alteio_BWOrgHeat_87_FD_153256 | JGI IMG/M metagenome (GOLD analysis project Ga0206969, IMG submission 153256) | Enriched cells from forest soil in Barre Woods Harvard Forest LTER site, Petersham, Massachusetts, United States -... | ecosystem: Environmental > Terrestrial > Soil > Temperate forest >... | reverse complement strand
TATCAGGTTATCCAGGTCACGCACCTGGTGGGTTGATATAATAATGCAGCGATCATCAGTTAAGGCCCCTGAAATTATTTTACGGAACTGGCTCTTCGATGGGATATCTAACCCGTTGGTAGGCTCATCCATAATGAGCAGCGAAGTATTGGTGGATAGGCCAAACGAAATGATCACCTTTTTTTGCTGCCCGAAAGATAGTTTGGTGAGCAGCTTATCGGCCGGCACATCAAATTCGGCCAGCATTTTTGTAAACTGGTTATTATCAAATTTCGGATAAAAGTGCGCCGTGCTATCAGCAAACTGTTTAGCGGTTACAGCGGGCAGGTATATTTCTTCGGGTACAAAAAACAGCTCCTGTAAAAAAGAGGGCAGGCGCTTATCGGCATTTATACCATTCACGGTGCAGGTGCCCGACCATGGAAAAACCAACCCGGCAATGTTTTTAAGCAGGGTAGATTTGCCCGCGCCGTTTTTTCCCAGCAAGCCGTAAATATGACCGGGCTTCAGGCTGATATTCAGATCTTCAAACAGTTGGGCCTTACCATAGCCAAATGTTAAGTGTGATATTTCGATCATATTAGTGTATTAGTTAAATAGTACACTACAAATGTAAAGAAAGGTTTCACAATTCAAAATATTTTTATAAATATTAATAAATCAATGCTAAAATAATCAACTAATTAATTGATTTACTGTTGTTTAATCATTTCAGAACCTTACTTCATATTTTTTAAGCCAACAAAAACATTAGGATATGCAGCAGGTGGACCAGGTTGGACCAGGTGGACCACGTTGGACCAGGTGGTCCGGGTGGACCACGAAACACTAAACAAAATAGCTAAATTGCGTTTAAGTATGAAACGCGTAATAGAATGTGTACCCAACTTTAGCGAGGGCGTTGATGAACAGATCATCAACCGCATTACCGGCGAAATTGCGGCAGTTAATGGTGTTAAGGTATTAAATGTCGACCCCGGTAAAGGGGCCAACCGCACCGTTGTGACCTTTGCGGGCGAACCGGAGGCGGTTGTTGAAGCCGCTTACCTGGCGATTAAAATAGCAGGCGAACTCATTGATATGCGTACCCAGCATGGCGAACACCCGCGTATGGGAGCTACCGATGTTTGTCCGCTTATCCCCATCAGTAATATCAGCCTTGATGAAACAGCGCAATACGCAACCCAACTTGCAAAGCGCGTGGGCCAGGAATTACATATACCTGTTTACTTATACGGCCATGCCCAGGCTGATAAAAGGCGGAGCGATCTTTCGGTTATCAGGGCCGGGGAATACGAAGGGTTTTTTACGAAAATAAAATTACCCGGCTGGCAACCCGATTTTGGCCCCGGTGAACAGGATGCCAAACGGGGGGCAACCGTAATAGGCGCCCGCGATTTTTTAATCGCTTTTAATGTGAATCTTGATACACAGTCGGCAGGCATAGCTAACGAAATAGCGCAGGCGGTGCGCGAATCGGGGCGGGTAATAAAAGGCGAAAGGAAACGCATCCCGGGGACGCTCAAATGCGTAAAAGCAATGGGCTGGTATATAAAAGAATATAACAGGGCCCAGGTATCAATGAACCTGACCAATATTGCCGTAACACCTCTACACCGGGCGTTTGATGAGGTATGTAACAAAGCTCTGGGATATGGCGTTAAAGTTACCGGCAGCGAACTGGTAGGAATGTTACCCTTAAAAGCCATGATTGATGCAGGGCGGTATTTTTGTTTGAAGCAGGGCCTTTCGCCAGCGCCAGGTGAAAGCGAACTTATTAATACCGCTATACGTTCAATGGGATTAGATGAACTGGCGCCTTTTGACCCGCATAAGCGAATAATTGAATATATGCTTTAATGTCTTATTATTTACTAATTAGGTTTTAAATTACCTAATTGTTTATTTTTTAAATTAATATTATATATTTTTTTGTATTTAATATAAATTATATAAATTCGACACCGGCTTATTTTCTGTACCCCCTAAAAAATGAACGCTATCACAAGAAACACTAAAAATTTCTTATTTATAACGTTGTTCTTGCTAATGGTTAAACCCGCGGTTGCGCAGGTAAGTCATACTGCTGCAGGCAACCAGGGTAAAAACTTTTCTAATTCGCTCGCCCAGGTAAACCTCAATTTTATATTTCCTGAAGGATTTAAAGAGATTAAGGCCGTTAACACGGATAATTTTCCGTTCGACTACGCCATGGAGCTTCCGGGGCAAGATTTCGAAATATGGCTCCGCGTTAATACGCAAAAAGAGAATGAAAAATACTTAGCTGACAAGAACATTCACGTATCAAGCCCGGATTCGGTGTATGTAGCTATAGCTCGGGATCAGATAAATGCTTTTACCTCTGATAAAAATTATTTAAAAAGGGGCTTGCCCCCATATATATTAGATCGTTATAATGCCGATGCGGGCAGCACTTACTTATTGAACCTGGATGATTCGCCCGTTACCAAACATTATAAATACGCCCTTTTGATCGTTCTTCAAAAAAATAAAACCGGCACTGTTTTGGCCATTTGTTTCACCAACATTAAAGGCCCCGATTTCTTTAAAAACATGAACAAAGCGGGTAACTGCCTGAAGTTCAAGTAGGGAAGCAGAGATTAGTTAATTGGTGATTAAAGATTAGTTGGCATGGCTGTTAATACCATGCAAATCAACTAATCTTTAATCACTAACCTCTAATCTCTAACCACAATGTTAATAAGTTAACACATTTGAATTAGGAGTTGAGTTGCTAAACTTTATTTTTGCTTTTGCAGAGGCTCCCTGCCTCAGTTATTAAAAATACACATAGATAAAAATGGCAGAACCAGTAGATTATAGTGAAGATAGTATCCGGTCGTTAGATTGGAAAGAACATATACGCCTGCGCCCCGGCATGTATATTGGTAAGCTGGGCGACGGCTCGGCTTATGACGATGGCATATACGTTTTACTAAAAGAAATAATTGACAACTCGATAGATGAGTTTGTAATGGGCTCGGGCAAAACCATTGAAATAACCATAAGCGATCACAAAGTTTCGGTACGCGATTATGGACGCGGTATACCCCTGGGTAAGGTGGTAGACTGCGTTTCAAAGATAAATACAGGCAGCAAATATGACAGCAAAGCGTTTCAAAAATCGGTTGGGTTAAATGGGGTGGGCACAAAGGCGGTTAACGCGCTTTCAAACTCGTTCGTTGTGCAATCATACCGCGACGGGCGTTCAAAAATAGCCGAATTTGCAAAAGGCGAATTAATAAAAGACGAACCTGAAAAAGAAACAACGCAACGTAACGGTACGGCTATTAACTTTTTTCCCGATGATACTATTTTCAGGCATTACCGTTTTATACCGGAATTTGTAGAGAGTATGATCTGGAACTACGTGTTCCTGAACTCGGGTTTAACCATCAATTTTAACGGGCAGAAGTTTTTCTCGGAGCGGGGGCTTTACGATCTCCTTACAAAAAATACGGATGTAGAAACGCTGCGTTATCCAATTATCCACTTAAAAGGCGAGGATATAGAGATCGCCATGACCCACGGGCAGCAATATGGCGAGGAGTACTATTCGTTTGTTAACGGGCAGCATACCACACAGGGCGGCACGCACCAGGGCGCGTTCCGCGAAGCCGTGGTAAAAACCATACGCGAGTTTTATAAAAAAGAATTTGATCCTTCGGATATTCGCGCTTCCATCGTATCGGCCATAGCCATTAAAGTACAGGAACCGGTATTTGAATCGCAAACAAAAACCAAGCTCGGTTCGCAAAACATAGCGCCTGATGGACCGTCTGTCCGTGGGTTTATTAATGATTTTGTTAAAAAGGAATTAGATAATTACCTACATAAAAACCCCTCGGTTGCCGATGCTTTGTTAAAGCGCATAATGCAATCGGAACGTGAACGAAAGGATATTGCCGGAATAAAAAAACTGGCCAATGAGCGTGCTAAAAAAGCATCGCTGCATAACCGTAAACTGCGTGATTGCAAACTGCATTTTGATGATACCCATGAGCGCAAGCAAGATACCACCTTGTTTATTACAGAAGGCGACTCGGCCAGCGGATCGATAACCAAATCGCGCGATGTAATGACGCAGGCTGTTTTTAGCCTGAAAGGCAAGCCGCTTAACTGTTACGGGCTAACCAAAAAAGTGGTGTATGAGAACGAAGAATTTAACCTGCTGCAGCACGCACTTAACATCGAGGATGGCCTTGAAGAATTACGGTACAACAACATTGTAATAGCTACCGATGCCGATGTGGATGGTATGCACATCCGGTTATTGCTGATGACATTCTTTTTGCAGTTCTTCCCCGACCTGGTAAAAGCCGGCCACGTGTTTATTTTGCAAACGCCGCTGTTCCGTGTACGTAATAAAAAGGAAACTATATATTGTTACAGCGATGAAGAACGCAGAAACGCCATTGCCAAATTAGGGGTAAAGCCCGAAATAACCCGCTTTAAAGGATTAGGCGAGATATCGCCCGATGAGTTTGGCCTGTTCATTGGCAAGGATATACGCCTTGACCCCGTTATACTTAAAGATGCTAACATTAAAGGTTTGCTGGAATACTTTATGGGTAAAAACACCCCGGCAAGGCAGCAGCATATCATCGGCAACCTGCGGGTGGAGAAAGATGATGAAAGCATTAATCCTACAATTGTTGAGGATGAGGTGTTGCCTATAGCGAGTTAATTATTTACTTTGCATTATTGCTTAAGTTTTTTTCTTTTAAGAATATTTCCTATATTGTTTACCCTTCTTCTTGCAGGAGGCAAACGAAATGACAAACCACGAAATAAAAATATCATTCAAAGAATATAATTCTATAAATGAACTGCCCGTCGCCGACCAAATCTTATGCGCCGAGGCGGTTAAGGCGATGGAAAACTCGCATTCGCCCTATTCAAAATTCAGGGTAGGTGCCGCATTGCGGTTAAAAAGCGGAAAAATTATACATGGCAGCAACCAGGAAAATGTAGCCTATCCCTCCGGCCTATGCGCCGAGCGCGTGGCCCTGTTTTACTGGGGCGCCAACCATCCGGACGACCCGATTGAAAGTATGGCCATAACCGCGCATACGGATGAATTTAAACTGCTAAAGCCCGTTACCTCCTGCGGTTCATGTTTACAGGTATTGGCCGAATATGAAAAAAAAACAAAATCAACCTGTAAAAATTATTTTATATTGCAAAGACGGTCCAACCTGGGTAGCCAATGGTATTGAAAGCTTTTTGCCCTTTTTATTTTTTGAAGACCGCTTGTCCTGAACCTTATGAAATTAAAATTAGTTCTTCTTTTAACCGCGTTTGCTTTTTGTACTAAACTTTACGCGCAGCAGCAATTTCCTTTTGAAAAAGAAATACGGGCATACCAATACCAGGATAGCCTTAACTTTCCCAAACCTAACGGGATATTATTTATAGGCGCTTCATCTATTCGTTTATGGAGCGATCTGCGGCAGCGCTTCAGTAACGCGCCTATTATTCAGCGCGGGGTGAGCGGCTCGGAGTTGTCGCAATGGGTGGCGTACTATGCCCCTTATATTACTTACGTTTATCATCCGCGCAAAATATTTTTGTATGCCGGCGAAAATGATATTGCTACAGGAGGTAAAACGGCACAATCGGTAGTTGAATCATTTGCCAAATTATGGGATATCATCCACCGGCAGCTGCCCGATGTGGAGATATATTTTTTATCTATCAAACAAAGCCCCAGCCGGTTAAAATATACGCCCGATTTTTTTACGGCTAATAAACTGGTGAAAGCCTACATCAGCACCAAACCTAAAACTTATTATATTGATGTAGCCACAACCGTATTAAATCCGCAAACCATGCTGCCCGACTCATCCCTGTATAAAAAGGATATGCTCCATTTAAACGATAAGGGTTATGATAAATGGCAGGTTATTTTGCAGGATTACGTAAAGTAATAAACAACAAAGGCCCCCGTAAAACGGGGACCTAAGCAGCTATATAAACAAAACAAACTAAACTTAAGAAGCCGGTATCTCAATTTTAGTGATCTTCCAATCAGGGCGGTCCGATGAAATAGTGATCAAATTAACGCGTGTATAATTGCCATATTTCATTTCCAGTTTTACAACCATACCGTCGTTGTTGTCTTCAACAATTGAAGTGGTGTATTTACAATCCTGCTCAACATTTTCTGTCGCTTTGAATGATTCAAGGATGCGTTTTTTGTTGAGCATAACAACATTGTCGCCGCGGTACATTTTATAGTGAACATCGTCAGACAGGATCTTATCCAGGCCATCTATTTTACCGTGGATCACGGCATTTACATAAATTTCTAAAACGTCATTTTTTGTTAACGTAGCAGGAGTTGGTTTATTTATAGCTTTAGCGGCTGTGCAAGCTACAAGTAATGCTAAACCGAACATAACTGATTTTAAAGTTTTCATAATAATAGTATTTAAGGTTATTAATTAATTTTTATATCCATAAGACAGCAGCCACATCCTAAACGTTACAGGTAATTTATTTTTTATTGATGATTTAACTAAAATTTAACATTTTGCCCCCGATTTTAACAGTTATGATCGAACTCAATACCATCATTTTACAATTTGCAGAACAAGGCGAAAAAACCGGTTGGAGTTATATTGAGATACCGGCCGACCTTGCGCAGCAGCTTAAACCGGGTAATAAAAAATCGTTCAGGGTAAAGGGTATGCTTGATGATTTTGCCGTGAGCGGTATGGCTTTAATGCCCATGGGGGGCGGAAACTTTATTATGGCGCTCAAAACGGAAATAAGAAAAGCCATCCGTAAAAACGCGGGAGCCACGCTGCAGGTTAGGCTGGAGGTTGACAATGAACATAAGGTAGAGGTGCCTGACGACCTGCAGGAATGTTTTGAATTTGAGCCGGAAGCGCTGGGATTTTTTAACAGCCTGCCAAAATCGCACCGCGATTATTTTATAAAATGGATAGAACAGGCAAAAACCAATGAAACTCGGGCAAAACGCATAATAAACACCGTAAATGCTATGCTGCGCAAATGGGGTTACAGTAAAATGATGCGGGAAATGAAGAGGGATTGATTGATGTGCGGATATGCAGATGTGAGGATGAATGCTAATTCATAATTTTCGTTTTTTAGGATTTTGCCGATTATCGAAAATTGATATAATTTCAATCCTATCCTGGTTGGCTTTGAAAAAAATCGAAGTTTGAGGGAATGCTACACAACGACGTATTTTTTTAGCTTTAAAAAATATAGGAAAATGTTCAGGTGAGTTTTGGATCCGGGATACTGTTTGATCTATTTCGTTTATAACCCGTTGAGTTATTTCTTCGCCCCATTCTTCATATAAATATTCCTGGAGTTTATCATATTCTTCTAATGCCCTATCTGACCAAATTAAGGTATTAGCCATTCTTTTTTGCTCGTAGTTGTTTTAATTTTTCGTCCATATAAGCCATTACATACTCATGAGAATGTGTCCGTCCAGCCTCCACATCTGCAAGCCCTGCCTTTATACCCTCAATAGCTTCTTCAGGAAGGTCGCCCCAATCTTCTTCCTCTTCTTCCTCTACACGGTATTTCAACCCCATTTTACCTAACACCTCCTGTAAGGCCGGCAAATCTTTTTCTTTATTAATTTCTACAGTGATCGTTGTCATATATCAAATTTACAAATTATTACCTTATATACTGCAAAATTTTGCAGTATATAAGGTGCAAAAATTTGCATAATGTGCAAAAAATCCGCACATCAACATATCCGCATATCTGCACATTATCCTATCTTTATCCATCCAAATTTTTTAGTTACTAATGAGTGAAGAGCTGAACGATCCCAATGATTTTCGGGACGATATCCCTGCCAACAACGACGATAAAATACATACTATTACCTCACTTGACGGACTATACGAAAATTGGTTCCTTGATTATGCCTCATATGTAATTCTTGACCGTGCGGTTCCGCATATTAATGATGGTTTAAAACCAGTACAGCGCCGTATACTGCACTCGCTTAAAGAAATGGACGACGGGCGCTTTAACAAGGCCGCTAACGTTATTGGTAACACTATGAAATATCACCCGCACGGTGATGCTTCTATTGGCGATGCCATGGTGCAGATAGGTCAGAAAAACCTGCTCATTGATTGCCAGGGCAACTGGGGCGACCCGGTAACGGGAGATTCGGCGGCAGCACCGCGTTATATTGAGGCTCGCCTTTCCAAATTTGCGCTCGAAGTTGTTTTTAACCCTGATACTACCGAATGGCAGGCAAGTTACGATGGGCGTAACAAAGAACCAATAACACTACCTGTTAAGTTCCCCTTGTTATTGGCCCAGGGTGCCGAAGGCATCGCGGTTGGTTTAGCTACCAAAATATTGCCCCATAATTTTATTGAACTATTAGATGCCTCGGTAGCTGTATTAAAAGGACAAATACCCAATTTATTGCCCGATTTCCCTACGGGTGGTATGGCCGATGCTTCGGCTTATAATGACGGCCAGCGGGGTGGCCGCATTCGCGTGCGCGCCAAAATTGTGGAGCGCGATAAAAAAACGCTGGCTATAACTGAGATACCGTTTTCTACAACAACAGGCAGTTTGATCGACAGCGTAATTGCCGCTAATGATAAAGGTAAGATCAAGATCAAAAAGATAGAAGATAATACGGCGCAAAATGTAGAGATCGTTATCCACCTGGCACCGGGTATATCGCCTGACGTGACTATCGACGCTTTGTATGCCTTTACCGATTGCGAGGTTTCCATATCGCCAAATACCTGCGTAATACAGGACGATAAGCCCCGCTTTATGAGCGTGAATGATATGCTTACAGAAAGCACCCATTTTACCCGTGAACTGCTTAAACAGGAACTGCAGATACGGTTGAAAGAGTTGATGGAAAAGATATTTTTTAGCTCACTGCTTAAAATATTTATCCAGGAGGGGATGTACAAGCATCCTGATTATGAAAGCTCGGCAAACTTTGAAGAAGTACTGGTGGTTTTAAATAAGCTGTTTGAGCCTTTTTTTCCGCAGTTTTACAGGCCGATAGTTGACGAGGATTATAAAAAGCTCATAGACAAACCGATGAGCAGCATTACCCGTTTTGACGTGAAAAAAACGGATGAGCAGATAAAAAACCTGGAAAATGAGATAAAAACGGTAAAAAACTATCTGAAGCATCTGACGGAATATACCATCGATTGGTTTGAAAAATTAAAAGAAAAATATGGCAAAGGCCGCGAGCGCAAAACTGAACTGCGCACGTTCGACCGGGTAGAGGCATCACAGGTGGCATTGGCCAATGTGAAACTGTATGTTAATCGCGAGGATGGGTTTATTGGTACAGGTTTACGTAAAGATGAATTTGTAGGCGATTGTTCGGATATTGATGAGATCATAGTTTTCCGTGAAGATGGCCGTTGCGTGATCACTAAAGTACAGGAAAAAGTTTTTGTTGGAAAAGAGATCATTCACGTAGCTGTATTTAAAAAGAACGACGAGCGCACCATCTACAACATGATCTATAAAGACGGGCAAAGTGGCGTAAGCTACATTAAACGTTTCGCCGTTACAGGCGTAACCCGAGATAAAGAATACGACCTCACTAAGGGCAGCAAAGGCTCAAAAGTATTATACTTTTCTGCCAACCCCAACGGCGAAGCCGAAGTGGTGAATGTACAGCTAAAGCCACATGCCAAACTGAAGAAGCTGCAATTTGACGAAGATTTTGCCGCTTTAGCCATCAAGGGCCGAAACTCAATGGGTAATATAATTACCAAGTACCCGGTTAAAAAGATCATATTGAAAAGCAAAGGCATATCAACCCTTTCGGGCAGGAAGATATGGTATGATGATATTTTAAAACGTTTAAATGTTGACGCGCGCGGTAAATACCTGGGCGAATTTGATGGCGACGACCGCATACTCACTGTTTTTGCCAACGGCATTTACGAGCTGACCAGTTTCGACCTGAATAATCATTTTGATGATAAAATGGTAGTTATTGAAAAATATGAACCGGAAAAGATTTTTTCGGTTGTGCATTATGATGGTAAATCAAAAAACTACCTGGTTAAGCGCTTTACTTTTGAAAACACGGCCATAGGCAGGCAAACCAGTATCATCAGCGAGGAGAATGGTTCAAAAATGATCCTTATTTCCGGCGCAGCCGAACCCGTTGTAGAATTAAAACAACTAAAAGGCGCCACCAAAACTCCCGAAACTATTGAGATAAGCCTGGCTGATATTATAGATGTTAAAGGGATGAAAGCTATGGGTAACCGCCTTACCCAGCATTTAGTTGAAACCATAACCCTGATAGCTGAAAATAACCCCGTTGAGGAAACAGCACCAATTATTATTAATGAGGAAGAAGAAATAGCAGAAGAACTTACTATAAAAGAAGAAATACCTGAACCTATAATTGGGCTACCAGAGAACGAGGAATTACCAAAACCGGTAGAGCCAAAGCAACCCAGGGAATCAACAGAAAAATCAATGGAATCACCAATAGAAGCAGCGGAATCACCTTCTAAAAAAGTAGATTTTGAAATAACTAATCCGGATGATATTGAGATAGATGATAAGGGGCAGCTGGGATTATTTTAATACGACCAGACTTACCAGGAAAAACTACACACTTATAAAAAACGCCGCCTCAAATACGTGCCCGATAAATAGTTTTTGTATTGCTTCTTTTTGGCTGATATCAATGGGCGCTCCTTCGGTATCGGCACAGCCCAGCCAGGGTTCTATACAAACAAAATCGGCGCCCGGTTTGGCCCAGATACCCAGGTAATTAAAATGCGGAAATTCAACCGTAAGAGTTTGGTCATTTTGGGTGCTTTTAATGGTTATCATCCGTGAACGCAGATTTTTTAATACCAGCGCGTCGTTATTAAACAGGTCACGGGTTAAAAACAATTTATTTCCCTGCATTGGTACGCGCTGTGTTTCGCCGGTAAATAATCCATCGGCTGATAATAAATGTGTTTCTAACTTTTCGGCCAGTTCAAACTCCAGGTAATAGTCCTCATATTTTTCCCCCTTATTAAAAGGAACATTAAACGCAGGATGTCCGCCCACAGAAAAATAAATGGTTTTTTTATCGAGGTTAATAACCTTATAAGTTATGCGCAAGGCGTCATCGATCAAATCATAATGAATTTGAAAATCGAATTTATACGGATATTTGGCTAACGTTTTTTCGCAATACGGCAAAGAAAACCATGCCGATTGTTCCGACGATGATAGCAGCAATAATTCGGATGTGCGGTTAAAGCCGTGCCTCGGCATTTCATAAGTTTTGCCTTCAACCAATAACTCATTGTTAATTAACCCGCCAACTATAGGAAACAAATTAGGCGCGTGCCAGGGCCATATCGCTGCATCGGCCTGCCATAAATGTTCGGTTTTGGTGATTTTATTATAAAATGAGGTCAGCTCACCTCCCTGGGTCCGTATGGCTACTTTAAAAAGCTCGTTCTCTATAATTGTCATTTATATTTTGGCGGTTAGCGGTTAATGACCAGCGATTAGTTTTTGAAAGTTAATAAATATTTTAACTAATCTCTAACCTCTGATAACTAATCACTAACACCCTGTTTCTTTTTTTGTTCTAAAATCACAAAGGCACTGCGCCGGGGCGCAGGCATCACGGCATTTTCGCCTTTAACGTACTTCCATATCACATCATTCAGGATCAGATCGGGTACTTTATCTTCATCCGCCAGGTTAAACAAAGCCGAGCGCTTACTGCTTTGGTTTACCGCTATATTGCGTTGCTCCAGGTTGACCTGCGCTGGTTTTACGTTGTACGACGTAAGGTTGATCTTACTTGTAAAACAATTAAATAAAGGCATGGCTGCCGCGTCATACTGGCTCATCGGCGGCAAGCCCAATATAAGTTCGATAGTACGCAATACGCCCGAAGTAGAATACATGTCATGTACAACCGCGCTCCGTTTTACATAAGGACCGGCGACATATACGGGCGAACGGTGCGCGTCAATATGATCAGGCCCACTCTGTGCGTCATCTTCCAGTATAAAAACTACCGATTCTTTCCAGATGGGGCTTTTTGAAAGATGGTCAATAAGCAGGCCTACTCCCTGGTCGTTATCTGCTACCGCCGCTATGGGCGATATGGCGCCTTTTTTTTTGCCCGCTGGTATGATCGTTACCAAGCCGTATAGAGTTAAATCGCGGAACCCTGTTTATCCGTACCAGCGAATCAAAATCATGCGCCCATATTTCCTCACGGCGCCTGTCGGTTATGCTCAGATCAAACCCGGGCGATTGCATGCAAAGGTGTCCCTGCAATGATTTGATACTGGCCTCGCCATCCCCCGCAAATTCTCCATAGGTACGATAGGTAACACCTGCGCGTTTGCAATAATCCCATATATAGCCATCTCGCGGGTCGCCTATTTTACGTTCGCCTTCCGAATCGTAATTGCCGCCCCTGTTGCCATAACTGGTTGGCCATGTTTTCTCAATAAAATCTGTAGCGTAGGCGGCGGTGCTCCAATTATGCCCGTCAGCGCTAACCTCGGCATCTACATAAAAATTATCCAGCAGGGCAAATTCATTCACTATGGCATGTTCATTCGGGGTAACTTTATTGCCAAAAATACATAGCGAGGTATCGCCATTGCCCTTGGCAATATCACCCAGCACCTGGTCGTAAGTGCGGTTTTCTTTAATGATATAAAACACATACTTAATAGGCGACTTTTCGCCCCGTTTACGCGGTATAGGATTTCCTTCTATCCCTTGAGCCAGCATTTGTTTTTGCGTAGTATACAGCGTATTTGCATAAACCTGTTTAGTGTAGTTTTTAAGTTGAACGGGGGTTGGCGTATTGATAAAGGAAAGCGTGCCCTTAAACAGGCCGCCTATATATTGTTCTTTACTATTTACAGCCCCTTTTTGATAACCGCTGTTATCCGCTTTTTTTATAGGCTGCGGTCCCAGCGGATTTGCCATCGATGTAAAACCCTTGCCATTAGCCACCAATATTTTGTTGCCCAAAGTTTTTACATTGGTAGGGTACCATCCGACCGGAATGAAACCTTTGCTTTTGCTGTTGCCGGGCTGGCTTACATCAAACACAGCTAAACAGTTATTGTCGGCATTGGCTATATACAGCGTTTTTTCATCTGCCGATAAAGCCAGTCCGTTGGTGGTCGACCCGGTTAGGCGGGTAGGATAAAGCGCCGTTGAAATAACTTCAACCGTTTTATGGGTGAGGGTATTGATAACCGAAACAGAATTATCATTGGCATTTGCCACGAAAAGGTAATCACCTTTTTTGTTCAGCAGCAATTCGTTAGGGTGGCTGCCAACTTTAATATTGGTTTTTGCTCCGGTGAGGGTATTATAACAGGTCACGCGTTCGGCCCCCCCATATAGATATATACAATACTTTTTCATCGGGTGATAGAATACAGCTATAAGCCTCGGCAGCCAGTTTAATTTTCGATTTTATCTTTTTAGTAGTCAGGTCGATAATATATAATGAACTATCTTCTTTTGTAACGGTATATAAAAGCGTATTGCTTTTGTTAACGGCTATGCCTGTTGTACAAATTTTGTTTATGGGCCAGGGCAGCCCTAATTTTATAGTATCCGCTTTCTCTATCTTGTTATTTTCTATGCGGAAAGCCATTATCCAGTTGTCATTACCGCCCGAAGCATATAATGTTTTCCCGTCATGGCTAAAGGCCAGGCCATACCATGATTTGCCCACCACTTTTTCATCCAGCAGCCTTTCATTTACCGGGTCTATTAACTGCACAGATTGTGTGCTTTGCCCGTTATTGGTAACCGCCAGTAATTTCCCCGACGCTGAAAGCTGTATGTTTAAAGGCAGATCGCCTAAAGGCAAATAAGTGCCTGCCGGGCTTAATTTCCATCCATTAGGTAAAAGCACTTGTCCGGTTCGTGCTATTTTACCGGGCAGTTGCGCCTGCACCTGCAATGCCAAAACAATAATGGCCGCGAAGCTGAATAATAGTTTTTGTTTCATGGTGATATGCTGAAGTGTAAAAATACAGATTGATCTGCAGCAAAGCTATAGCTTAACAAAAACTTAATGTGGGCGGGATGTTTTTATAAATAACTATAACAATTCCGGCTTTATTTTCTCTTTAAACTCTTTGGCAAACTTATTCAGCTTGGGCTGTATCACAAAGGCGCAATAGGGTTTATTAGCATTATCGGCAAAATAGTTTTGGTGATAATCCTCTGCTTTGTAAAACTCGCTTGCGGGGCTCAATTCGGTTACTATCGGTTTATTAAAAACCTGTTCATCGGTAAGGGTTTTTATCATGGCTTCGGCCTGTTGCTTTTGCTCATCTGTATGGTAAAATATAACCGAGCGGTATTGTGTGCCCACATCATTGCCCTGCCTGTTAAGACTGGTGGCATCATGGGTTTTAAAAAATATAAGCAGTATTTCATCAAAGCTCACTTCATTCGCATCATATTCTACTTCAACAACTTCGGCATGGCCTGTATTACCAGTGCAAATTTGTTCGTATGTTGGGTTTTTGGTGTGGCCGCCCATATAGCCTGATGTAACACTTTTTACCCCTTTAATTGTTTGAAATATAGCCTCGGTGCACCAAAAGCATCCCGATCCGAATGTTATTTTTTGAATATTCATCATAATAAAACAAATGTATGACAGTTTGATTTAACAATATATGTTTAAACATATTATTTTAGCGTTTTAATTACCAATTTTACTAAAATTTAAAACTTACAACTATGAAAATTGCAGTATTAATTGCCCGGATATTACTGGGCCTTATCTTCCTGGTGTTTGGTATTAATTTTTTTCACGATTTTATGCATGTAAAACCTCCAGCCATGAGCCCGGCGGCAGGTGCGTTCGCGGGCGGCTTGCTCGGGTCGGGTTATTTTTTTCAATTTTTAAAAGTTATTGAAATTATCAGCGGCTTGTTTTTGCTGCTTAACCGTTTTACTGCGTTCTTTTTGCTGGTTCTTTTGCCTATTACGGTAAATATTTTCCTGTTCCATGCTATACTGGCCCCTTATGGTGTACCTATTGGCACTACAGTGCTTGTGCTAAATTTATTTTTGTGCATTGGCTATCGTAAATATTATGCCGGCGTGTTTACGGCGGCGCCTAAAGTATAATTCTTTGAACCATGATTTTTAAGATTAGGGGATTCGCATGATTATAAAAATCCTGTTAATCTATTAAATCTTAAAAATCATGGTTCAGATATTTAAATATGGTTAAATTAGGCGTCGAAAACGCCTTTATAAACCGACTATGTTAAGTAAAAAGTTTACTGCCATACAAAAAGTATTTCTTTTATCAGCGCTCATTTCCTTTTTTACCTCTAATGCATTCAGCCAGCAACCGCGCTCAACCCTTAATTTTGATAAGGACTGGCATTTTAATTTAGGCGATGTACCTAACGGCGAAAACATCAGTTTAAACGATGCGGGCTGGCGCGTGCTTAACCTGCCGCACGACTGGAGCGTGGAAGGCGAATTCAAAAAAGAAAACCCCGCCACACCCGAAGGCGGCGCTTTGCCCGGCGGCATAGGCTGGTACCGCAAAACATTTACCGTTCCGTCAGCCTCAAAAGGCAAACTGGTTTATATTGATTTTGACGGCGTTTACCAAAAAAGCGATGTATGGCTCAACGGGCATCATTTAGGTTTCCGGCCCAATGGTTATATTTCTTTCCGATACGAGTTAACTCCTTATTTAAACTATGGCGGTAAAAATATTATCGCGGTAAAGGTTGATAATTCGGCGCAGCCAAATTCACGGTGGTATTCGGGTTCGGGGATATATAGGAACGTTTGGCTGGTTACTACTAATAAAACGGCGATCAGTCATTGGGGGACTTATATAACCACGCCTCAAATAAGCAAAACCTCTGCAACGGTTCATGTCGAAACGCAAATTCATTACCCCGGAGATTTTATTAAAATTAAAACCACTATTTATGATTCACGAGGGTTATTGATCAAAACAGTTACATCGTTTACCAATTTAGAGACAATTGTAGACACAACAACTATTGAACAGGATGTAGTTATTAATAACCCGGTGCTATGGTCGGTCGATCATCCTTATCTGTATAAAGCAGTTACGCAGGTTATTAAAAACGACAAAGTTGTAGATGAATACGCCACCCCGCTTGGCATCCGCTATTTTAATTTTGATGCCGATAAAGGCTTCTCGTTAAACGGAAAGTCCATGAAAATTTTAGGCGTATGTGATCATCATGACCTGGGCAGTTTGGGCGCCGCTGTTAATACGCGTGCTTTAGAACGCCAACTGCAAATATTAAAGGCAATGGGCTGCAATGCCATACGTACTTCGCATAACCCGCCCGCGCCCGAATTGCTCGACCTTTGCGATAAAATGGGTTTTATAGTAATGGATGAAGCCTTCGACTGTTGGGAACAGGGCAAAAAAACATTCGATTATCACCTGTTTTTTAAAGAATGGCATAAAAAGGACCTCGAGGCCCAAATACTACGCGACCGTAACCACCCCAGCGTAATGATATGGAGCATAGGCAACGAAATACCACAACAACGCGATACCAGCGCCCTGCGTATTGCCCCCGAGCTGGCGGCTATTATTCACAGCCTTGATAAAACCCGGCCCATTACCACTGCTAATAATGATCCGAGTACACGGAATAAAATTATACAATCGGGCGCGCTTGATCTGGTGGGGTATAATTATAGCATAAAAGATTTTCCATCATTTCATGACCGTTACCCCGGCAAGAAGTTTATTGCTACCGAAACCACCTCGGCCATAGAAACGAGGGGGTATTATGATATGCCTTCGGATAGCATACGCAGGTGGCCGCTGTACGGAAAAGATAAAAATAAAATGAATGCTGATTTTACTGTATCGGCTTATGATAATGTATCGGTAACGTGGGGGTCAACACATGAAGAAACATGGAAGATCATCAAGAAATACGATTTTTTATCGGGTATGTTTATATGGACGGGCTTTGATTACCTGGGCGAACCCACACCCTACTCCTGGCCGGCGCGAAGCTCGTACTTTGGTATTATTGACCTGGCGGGATTTCCTAAAGATGCCTACTATATGTACCAAAGCGAGTGGACCAACAAAACGGTGCTGCATATCTTCCCGCACTGGAACTGGGAACCCGGCAAAACCGTTGATGTATGGGCTTACTATAATAACGCGGATGAGGTGGAACTTTTCCTAAACGGGAGGTCAATGGGTATCAAAAAGAAAACCGGCGACGATCTGCACGTAATGTGGCGGTTAAAATACGAGCCGGGTACACTGAAAGCGGTATCGCGAAAAAACGGAAAAGTGGTGTTGGTAAAAGAGATACATACTGCAGGGGCGCCAGCAAAAATTGAACTATCGGCCGACAGGAAAAATATTAAAGCAGATGGCACGGACTTGTCCTTCATCACCGTAAAAATAGTGGATAAGGACGGTAATGTTGTGCCCAATGCAGAGAACCCCGTCAACTTTAAAATTAACGGCGAAGCCTTTATGCCGGAGTTGACAACGGCGACCCAATTAGCCATGAACCTTTTAAAGCGAACTATAGCAAAGCGTTTCACGGGCTTGCCCTGGCTATTGTTCAAACCAAAGAAAAACCGTGTAATATTACTTTTACCGCCAACAGTAAGGGCCTGCAGGGCGCGGAGGTGGTGTTGGTGAGTAAGAAATAATTCAGCGCGTCATTGCGAGGAACGAAGCAATCTCTGCACTTGCTAATCAAACAGAATAAATTCTTTAAGTAGTCAATCCAAAAGTAAACTCTTGTGCCTGTCAGTATAGAGATTGCTTCGTTCCTCGCAATGACGCATGGGAATAAGCGCTACTGGTACTGTATGTAAATAGGGTATGGCTTCTTCTTTAAAACCTCTTCGGGCGTAAGCATGTGGTGCGGGGCCTTCTTCAGATCGTTTTTGTAGAACAGTTTAAACCCGGTAAACTGTACCGGTTCGTTATGAATAAAATAACGCCAGGTGCCTTCCTTCAGGTCGGGTTCGCCCCATCCGTCCATATCCATTACCAGCTGAATTTCGGGATGAAGCTTTATGTTTTTATAATTCGTTACCATTTTAGCGGTGAAACGGTGCACAATTAAAATTTTTGGCGGCAGGTTATATTTTTTAACCAAACCGGCTAAATAACCCGATACATAATTAATATCAGCCGCGTCGTAAGTGCCTATCTTTCTGCCGGGCAGGCTGCCATCCTTCATAGAAAATTCGGGGTACATACCAAAATGCACCTGCGGCATTATTAAATATTTTTCTAACAAGGGTAATTCTGTTTTAATATTGCTTAATGCCACCTGCACATCTAAAAACACAATGGCATGAGCTTTTTTGGCCAATCCTAAAACAGTATCAATTTGCTTGAACGGCATCCGGTGGCGGTATTTTTTATCTTTCCCCGGGTCGCCGCTGGCCACTACGGCAATATAATGAAGGGCAGGCTGTACCGGGGTTTGCGGGTCGGCCCTTTGCCAGTTCTTTACTTCGCCTTTTAATTTGGCTAACATTTCGTTGGGCGGCAGTTCGCCTAAAATGCCCATTTTTTTTGCGTACAGGTTGCCGTAAAAAGCAACCACCCTGTAAAACGGCAAAATAGCGCCCGGCAACGGGTACGGGGTATTTTTAACCGGCCATTTGCCCGTAGTATCGCCATGCGCCAAACGTTTCATTAATGAATCATACAATTTCTTGTTGAGCGGCGGGTATACCACTTTTGGTTCGGCAATCGTGTCGGCAGTTTTAGCAGCCACCTGGGCGGCAGGTGCACTCACCTGGGTTTCCTGTTTACCGCCCTTGCTTTGGCTGCAATTTGAAAAAAGACCTAATGACGACAGCAATAATACAGTGGAAAGAAATATATTTTTCATTTATGAATTGTTTTTATGCTGAATAATTTAAAGTCGGGGCTTATTTAATAATAAAACGCACGGTTTATTAAAGCACCGCAAAATAACATCTTTTAGCATACGTGCAGGCTAAAAATTATCCACAATTATTTTTTGTGCTTACAAAACTTTCCAAACACCCCCAACGGCAGTTTTACACCCGAGGTGGCCTGCAGGTAAAGCTCGCCTATTTCCAGGTTCTGGGCTGCGGGGTACGAGCTTTTTATCAAATTTTCCACAATAACTGCCGAAAACCCGAGCGAATAGGTATTTAATATAAAAAAATGCTCATCGGGGTCAAGCAGGCCGGTTACATCATGCATCATTTCGTTAATATGGTCTTCCAACTTCCATTTTTCTCCATTTGGGCCGTGGCCATAAGCCGGCGGATCGAGGTTGATGCCATTGTATTTTTTGCCGCGCTTTAATTCGCGTTTTACAAATTTAAGGGCATCTTCAACAACCCAGCGTATATCTTTCAACCCCGATAGCTCCTGGTTCTCGTTGCCCCAGGTAACCACCTGTTTAATGGAGTCGACATGCGTAGTATCGGCCCCTGCCGCCCGGGCTATCAGCGAAGCGCCGCCGGTATAGGCAAACAGGTTCAATACTTTAGGGTCGGGTGTTTTAAATTGTTTAATGTTTTGCGATATATAATCCCAGTTAACCGCCTGTTCGGGGAAAATGCCCACATGCTTAAACGAGGTGAGTGCCAGCCGGAATTTTATAGCCGCTTCCGGATTTTTATATTCAATATGCCAGCGGTCGGGCGTGGCAGGGTTTTTCTTTACCCATTCGCCCGAGGTGGCCGAGCGGCCCTTAAATTTAATATGATGCAACCGCTGCCACTCCGCCGGTGGTAAAACCTTGCTCCATACCGCCTGGGGCTCGGGGCGTATCAATATTACATTGCCAAAGCGTTCCAGTTTTTCAAAATCGCCGCAGTCTATCAGCTCGTAATCTTTCCAGTGCGCGGGGGTGAGGAGTTGGATCATTTTAGTGAGTGGGCAGTTGTTAGTGGGTAGTTGGCAGTTATGAGTTTGCAGTTATTAGTTACGTAATACGTTTTAATGGCAAAAGTAAAATAAAAAAGTTAAATAGGTTTGGTAATGCAAAGTATAAAAACTAATTTTATAGTTAATTATAGACCTAATCTTCCGGATAATGAAAATAATTACAGTTAAACCCGCTTTGCTGGCTTTGTTTTTTGCCGTTGCCGCCAATGCACAAAAATTACCTAATGTGCAGAAGACAAGTATGTATGCACCGGATAATATAAAAATTGATGGGAAAGCAATCGAATGGGGCGATAAATTTCAGGCATACAATTCATCCAGCCGCATCTTTTACACTGTGTCGAATGATGAAAAGAATTTGTATTTAACCGTCAGAATGGAAGATCTTTTTGGTAATGAAAAGGCATTGAACGGGGGCATAACATTTACAGTGAGTCCTTTGCCAGAAAAAGGTCAAAAGCGGAAAGATGTTAAAGACATATCGGTCACGTATCCGGTCATAGAAAACAAATATAATAGCGGGAGAGAGGCGTTCGTAGTAACCGTAGGAAATTCATCCCATTACAAATCATTAAGTATTGATACAGATGGAAACAGAAAAAAAATTGACTCACTGGTAATAAAAACAAATAGACGAATGACGGAAATGTTTAAAGAAGTGCAGGTAGAAGGTATAAAAGAAATAGCCGATCCGATAATTTCTATTTATAACACAAACGGCATTTTAGTAGCCGCTCAATTTAATGGAAGCATGAAATACACGTATGAAATGGCGATTCCCATAAAATACCTTGGCACTTCGATAAAAGACGGCGGCAAATTCAAATATAATATACAGCTAAACGCAACGGCAACTATTGCATCAAGCAATTCGCCAGTAATGGCGGTTTCGCCGGCAATGGCGGTTCCGATTGCTACCAATTTGGCGAACGTTAAACCTGACAGGCTGTATGTAAACTACCCGACCGATTTTGGGGGCGAATATGCTTTGGCAAAAAAATAACTGACATGAAAAAATTCAAATTGAGCCGACGAATTTTACCTGCTTTATTTTCAATTATTGCATTTACAGTTAATGCCCAAAAACTCCCCAATGTGCAGCAAAGCAGTTTGTGTGCGCCGGTTGATATAAAAATTGATGGCAAGGCAACGGAGTGGGATGATAAATACCAGGCTTATAATAAAAGCACTGAACTTTTTTACACAATATCAAACGATAATAATAACCTTTATTTGATAGTGCATGCAATCAAGCCGCGTATTATTCAAAAAATAATAGCCGTTGGCGTCACTCTCATCGTAAATAATGCCGGCAAAAAGAGCGATAAAGCGATGGAAAACGCGGTTATCACTTACCCATTTTTAAGTTTTAAAAATGGCGAAAATATTATTTCGAACACAGGATTGAAATCAGTAAATATAATTCCCAAATTTAATGACACAGCAGAAGAAATACTTATTTCACAGAAAAAATCCGATTCTTTAATAGCTATTGCTAATAACCTGTTTTCAAATCAATCAAAATTGATAAAAATTAAAGGTTTAGCCGGAATACCTGATACAGCCATTTCGGTTTATAACGAACAATCTATCCGTACAGCGGCAACATTTGATAATGCAAAAACTTACACCTACGAATTATCTGTTCCGCTAAAGTATTTGGGGCTTTCTATTGATAACTTACAGAAATTCACTTATAATATAAGGCTAATCAGCAGGTTTGATGCCAACAAAGGTCGCGTATCAACTTATTACAGATATGGAGATGGTGGTCAAATAGATATGAATGCTGATTTAGATGCGCCCACCGATTTCTGGGGAGAATATACTTTAGCGAAAAAATAACCGATACACCATCCCCCCCGAATTTTAAAATAAATAGTATTTATTGCAAAGGGCATAACCACGAAGCAATATTATGAAAAACCTCCTCCTCATCTTATTCCTCCTTACCAC
>Ga0206969_1118_pt1 | contig 21956 bp, 24 predicted proteins | sample Alteio_BWOrgHeat_87_FD_153256 | JGI IMG/M metagenome (GOLD analysis project Ga0206969, IMG submission 153256) | Enriched cells from forest soil in Barre Woods Harvard Forest LTER site, Petersham, Massachusetts, United States -... | ecosystem: Environmental > Terrestrial > Soil > Temperate forest >... | reverse complement strand
GGCATTCTGCGCGAAATGGGCGATGAAATAAGAAAAACAGCCCACAACCTGATGCCCGAAGTATTACTGAAACAAAGCCTGCCGGAGGCCGTGCGGGTGTTTTGTAACAATGCGCAGGAAGAAGGTACTTTAAAAATTGATTTCCAGAGCTATGGCTCATTTGAAGGCATTACCCAGGGTCACAAGCTCAATTTATACCGGATCATACAGGAACTGATAAAAAATGCTTACAATCATTCTAAGGCAACACGTATTCTGGTTCAATTGCTGCAAAGTGATGGCAAGCTGAACGTAAGCGTGGAAGATAATGGCGTAGGGTTTAATGCAAGCCAAATTAAAGGTGGACTAGGACTGGACAATATCCGGACACGCGTAAGCAGTATGGATGGGCACTTTATCCTGGAATCCGAACCGGGCAAAGGGACAACGGTAATTGTTGAACTAACACGTGGCACCTAAAACCCCTGACCCCTAAAGGGGAACAATTAATTTAGCTTACCAGCAACTTTAGACAATCGAACATAATTCAACAGTAACAATTTTCTTAACGAAGAACCTTTAAACCCGTAGAGAAATGAGGGGAAGCCCAGGAACAAGGTCCCGCTTTTTGAGGGAGGGATTTGGGATTTGGTGTTTGAAATTTATAATTTGGAATTTAACGTTTGGGTTTTATGATAAAGATAGCCATAGCAGACGATCATCCGTTAGTTATAAACGGACTGAAACTAATACTTGCAAGCAGCAATGAAATGGAGCTTGCCGGCAGTTATAACAATGGACCGGAATTGCTTGCCGGGCTTAAAACCTGCGCGCCTGATGTCCTTGTTCTCGACATTCATATGCCTGGGCAGACCGGCGACGAACTTGCCGAAATAATAGTAGTGCAATACCCGCAAATAAAAATACTGGCGCTGACCAATGAGGACAGCGTGTATCATATAAAGAATATGCTGCGCAAAGGCGTACACGGCTATATACTGAAAACAACCAGCGAAGATATCCTGTTGGACGCCATACGAAAGGTACACCGGGGTGAACAATACTTAGAGACCATTCTGAAAGAAAAAGTGATACAGGATACCCTGCAGGCCAAAAAACAGGTCTCTGCCGGGCCGGTGCTTTCAGACCGGGAAATAGAAGTATTGCGCTACATCGCACGCGACATGACCAGTCAGCAGATTGCAGATAAGATATGCGTTAGCAAGCGCACTATCGACTATTACCGGCTCAGTATGCTCACCAAGTTGGGCGTAAAAAACGTGGGCGCACTTGTTAAAAAAGGCATCCAGCTTGGGTTGATTGATTGACAGCGGCAATTTTCCAAACGCCAAAATAACAAAGGAGCCGCAACTTAATGCAGCTCCTTTTGTATAAAATGCAAACAGGGGGAATAGTTATTCCACCGGAGTTTCTATTTTATTCTTGCCGTCCAGTTCATTCCTTACCAGTTTCAGCAAGGGCATGAACTCGGCATTCACAATGGATTCCAGCGCCTTTTTGTCCACCCAGTCATATTCTTTAGAGAATACGTCTTTGCGCCTTTTTGCGTTGTTTTCCAGCACTATATCATTTTCAGGCAAGCAGTTCTTCACTATGCCTGCCCGCTTGGGTATAGCGGCATCTTCCAGGGTGAGCATCACTTTTACTTTGGGGTACATGTCGTAGCCCAAAGTAAAATAAACATCAAAAGCCCCTTTAATGGCTATCCACTGCGTGGTTTGACGGGCAAACAAAAACTCGTTGCTGGCAGGGTCTTTAAATTTCACATGCCTTAGCTGACCTTTAAAATATTCGATTTCCATATTCTGTTATTGACCAAATCAGGGAACGATGAGCAGAAGAAAGAAGGAAAGGCTTCGGGTGTCGAAATCCTTTGTTCCGTTAATGCAGGCCCAAAAGTAAATGAGAAGGCAGATTGTTTAGATGTGTGTAATGGCACGCAAGGTAGTCTATTTATATAAAAGATTAGAAAGAATCAACCGGCGGCATCTGTTAATGTTTTCTATAGACCATAATATATATCTTTTCGCTTCGTTGTATTTACAACCAAATCGTACAACCATTATGACAAAGATCATCATGTTCCTGTTGGCGTTGCTCCCGTTTGCCGCCACTGCACAAAAAGCAAAACAGACAAAAGATGCGCCGCTGAAATCTATAGCGCTGCACTATGAAAAAAATATGGTTATCAACTACAATCACGTAAGATTGAAGGACAAAATGGGGAAGAGCGAAATAGACCTGCCGGGGCCCGGCGACATGAACTTTGGAAAAGATGAGGGTATTTCCCTTGCACAGAAGGCCGCAAATGCCGCTAAGCAGCCGGATTGGGACAAGGGCTACATGACCGCAGAGAATGTAAAGATCTCCTGCCCAGCCTACCCGGACTTAAAAGGCGACAAATTTGTTTATGACGACAACACTGCCCAGGCAATGCTTTCCGGCCATGTGAGGATAGTAGATAATTGCGGCGAAAAACAAATTGGCGATAAGGTGTATCTGGATTTTTCGGACGATAATTACAAGATACTTGGTATTAAGTGACGACAATTAAGATGAAACGGTGAACGTTCTGTGTTGGTGAAGCGGGGAAATGCAAGGGTTTTGAGCGATCGAAACCCTTGCCGGTTTCTGCGCTTTGTGAAACTTTTAAAATAACTTTCTCAAAATTATAAAAATATTTAATTTTACTTACCGACATTATGCTGCTTTGGAAAAGTATCCCAAAAAAGATCGAAATGCTCAAGCAATTGCATTTCAGTAGTTTGTCGCAAAGCTCCTTTATCAATTCCCGCTACTGCCCATAAATATTGTTATATGCTCACCTTATCCGGCAATACTACCGGTATCGTTTTTTCCCCTTTTATTTTGGCGAAACCACCAAGCACATTGCGAAGGTTATGGTACCCATGACGCTTGAGCAGGGATGCCGCTATTACAGAGCGGTAACCACCGGCACAATGCACATAAAGATTATTGCCATCATCTATCATAGCCACATTTAGCGGATCCATTAAAGTATCTAAGGGAATATTTACAGCGCCTTTTACATGGGCTGCTTCAAACTCAGCAGGTTTGCGCACATCAATTACCTCCAGCAGGTTGTCGTGGGGAAAGTCCATCGCAAACTCATCGGCCTCTATATCTATTATCAGGTCTATCGGTTCACCGGCATCTCTCCATGCTTCGTAACCGCCTTCCAGGTAACCCTGCACATTATCTATGCCTACACGCGCCAGGCGGGTAATGCTTTCCTTTTCCTTACCAGCCTCTGTAACGAGTACCAACGGCTGGGTAAATGGCAGTAACGTGCCTGCCCACTCGGCAAAACGCCCGTTAAGGCCAATGCTAATAGACTCCGGCACAAAGCCTTCTGTAAACACTGTTTCGTTGCGGGTGTCTAATATCCATGCGCCAGCCGCTACCTTTTCTTTGAACTCTGGTATGGTCAGCGGCTGTAATCCTTTTTCATAAACATCGTCGAGGCTTTCATACCCCTCTTTATTGATGCGGGCATTTACGGGGAAGTACGATGGCGGCGCGTTGAGGCCGGTGGTCACTGCTTTTACAAATGCCTCCTCGGTCATATCCTGCAGGGCATAGTTGGTGGCCTTTTGTGCGCCTATGGTGCTGAAAGTATCAGGGCCCAGGTTTTTGCCGCATGACGAGCCTGGGCCATGAGCGGGGTAAACGATTATATTGTCGTTGAGGGGTTTTATTTTGTTTTGCAGGGTATTGTACATCATGGCCGCAAGTTCCTCCTTGGTCATGTTGCCGCTAAACAGGTCGGGGCGGCCCACATCGCCCACAAACAGGGTATCGCCGGTGAAGATGCAGTATGGTTCGCCGGCCTCATCATCCAGCAGGTAGCAGGTGCTTTCTAAGGTGTGGCCGGGTGTGTGGATAGCCTTTATTTTCAACTTGCCTACCATAAACTCTTCGCCATCAGTAGCCATATGAATCGGGAAAGAAGCTTCTGTGCGCGGTCCGTAAACGATGGGCGCACCTGTTTTCTTAGAAAGGTCTATGTGGCCGCTCACGAAATCGGCATGGAAGTGGGTCTCAAAAATGTACTTGATCTTTACGCCGCGCTCTGCCGCCATAGCAATGTATGTATCGACATCACGGAGCGGATCAATAATAGCTGCCTCACCATCACTGGCTATAAAATAGGCTGCCTCACTGAGGCAACTGGTATATAATTGCTTAATTTCCATTTTGCGTAAACCTGCTTAAATTAAAGGATGCCACAAAGTTAGGAAAAAGTGTTTTGGGTGGGGTTATAAATGTATAAATATATTTTATGGGGCGGATTTTGATGCACAATTTTCATAAATTTGTAGTAGTAAAAACTGAATGTTATGTCAGACGCTGTTTTATGTGAACATATTGTGTCATTGCCGGAAAATCTGAAATCCGAAGTTGCTGATTTTGTTGCCTTTTTAGAACATAAACACAAACCGGCAAAGAGAATCAAGGAGCGTCAATTGGGCGGGTTAAAAGGTGCATTTGAAATGGCTCCGGATTTTGATGAACCATTGGAAGAGTTTAAAGATTACATGTAATGCAATACCTGTTAGACACGCTAATATGGTTTAGTGAAAATGACAGCATGTTGCCTAAAAGGTAGCAAAAGAAATTGTAAACATTGAGAATAACTGCTTTCTTAGTATAGCAAGTTTATGGGAAATAGCCATCAAATCTAATAATGGTAAGCTGACCCTTAAAATCCCGTTTCATAAAATCGCCACTTTTCTTCACAAAAATAATATCAGCATTTTTTCCATAGAACTTGACGATCTCTATACCCTTTTAAATCTCGAATTGTTTCACAAAGACCCATTTGATAGAATAATTATTGCGCAAGGCATTTCTCAAAACGTGACAATACTAACTGCGGACAAGCAATTCAAGAATTATCCGGTTAAATGCTTGTGGTAGGGTGGTAAATGGGCCTAAGTTCGTTAAATACAATCTAATGATTTGTCGGATACGGAATAAATTGGGCAATTCTATTCCGTTTTAAAATTGATGGGCAATGTAAAAAAAGCTTTCAGATAAGCGCCGTCCTTCATTCCTGGTTGCCACTTCGGCATGTTACTCACAACCCTTATAGCCTCCTTATCACATTCTCTACTTAGGCTTTTATACTTCTCGCCGCATAAGTTTGTGCAATGATAAACGGGCAAGCCCGATAGGGCTTAAATTATGAATAGCCACCGGTGAAACCGGTGGGAAAATAGATGTGATTATTGAACCCCGGCGGGGTTCAACTGGTATAACCCTGAAAACTCCGGGTTTCACCCGGAGCTATTCACATTAAAGCCTTCCAGGCTTTTTAATTCAGTGCACATTTTATCCGGCGTATAGTATAGTTACAGCGCAATCTGAAACTCTTCCATCCTCATTTACAATAAATTTCACCACTACGCTACCTTCAATACCATTCTTCCGGGCTTTATTGGGGTAGTGCAAATGCTGTAGAACGTGCCGCTTAATGTCATATCCGGGGGATGGCAAATGATCAACAGTTTTCGCAACAGTGTTATCAGCCGCTATGCTATCCAAACTGAAGGCTATAGGTAAGGTAAATGCAACTTTCACAGGTTTGCCATTTTGTAAACCTGGTTTCCATACCGGCATGATCCGGATTACCCTCAATGCTTCCGAATCACACTCTTTGGTAAGGCTTTTTTTGATCCCGCAACCCGAAATGTACCCGTCCTCATTTACAATGAATTTTACGACAACCCTACCCTCTGTTTTATTTATCTTCGCAATGTCAGGATATTTTACATTCTCACCAAGAAACTTTCGTAAGCTAACGGTACAAACAGGCATTTCCTCGACATAACTAATAAAATGAGCGATCGCGGAACTGTCAATATCATTTATTTGCTGCTGCCCGGGGGAAACAACGGAAAGTAGCAGGAAAACAGAAATCAAGTAAGACCGTTTCCTTATGACCATAATTTATTCGTGAAAAATTACTCAGAATATTTCTGCGATTGCAGGTCTTATTTTCTGACCTACAATGCTCGCGCCGGATTTTAAGCCTTAACAGCTTTTAGCTTTGTTCTTCTTTTCTCACGCGCTTGGTTGGCGGCTTTACTCTTCTTAATAAACTCGCTGATTTCTTATGTTCTTCTTCGGTCAAGGGTCTTGAGCTGTTGGAGAAGTCCACGTTTGGGGGTTCTTTAAATAGTTTCATGGTTTTATGTCGAAATGGGTAGTTAACGAAGCTTATCCACGGCGGTTTGCAAGCTGCCGTATTTCTCTTCTATTTCTTTTAGTTGCGTAGGATACAGCCGTAGTGTTACTCGCTTTTTTACTTCGTTCGGATATAGCGCCTGCAACGGCGATTTTTTTCCTGCACCGAGCCTCGCACCGCCACGGTTATCCCTCTTTTCTATAAGATCTTTGACAAAATCCATGGCAGGTGTTCCGGTCATTTTACCTTCCTCAATAAGTTTGATCTCCTTGATGCCCCGTTTCAACGACTTTATTATTGTCTCTTTCTCTTTGTTCATTTTCATAATTTCGGAATTTGCTGTAATAAAAAAGTAAGTTCTTTAGCAGTTATGGTTTCTTGCGTTGATTTATCATAAATGGATACGAGATATATTTTTCGGTTGACCACTTTAATATTGGTAATAACCCTTGCTCCTCCAGACTTTCCTTTTCCTTTTGCAGCGATAGCTAACCGGATCTTGAAGAACCCACTACCAAGCGAAGTTCCAACTGATGGGTTTTGCTCTAAAGCAGTAATAAGTACGGCTAAATTTTCAAGGATGGTTGGGTATTTCTTAGCTACTCTTTTAAGTTCTTTTTTAAAATTTTCAATAGCAATAACTTCATATTTTGTCTGTTGCGCCATTATTGCTTGCTTCAGATAATAAAGGTACAAACAAAATTTAGAAAAGTCAAGACTTGTCAAAAAACACCTCTGGTGCTCTTCCTGTTCTTAGGTATAAAAATGAAGAAGTTACCCCAGCCATCTTACCCCAAGTACCTCCCCAGCATCCCGCGCACAAAGCCAAAGCGTTGTTTCAGATTGCCGGGCTGTATAAATAGACAGAACTGGTCGTGGGTGGTATGGAAGCCGGAGTAGAAAAGCCAGAACCCCAGGCTCAGGTAGGGTATTGCGGCTTCCTCTTGTTCGCTCAGCGGGCGCACCTCGCGGTAGGCGCTCACGAAAGCAGCAAAAGCCAGGTCTGCGGCATCCTGGGTCATTTTCCCAAAGTGAACATCGAGTAGCAATTGCTGCCTGAAGGTCATAAGGTCGTTCACGAGCCAACCGTGGCCCATGAAATCGAAGTCGAAAAAAGTGACCGAATCACCATCGAAATGAAAGTTCTTAGGCAGCATGTCGTAATGGCAATACCCAGTTGAAAATCCTGAAGTGTCCAGCCTGGCTAATCCAGTCGTAACTTTCTTTGTTGCCTCTTGTAGCCACGTGTAGGTTTCAGGGTCTCCGGCAAACGATGGTTCCAGTAATTGCAGCGGTTTGTAAAGCGTTGTTTCCAGGTCAAAGTTCCAGCGTGGGTCTTCCAGTTTTATGCTTGCAGAAACTTTATGGAAACGGGCCATTTGGCGGCCAAGCTCGCGCAGTTGATTTTCATTGAGCGTATGCTCTACCTTTCCGGGGGCATAGCTGAAAAGCGCTACATGCCTTTTACCTTCCGCAGCATCAAGCGACTGGATAACTGTACCGGAGCGGTCGTGTATGGGATAAGCAACAGGCACATGGGCATCCTTCAATGCCAGCAAAAGGTCCAGTTCTGCCCTTATTTGCGGTTTAGTGCGGTGCGAAGAGCGATAGGCACGGAGTATAAAGCGACCGTTTTTTGTTTCCACATGATAGGTATCTCCCACACCGCGCATCATAAACGTGCAGGTAACATTTTCAAGCCCATATTTATCAGCGATCAATGAGGCCAGCGCAACAGGGCATAAAGTGGAATAAGTGGTAGGGAAAATGGGCTTCATACCGTAAAGATAATAACGGTTTTTAAGATGGCCATTTTCGCGAAATCGGCGGGAAGGACTAGTAATAGGACAAATCTTCAAATTTATTTTTTATACTTTGCACCGCATAGTTTTGTGCATTTGTAAACGGGGTTTTCGTTCATACCGAACATTCGATGCATTGGACATCGTTACATGGTCAAGCCCTGTAAGGGCGAAATCTAATAGCGATGGGCATCGCCCATCGAACTTGCGCAGGACACGAAACAACACACCGAATGCATGAAACTATCCCATTTGCAGTATAGTCCCTTCCGGTTTCCTAATTTTATCGGGTAATTTGTTTTGCACGAAAGTAAAAATGGGGAAAGTCGTTTGCTATTCCAATCAAATATCGAAGAGCGTAGAGCGGGAAGATACGAAAGCCAATGAAATTTAGAATTTATATTGATGAGGTGGGGAACAATGATATGGGAAGTTCGTCTGATCCCAATCATCGTTTTTTGTGTCTCACAGGCGTAGTTTTCGAATTGGGCTATATCAAAACAACTGTCAACCCGGATATAGAAAACCTGAAAACTAAGTATTTCGATAGCCATCCGGATGAGCCTGTCATTTTTCACAGGAAGGAAATGGTGAACAAAAAGCACCCATTTAAAGCATTATTGAGTAGCCAAACCGAAACAAATTTCAATGATGAGTTTTTAGCGCTGTTAAGAAAATGGCAGTTTGTAACCATAACAGTATTAATAGATAAGTTAGCCCACCAGAATCTTTATAAGATCTGGCGTTATGACCCCTATCATTATTGTTTGGCTATAATGTTAGAACGGTATCATTTAAAACTAAAAGAGCTGAATGTTATGGGAGATATGATGGTAGAAGCGAGGGGTGGGAAAGAGGATATAAGGTTGAAGGAATCTTACAAAGAAATATTTACAAGAGGTACAGACTGGATTAAACCGGAAGAAATTGACGACACAATTACCAGTAAAGAATTAAAAATAAAACCTAAAAGCGCTAATATTTCCGGGTTGCAGGTCGCCGATCTGTTGGCTTACCCACTTTGTCGTTTTGCTTTGAGTTTTTATGACTTAAAAAGTGACAAAAGGCCCACATTTAATGAAGAAATTATCGAAATAATAAGACCTAAGATTTATAACAATGACGGCTCAATTGATGGATATGGCCTGAAACTTTTGCCTTAATGTATGAACATAAAAAAACCCCGTTTCCGGGGCAACGGCACTTATGTCCGTCCACCTTCGCTATCACGAATTGGCACAAAGATAGAAATAAATTTCCAGAGCACGATTAGAATAAATTTAAAATAGCAGGCGATTTTATACAGCAAGCACAAAATGCTGCTTTTCCTTGAACTCTTCTTTGAAAAACAATAAGCCGATACCGAATAAATCCATACTAAGCCGCACCCTGGGGTCTTTGCACAGTTTGTTCCATTCGCTTGTATGCAACAATGATTTGTGAATACCCGCTACCAAAACCGCGCTGTCGTTTTTCAGGATAGGGAGATACGCGCTGAGCCAAACCAGCCACTGTAGCGGGTCTTTGGCGTGGAATAACAGCATATCGGCTGCCGGTATTTCCGGCAAACTATTTTCCGGTGACAGATGAACAATGCTTTTGTATTGGTAATAAGCTGCGGTGCGGCTGGCTATGTTTTCGTAGCGCAAGGGAAGGTCGGGATATTCAATGAGGTAGGCGCGGTTTATGACTTTCCTATCGAGCAGTACATGCTCTATGAAGTTGTAAACAAAGGGGGAATGCGTGCCGTGGCGGCCTTTGGCCTTCCATTTATATTGCAGGTATTGTAAGACGGCGTGAATGGTCATTAACAGGGTGATTCTTTTGCAATGCGTGAGGCGGCTTCGTTCCTGCGCCACCGCTAAAGCTAAGGCGGCACGCGGTCGCAGTGACGCGAGTTTTTAACGACTAAAATGCCGCGATTTATTCAATGTAGCGTAAATCACATTTCTATCCGCTCAAATTGTTGAAAGCTATAGTCGAATTTATGTTTGTCGTCTGCGTGATGCTTTTCTTCTGATACCAGCTTCCAGTGTGTGTGGTCTATTTCGGGAAAAAAGGCATCAGCATCAGCTACAGTTGTATGTACCTTGGTTATGTACAAGCGGTCGGCGATTGGCATGGCGGCGGCGAATATTTGTCCGCCGCCTATTATAAAGCCTTCGTCCTGCGGCTCTGCCTGCAGGCGCTCTACAGCAGCATCAAGGTCATGCAGCAGTAAGACCCCTTCTGGCAACGCCAAATCACTTTTCCCTGATACCACAATATTCAGTCGGCCAGGCAAAGGCTTGCCAAGGGACTCGTATGTTTTGCGGCCCATAAGCACCGGTTTCCCCATTGTAGTGCGCTTAAAAAAACGCAGGTCTTCAGGCAGGTGCCAGGGTAGCTGACCCTGCCTGCCTATGGCATTGTTTTCGGCGGCAGCAACTATGAAGGATAATATCATGGTTAATCAGTTAAAAGGGTAATTGGGTAACAAGGTAAATAAGTTAACAGGGCAAAAGGTTAATTGGGGGATCGGTCAATATATATTAAACGGCCACAGGCGCGCTGATGGCTGGGTGGTGCTGGTAATTCTCTAACGTAAAATCTTCGTAGGTGAAAGAGAACAAATCTTTTATCGCGGGGTTTATCTTCATAGTGGGCAATGGGAAAGGCGTGCGGCTGAGCTGTAGCTTGGCCTGCTCTATATGATTGCTATAGAGGTGCACATCGCCAAATGTATGTACGAAATCGCCCACCTCCAGGTCGCACACTTGCGCTATCATCATAGTGAGCAATGCGTAAGATGCTATATTGAACGGCACACCCAGGAACACATCCGCGCTGCGCTGGTATAGCTGGCAACTAAGCCGGCCATTTGCCACATAAAACTGGAATAGTGCATGGCATGGGCTTAGTTTCATTTTGTGCAGGTCGGCCACGTTCCAGGCATTTATGATCATGCGACGGCTATCGGGGTTTGTTTTCAACTGGTGCAGCACATCCTTTACCTGGTCGTAGGTCTTGCCATCAGCGCCGGTCCAGCTACGCCACTGGTGGCCATATACCGGCCCGAGGTCGCCATTTGCATCTGCCCATTCATCCCATATCCTTACCCCATGCTCGTTGAGGTATTTTATGTTGGTATCGCCATTCAGGAACCATAACAATTCGTAGATAATAGATTTCAGGTGCAGCTTCTTGGTAGTGAGCAGCGGGAAGCCCTTTTGCAAGTCGAAACGCATTTGGTAGCCAAAGCAGCTTGTGGTGCCGGTACCTGTGCGGTCGCTCTTTTTCACGCCATTGTCCATTATGTGTTGCAGGAGATCTAAGTACGCTTGCATGAACTGAATTTGAGTTCAAAATTAAGATTATTTCCTGGTAATGATTTCAGGCATATTGGTCGGCAAGCATATTGGTCGAAAGAAGTGACTGGGTTTATATTGTTATTTTCGGTAATTTTGCAGCCAATTACATTTGCATATTTAATCTGAACAAAAAAATGAGTACAATCAGTATCAAGCTATATGAATTTGCAAGGAAGGAAATGAGTCTTTCCGAGGAAAAAGCCAAAGAGTTTGTGCAGGCAATTGATGATGTGGTAAAAGAGGATATAAAGGGCGAAAACCTAAGCGAATTAGCCACCAAGTCATTTGTAAAGGATGAAATACATATGCTGGAACTGAAATTGGAACAAACAAAAGGAGAATTGACAAAAGCAATTTTCTGGGCGGGCCTTATACAGTTCTTAGCCATAGTTGGCTCATTGTTCGGGCTTATAAATCTTATGTTACACAAATAGCCCCCCCCTTTGTTTGCAAGCACTGACTACTGTCCATTTTTTAACTTGAATAATCTAACTATGCCCGTGATCCTGCCCGTAAAAGGGATAATGCCACAAATACCCGGCAGTTGTTTTATAGCCCCGAATGCCACAGTAGTTGGCGATGTAGTGATGGGGGAAGATTGCAGCATATGGTTCAATGCCGTGGTGCGTGGCGATGTAAACAGCATCCGCATAGGCAACAAGGTAAATATACAGGATGGCGCCTGCATCCACTGCACCTACCAGAAAACAAAAACGGTGATCGGTAACAATGTATCCATAGGCCACAATGCCCTGGTGCATGGCTGCACAGTGGCCGATAATGTGCTTATAGGCATGGGCGCTATAGTGATGGACAATGCCAGCATAGGCAGCGGCAGCATTATAGCAGCAGGGGCTGTGGTGCTGGAAGGTACCGTGGTGCCGCCAGGAAGTATTTTTGCAGGTGTACCGGCTAAGAAAGTTAAAGATATAAGCCCTGAATTGCTGAAGGGTGAGGTGGAGCGGATAGCCAACAATTACCTGATGTACAGCTCGTGGTTTACAAACCCGGAATAAATAGCGCGATACAAAAGCAGGTAAATCACTTTCGGCACCAATTATATGTTCATTAAAACTATTTATCAAAGTTATGGTTTTTTCAAAAAGCCTGCTATATTTGTTCTCTAAATAAAAAACACACTCTGTATGAAAAAAATTATCCTTGCTTTTTTGGCTATGGGAACTATGGCAACAGCCAACGCCCAGGAGCCGCATAGCATTTTGCTGTATGGCGATGTTAACCTCGCTACGCAAAAAAATCCTGATGAGTCTAAAACCACCAATTGGGATGCAAACATTGGCGTTGGTTACCAATTCAACCATAACTGGACTTTGGGTATAAAACTTATGTGGGGCCAGGATGCAACCAAGGAAGGTAATACACCGGCAATAGGAATGGTGCCAGGTGAAAAAAATACAGACAACCTTTATTCAGTAGGGCCGTTCGCACGTTACTCGCATTACATAGGCAAGAGCGAAACTTTCTACTGGTACTCACAGCTTGATTTTGACTACCAGGGCGGATACCATACTAACGAAGGTAACGCAGCTACCGACAAGCATACCGGCATGTACTTAGGCATCTATCCTGCTATAGGCGCTAACGTAGGTCGCGGAATGGCTTTAAACTTCAGCATTGGCGGTATCAACTACATGTCTGACAAAAACCAGAACAACACAAACGCAACAACAGGTTTCAACCTGACTTTCGGACAAATGGTGAATGTAGGTCTTAGCAAGAGTTTTAATTGCGGCCACAAAATGCATAGCCACCATGAGCCAGGCGACGAAGTACACCGCAGGAAAGCAGAGAAGATGGAAGATGAAGATGACGCTGCACCAAAGCCAAAGAAGAAAGAAAGGAACAGGGATGATGACGAGTGATAAACTCGTGTTCTCTAAAAATATAAAACGTCCCGCCCAGTGCGGGACGTTTGCATTGTGGTAGGATTACCGGAATGTGTATAGACGGAATTCATTCCGTCTATACAACGCGCAAATGATGTATGTACATTCTGCAAAATAGATAATGAACCGCCATATAAATAGTAAAATAAACATCCCCCTAACCCCCTTCGCTCCCGCACAAGGCCTGCCCGCAAGGGGGGGAATTACCATCACGAGAAATCAGCTTCGACTCAACAATTTGACAATTTTGATAGGGGTTAGTTATAACATGATTATCACTCCATTTTCTGTATGAATAACTGGCGGGTAGCGGCATTGCGGCTGTCTTGCCAGAGAAAATAAATATCGCCATTATAGACCTTTACATTTTCAGCAAATGGCCGCTGAATGGGGATCTTTATGCCTGATACCGTTCCGTCGAGGTACAACTCCTCTATGGTTTGTGCAGCCTGGTTATTGTACCGGTGTAGATACATTTTGTTCCTGGCCACATCCTGTATTATTTCAAACTTTTGAGATTGCTTCCATTCAAAACTGATCTTGCAGCTGTCAATGGGCCTGCCAGATAAGTTGAAGTTTACGATGCGGCTCTTAAAGAAATCAAAAACGGATAGTGTATCCGAATTAATGAACAAGGGGATATTGATGTGTGCGAATGAGCCCCGGTCCCATTTTTTACGCAATAGTTCCATCTTTGTTGCTTCATGGAAATTGCCGGCCTCCAGGAGCGCCATTATCTCCAGGTATTCCTGGAAGCTTGCGTAGGCCACGTCCCTTTCTTCAAACCGGGCTATTGTGCGGAATTCGTTGTCATCTTTTTCTATCATGCCATACACTACCCTGAACTTCATTTTGTCGCTGAGCCTGTAATACATATTGCCTTCTACTTCGCGCTCGCACTGCTGCAGGCCCGGTAGCAGGTTGATATTGTAGGGCTTTTTTAGGGAAATTGTGGTATCTGTAAGCGTTATGGGATAAAATTCGTCTTTGCAAACGCAGTAGTAATTACCTACGCAGCTATGGAATACAGATAAGGGTTCTTCCGGGCATTTTATTGACGAAAGAACATCGCCATGATGGTTTAACAAGAATATTTTAGCTTTCCCGCCATTGCTGCCGCTATATGTTGCGGCCAGTATATTATCGCCTGCAAAATCATAGTCAACTACATACTCATTGAGTGCATTGAGCAGCCTGCTTACCCGGTTCCCGCTAACTGTGGCCGAACTGAGATTTACTACCAGGGGTTGCAGGGCGATGGTGGGCACGGGAGAATAAATAGTATCGGGCTGGTAGCCGGGGCAGAGTGCCAGCATATAGCCCGATCCGTTAAACAAGCCGAACGAAAGGGCTGCATAGCCTGCGCTATCGCTTTTGGAAAGCGGGTTGCCGTATTTATCAATTACAGTAACATTGTTTAGCGGTACATAGGTGCTGGCGTCGGTAAACCGGATGATAACTTTGTCCTGTTGTGCAGACGACAACAGGGAAGCGATAAGACAGACTACGAGCAGGACAGGCCGAAGCTTCATATTCGTTATTGCAAAAAATGACCAGTTCCCAATCCTTACACAGCGACTACTATATAGACGGAATTTGCGCCACAAAACTTGGGTTAGCTGGCAGAATTTTCACCGGATTTGTAATATTATGTAGAATTTCACGTTAGCTTTGTCGAGATAGCAAATAATATGAAGGTATATTTTACGCTTTTATTTACACTTTTATCGGCGGCGGCTTGGTGCCAGAAAGATTCTACGGTAATTGATACTGCTGTAAGGCACGCCACTTATGAGCGCCATTCTACGATGGCTACCATTTCCACGGGGTTTGTAGATGCCTACCGGCAAAATTACACATTACCGGCAGGATTTGAGAAAGGCAATACTTCGGGCTTCGACCATATAAACGCTAAACTGGAATACGGCTTTTATAAGAATGTAAGCCTTGCTGCTACTTTCGGATACGATGCATTTGTGTATAACTTCAAACAGGACTATACGGGCAACACAGGCGCATTTACCCGCAACCGGGCCGATGTAATGCGGATATTCAGCGGCGGGGTTACAGCTTTTTATCATTTAAGGAAGTACATTCACGTAAGGCATTTAGACCCCGTTGTAGGGCTTGGGCTTTCGTTGAACAACATCCGGCACAGCAACTTTCCGCAGGGCGATAGCACGGTGATAAAAATTGACCATACGGTATCTCCGTACCTTAAAGCAGGAGCACGTTACTATATCTCCAGCAAATTCAGCCTTTTCGGAGATATAGGGTTCGACCAGCAGTACCTGTTTAGTGTGGGCTTTTCCTGCCGTTTCTTTACTAAGATTCATGGGATTTAGCGGATGATAGGATGCACGTATAGATTGAAGCAATTTCCCCCTACTCCTTCACAAACTTCCTCACTTCAGCGCCGTTTATTTTAATGAAGTAAACACCCGCCGGCATATCTGAAATATCTACACGGGCATTTTCAGTATTAAACGCATTTGTAAACACTGTTTCGCCAATAATGCTGGTAATAGTAACTTGATTGATGGGGCTGCTGGCCGATATAGTTAACTCTTGTGTGGCCGGGTTTGGGAATACAGAAATTTTCTTTGTTGCAAGGGTTTCAGAAGGCACTCCTTCTCCCAAGAAAGGATTGAACTTTGCAAGAAAAACGCTTGAGGTGGAACCATCATGTAGCTCATCACTTCTGATCTGCATGTCAAGGCTGGAGAAAAACCCCGTTACATAAATATTGTTGCCAGAGGCATCTACGGTTATTGCCATTCCCCTATCGTCCCTCGCTCCTCCGGCACTCGCTGCCCAAAGCACACTGCCAGCGCCGCTATACTTGGCTATTAAAATATCATATCCACCCGAGGTAGTAAGGGTGTAAGCACCAATGGTAATGGTGCCGCCCGACCAGGGCGCCCAAGGGTCGTTAAGCTCTCCTGTCATAAATATATTACCTGCTGCATCGCAAGCCAAGGAAGCTAAACCACAACTACCATTCGCATCCCTTGCCCATAATACATTGGCAGCCGAATCAAGCTTAACCAGGAACAGAGTACTGGTACCGGTAGGACTAACTGTTGGAGCCCCAACCAGTGTGTCAGTATCAAATACCTCTGTTCCCGTAAAGGAACCTCCAATAATAACATTGCCGGATGCGTCACAAACAATAGACGATACCTTAGCTGCAGCATCGCATAATTTTTCCGCTAATAGCAGGTTGCCTGAACGGTCATATTTTGCCAGGTAAATGCTTGGATCAATAAGGGTGTCGCTGCCAAATATCATGTATGCACTGGTATTGTTACCTGCTATATATACGTTACCTGCAACATCTGTTGTCACTACATTGGCGTAATCTTCGCTCCGCCCGCCTTTACTCTGTTTCGCCCAAACAACGTTTCCGGCAGAATCGAACTTTGTCAAAAATACATCGTAGGCAGTGTCTGCGGTATTTCTTAAGGTATCGGCGCCAAATATAAGCCCACCACTTCTAAAAAAACCGGTCACATACACATTTCCAGCGGCATCTGTTTTTACAGCGGTTCCATACACAAAGCTGGTATCGGCTGTCAGTGCAGTTTTTGCCCACCTTACGTTACCTGATGTATCGTACTTCACTAAGAACATATCAGTGGCGTAGTTTGGATTGCTCCCTGTAGTGAGCAGTGCGGTGCCAAAGATAACGGTGTCGAATGTGAACCCACCCGTGATATATACACCACCATAAGCGTCAGTGGTTACCGAAAGAGCAGCATCTCCCACTCCGATGGAATTCCTTGCCCACTTCACGTTTCCAAGCGCGTCATACTTAACCAAAAAAACATCATCGATCATCGACGAACTAAAATTCCAAATTGTATCGGAGCCAAAAACAATGTACGGCCCAGAGAAAACCCCGGTTATGTAAACATCTCCATTGGCATCAACAGCAGCCGAGTTCGAATAACCGTCAGAACCGATGCCCTGACGACCCCACTGCCAAGCCTGGCCATGAACAAAAACCGGGAATAAAAGCAATAGGCATAAAAAGCTCTTCATATCCGATGTTGTATAATAAAGGTAACAATTTATTGTTTCACAAACTTTCTCACTTTTGTGTTGTTTATTTTAATGAAGTAAACGCCAGGAGGGAATAAGATTTAAACAAATTTTCGTAACTTTAAGTGTGAAAAAAAGCAAGCAAATACCACTTGATTTCATCATTGATAAGCTTACCAATTCTATTGAAAATATCCTCACCGGAGATAGTTTTCATACGGATGTTGCATTGGTATCGGCTGCCGATTTGAAAAGTGTATCAAAGAAAAGTGGCTGGATGTTTGACTGGAAGTATGAATTAAAACAACCTGAACGGGAAGTTTATAAACTCACTATTGTAAACAATTCGACTATCATTCAGGGACTTATTAGCTTGGAAATACGAAGTGACCATGTATATATGCACCTTATTGAAAGTGCGCCTTTTAATAAAGGGAAAATGAAGGTTTATGCCGGCGTACCGGGGAATTTGATTGCTTTTGCCTGTCGTTTATCGTTTCAGAGAGGCTTTGAAGGAAATATTTCTTTCTTTTCAAAAACACAACTTGTAACGCATTATATAAAAACTTTAGGAGCATTCCATTTTGGTGGCCGTGTAATGATAATTGATACAAATGCAGCCCGCGTGCTAATTGATAAATATTTTAAAAACCAAATTTTATGAAATACAGCAGAAAAAATGAGCTTGATGTTGATTTTATTGGTGGTCAAGAGCCATTGACAAAAGAAGAAGAAAAGGCTATTAGCGATTATATCAAGGCAAAGAAAGCCCAATCAGTAAAGGTAATTCCAGTGCGAAAGAAACGAAGTATAAAACGCGAAAAATCACTAGCATGAAATAGCTGTGCACTTTCCGTTTCGTGACGCTCGCCTTACATAAATTGCTTAATCATGTTTATTGCAGTTTCCCAGTCAATCCCACCGGCAGGGTTTTCATTTAATGCCTGTAACCTGGACAAAACTTCTTCTTTCTGCCATTCCGGTACATCATCATTAAACGCCTCTGGCAATTTGACCATTTGTTAAATCATGTCAATTAGTTATCTGAAAAACGCTCTTTAAATATTAGCTGGGATAAAACAATAAATAAGACAAATACAACCAGGAAAAAGCCATTCCTTTTTATTAAACCCAAGTAAAAATCAGAATTGTTGCCTTTGTTCTTCCGAGCTATAAATAAAAATAAAGTAACCAAAACAAAAAAGAGTGAAAAGCATAGCATAAAGTGAGCACCAGGCCAACGTAAAACCTCAAAAATCATTGCCACTACCGACAAAGAATATAGGAACCCCAAAGCTATAGACAATATTCTTTTTTTAACACTAATATCCCGATAAGCAGATAACTTGAAGGTGTTGTTAAACCCAATGTTATTTACGATACATATATTGGTGTAGAAGTACAACATTGACAGCAAGCCACCACTGGCAAGTACAAAAGGAGGACTTACCCCTGCTGTTATGGCAAAGAGAGTTGCAATAATAAACAATGCCCATAGGGCCGTTTCAAAAGTCCTCATGATGTCTAAAACATTGGCTCATTCTCCCAAAACTAATACCCAAAAATCTCCGTCAGTGTCAGCTTCTTCACAGGCCCTACTTTCTGCACATCTTCCGGGTTCAGTTTTTTCTCTGAGGCTACTATGCAGTAGGTGTATGGCTTGTTGGCCATGTTGTCGTCGTGGAATTTTTTCAGGTCGGCATAGCCCAGTTTGTCGGCATTTTCATAGATACTCTTGCGTATGTCTTCGCTTAGCCCCCTGCGCTCTGCGGCAAGGTAGTTATAGATAACGTCATCTTCGGTGATGCGCTCTGTCTCTATTCCTTTTTTGAGTTCTGAGCGGGCAGCCAGCATATTGTTCTCTACCGATGGCAGGTCGTTCAGCAGCTCATTCATCGCCTTAATTGACTCATTGAATTTATCGGCCTGGCAACCTACATAGGCTTGCACAAAGTAAGGGTCTTCTTTCTTTTCGGGGGTTATTACATTAGAGTTGGTAGAGTAGGCCAGCGCCTTGCTTTCGCGTATAGTCTGGAATACAAGCGAACCCATGCCGCCGCCAAAATAGTTGTTGAACATATTTATGGCGGGTTGTTTTGCGGGGTCGTAGCCGGGTATATTACGCACCCAGCGTATCTCGCTTTGCACCATGTCGTAATCGGCAAAGAGCACCTGTGTTTGCGCCTGTGTGGTGTAGGCGAACACCTTGGCAGCAGGTGCTGGCTTAAACATTTCCGGCATGGTATGCACGCCTTTCAGCGAGGTAGTAAGACCCGCTAAAGACGAAGGCCCGTAATACAGTATCCTGTGGCTATAGCCCGACAGGTTGTGCAGTATGCTCACCAGTTCTGCGCTGCTGAGGTTTTTTAGCTCGTCATTGCTCAGTACATTGTTGAAAGGATTGCCTGCACCAAAGCGGGCATAACTCACCAGCCCCGACATGATAGCCCCTTTGTTGTTCTTGGCATCTGCCCGGCTTTTGCTGATGCGGGCCTTTAATGCGGTAAGCGCATCATCATCGGGTTTGCAATTGTTCAGCACATCTTCCAGCAGGGCCACGGCCTTATCAAAATTTTCCTGCAACCCTTCCAGGCTGATGGTGGTATATTCATTTTCCACCCTCATATTGAAGCTGCAGGCAAGCTTGTAAAACTCCTTAGAAATATCTTCGGCGCTCTTTTTATCCGTGCCTAAGAATTGCAGGTATTGCCCGGCTATGGCTATCTTCTTATCGTTCCAGGAACCCAGCTTGTAGCGATAGCTCATCCTGAACAGGCCATTCTCATCGTTATGCACATAGAGTATCTCTGCAGGTCCCAGGTTGCCCTTTGTAAGGTCTTTGTTATAGTCCACCCACACCGGTTTCAGGGGGTCAACCGGCATGTTGATCACATTCTTCACAAATTGCGACTGGGAGTTCCTGTTCGTTTCTACGGGGGTAATTGGCGGCTTCACTACTTTCACTACATTCTTATCCTCGCCCTTGCGCTTATAAACAACCACGTAGTTTTCCTGGAAATATTTATTGGCAAACTCCATGATGTCTTTCTTAGTCAGCTTAGACAAGCGGTCGGTATAGGCAACATCATCCAGCCAGTCTTCTTCGCCGGTGAATGCCCCCATCAATGCAGATGCCCGCGAGCCATACTTTTCATTTTGCTGCATCATCGCCTTTTTCTGGTTATTTACAATAGACACCAGTAGGTCGTCGTCAAAATTCCCTTTTTTAAGATTTTCTATTTCTCCCAGCATCAACGTTTTTACATCTTCCAGGTTTTGCCCCAGGGTGGGCGTGCCTTGTAGGTTCATGTAGCCATAGTCAATAAGCACCTCCGCGCTGGCAAATGCGCGCAGCAGTTTTTGTTTTTTTACCAGGTTCAGGTCTATGAGCCCAGCGCGGCCATTTGTGAGTATCTGCCCCACCAGGTCGGCAAGGAGTGCGTCTTTGGAGTGTACCCCTGGCAGCCTATAGCCTATGGCCACAAACTCTGCATCCGGCCCGTTCACCTCTTTTACAATTGGTGCAGTTATAGGCGCTTCTGGCTGAAAGGTATATTTAGGCACAGGCTTTGACTCTAACGATGAGAAGTAAGTCTCCACTTTTTTTATCATCACATCAGGGTCAAAATCGCCGGCTACTATTATGCCCATATTGTTAGGCACATAATAAGTGTTGAAGTACTTCCTGATCTCCAGCAGAGAGGGGTTTTTCAGATGCTCTATGGTGCCAATGGTTGTTTGCTTGCCATAGTTGTGGTTCAGGAACAGGTTGGCCAGCATCAGTTCTTCTACTTTCCGGCCGTCATTGTCCAGGCCACGGTTCTTTTCTTCATACACTGCTTCCAGCTCGGTATGAAAGATACGGAAAACAGGATCGTGAAAACGCTCTGCCTGCACCTTCATAAATTTATCCACTGCATTTGCGGGAATGTCTTCGGTATAAACTGTTTGCTCAAAAGAGGTAAATGCGTTTGTGCCCTTTGCCCCTATAGACGACATCATTTTATCATACTCATTGGCTATAGCAAACTTAGCCGCCAGACCCGATACCGAATCTATGCGGTGGTATATCTCCTTGCGTTTTGCATCGTCTTTTGTGTGGTTGTATTCTTCATATAGGGCGCTTACCATGTCCAGCATGGGTTTTTCCTTGCTCCAGTCCAGCGAGCCATAGTTCTCGGTGCCTTTAAACATCATGTGCTCCAGGTAGTGGGCCAGCCCGGTATGATCTGCCGGATCCGTCTTACTGCCTGCTTTTGTAGCAATGAACACATGCATTCTCGGTTCTTTATTCGATGGGCTCAATATCACCGTCATGCCGTTCTTCAGGGTATAGAACCGTGCCTTCATGGGGTCGTTGGTTACATACTTGTAGGTATATCCGGCAGATTTGCCTTCACTCCAGGCGTACTTGCCATCGGTTTCCTTGCCATGCAGGGACGCTGAAATGAGCAAAAGGGAAAGAAGGAACGAAGAAATTTTGAGCGCTTTCATAAGTCAACATTTTATAAGCTGTCAAAATATGATTTTTTTATGAAAGGACATAAACCCGGTGTGTTAAAACTGTACTTGCGAGGGGTAAGTTTGTAAGTTTTGACCGATAGGTTGCAAACCACGCGAGCGATGGGCATCGCCCATCGCT
>Ga0206969_1116_pt1 | contig 22212 bp, 21 predicted proteins | sample Alteio_BWOrgHeat_87_FD_153256 | JGI IMG/M metagenome (GOLD analysis project Ga0206969, IMG submission 153256) | Enriched cells from forest soil in Barre Woods Harvard Forest LTER site, Petersham, Massachusetts, United States -... | ecosystem: Environmental > Terrestrial > Soil > Temperate forest >... | reverse complement strand
ACCTGGCGCGGGGCGGAAGGCTCATTAATATACTCTCTGTTCTACCGTTTGTCTTTAAGCCAAACAGGGTACCCCGGTCATGGATCAGGTTAAACTCTACGTACCGGCCCCTTCTTATTTCCTGCCACTCCACTTCACGCTCGCCAAATGCTATATCTTTTCTTCTTTCTACTATCGGTAAGTAGGCAGGCAAAAAAGCATTCCCATTAGTTTGCTGAAAAGCAAATAGCCTTTGCTCATCTTCGTCATTTTTTGGGCGCAGGTAATCATAAAAGACGCCACCTATGCCACGCATTTCATCGCCCCTATGCTTGTTTACAAAATAAGCGTCACATTGTTTTTTGTACTCAGGGTATAACTGGTCTCCAAATGGGTCCATTGCATTTTTCAGCGTACTGTGAAAATGTTTTGCATCTTCTTCAAAAATGTAATTAGGAGTAAGGTCGCTACCCCCGCCAAACCAGCAATCCAGGCGCTTGCCTTCCTTGTCATATAACTCGAAATACCGCCAGTTAGCATGCACAGTAGGCACAAAAGGGTTTCGCGGATGAATAACCAAAGACAAGCCACAAGCAAAAAAATCACTTTCCACCACACCAAAAGCCTGTTGCATGGCGGCAGGTAAAGCGCCGGATACGACAGATGTATTAACGCCGCCTTTTTCAAACACTTTCCCGTTAGCAATGACCCTCGTCTTACCACCGCCGCCTTCAGGCCGCTCCCATTTGTCTTCTATGAATTTTGCCTTGCCATCCATGCCTTCCAGCCCGGCACAAATAGTGTCTTGCAGACCATGTACGTATTTTACGAATTGCTCTTTTACACTCATTGCATTTACATTATCGTGTATAACTTACAGTAAAATTATCCACCAATTGCCCCGGTCTTTAGACCGGGGACTGTTAATAGTCTGAATAGGCTTTAGCCAAAACCAAATAACACAATTTTTCCTGCACGAGCAATTTCGGCTAAAGCCTATATACTCCAAATTCTACCCCGGTCTAAAGACCGGGGCTACTATAAAGTGTCACTTGTTATACACCCACCAATTTTTATTTTTAAGTCTTGGTATGGGCAATTTTACTTTTTTATTTTCCACTTTTTAATTTTTAAACGTATTCCTTTACCGCATCCACAAAAGCCCTTGCATGGTCCACCGGCACATTAGGTAGTATTCCGTGTCCCAGGTTGGCTATATAGCGGTTTACACCAAATGCATCTATCATCTCCTTTACTTCTTTCTTTATCTGCGGTATAGGCGCTAACAACTTAGACGGGTCAAAGTTGCCTTGCAATGTGATATTGTTTCCAGTCATTTCACGTGCCAAGGCAGGAGTCACTGTCCAGTCGAGGCCGAGCCCTGACGCGCTACCTTTGCTTAGCTGGGCCAATGCATACCAGCTACCTTTGGGAAACAAAATTACAGGCGCATCTTCGCTTACTGCGTCTGCAATCTGCGTTAGGTATGGAGCTGCAAAAATATTAAAATCTGATGGGCTCAGCATACCACTCCAGCTGTCAAACACTTGCACTGTATCTGCCCCCGCACGCACTTGTGCTTTCAGGTATTTAATAGTTACGTCAGTGATCTTCTGTAGCAGTTGATGAGCCAGTTCCGGCTGCGTGAAGCAGAATTGCTTTGCTTTGTCAAATGTCTTACTGCCCTTACCCTCCACCATATAGCAAAGCAGTGTCCAGGGAGCGCCGGCAAAACCTATCAGCGGCACGCGCCCGTTCAGTTCTCTTTTTGTGAGCGCCAGGGCTTTCATCACATAGTCTAGCCGGTCCTCTGTTTCACCGGTTATCAGCGCGTCAATATCTGCTTTGTTTTTTATTACTTCCGGCAGTACTGGCCCTCTGCCTTCTTCCAGCAGCACGGTCATACCCATGGCCTGTGGTATCACCAGTATGTCCGAAAAAATAATTGCGGCATCCACTCCCACCTGGTCCACCGGTTGCAGTGTTATTTCACAGGCGAGCTCGGGCGTCTCTACCCTGGTAAAGAAATCATACTTCTCCCTGAGCTTTATATAATCCGGCAAGTACCGGCCAGCCTGCCGCATCATCCATACCGGGGGGCGCGATACTTCTTCGCCTCTCAGCGCTTTCAGAAAAAGGTTATTCTTTATTTCTTGCATCAGTTCTATTGTTCAGGTGGTTTCACTATGCGTGAAAATAATTTATTGCGTCATCTACTACATTCTCTTTCGACGGCGTTTCGCTCAACACTATTTTATTAGCGGAATATTTTTTTATTGCTTCTGCTGTACTACCCCCAATTGCAAATAAAACACAGGTAGAACCCGGAGTATTGACCGAAAAAAAGCTGCTTGCACCGCTAGGGCTAAAAAACAAAATGCCGGAATAACTTTTTTCTACCACATGCGGAGTTTCTATCGTTTCATAAACCACCATCTCGTGCACCGAAACCTCATCAGCACGCAGCAGATCAGGCAGAATGTCCATGCGCTTGTCGCCGCAAAAGAAAACCACTTCAAGAACGTTATCGGCAAGTATCACTTCTGCAAGTTCGGCGGCGCTGTTAGCCATTCCTTTTATTGCAGTTTCCGAAAAACTTTCCATCACCGCATTCTTCGTAGCGTTGCCTATGCAGTATATATTCCAGGCAGCTTCAGATAAGAGCACTATATCTGCGATAGCATTTACGGCATTGGCACTGGTAAATACCGCTGTTATCGGCAGGTCACGAAGTTCCATCAATTCGGGTTCCATGTCCGCAGTGGCGTAATTCACACGAATAAACGAGAGGGCATCAAGTTCCATGCCCCGCTTCTTCGCTTTGTCTATGAGCGGTCCGTCAAGGGCTATCGTGCTTAATAGTGTTATCTTATCGCTCATTGCCTGAATCCGTCTAAAATTTTCTGGCCACCATTTTCCAAAAGCTCTTTGGCTGCCATTGTGCCTAAATTACTTGCTTCGGTTTTGGCGGTTGTTTTAGTTATTTCTTTCTTCTGTTGTCCATCGGTACTTAAGATATTCCCCCTGAAATGTATGGAATCTCCTACCACTTCCGCCAAAGCACTTATAGGGGTGGAGCAGCCCCCCATTAATGCCCGCAAAAAGTCGCGCTCTATTTGGGTACACAACGCGGTATCGGCATCATGAAAGTGAGTACAGGCGTCAATGCAGTATTTATCCGCATCCCGGCACACCACAATAATTGCACCCTGTGCAGGAGCCGGAAGCATCCAGTCCAGCTCAATTGCATTTTCAGGTCGCAGCCCTATTCGCTCCAATCCTGCAGCAGCAAAAATAGCACCGCTCCAGTTGGCCTCCTGCACTTTGCGCAGCCGAGTGTTCACATTTCCCCGCAGGTTCTCTATGTGATCGTTAGGGAAGCGGTTCAGCCATTGTGCCTTGCGCCTTATGCTGCTGGTAGCTATAACCCGCAAAGCAAATGCCTTGGAGAACGAAGAATCCGTTTTAGGTACCAGTAAGTCTTTATACGAAGCCCTGGGCAACACCGCAGCCTGTATTATGCCTTTGGCCATTTGCGTAGGTACATCCTTCATCGAATGTACTGCTACATCTATATCGCCACTTAGCAATGCAATGTCTAATGCCCTGGTGAATATGCCTTGCACGCCTATTTCGTAGAGTGGTGTTTTAAGGTCGGTATCGCCTTCACTTTTTATATAGACGAGTTCGGCCTCATAACCCTGCTGGCTGAGCAGGCTTTTAACCGTTTCTGCCTGCCATACGGCCAGTTGGCTTTCGCGGGTACCTATGCGGATCACCTTATCCATGCTTAAGCAATGTAATCGTTTATGGCTTGTATGTAGTTGCAGCCTAAAGTATTGTTCTGGCGTATTTTGGTAGCCAGCGAGTTGATCACTTTCTGTATCTTCTCTTCATCGATAGCTACGCCACCTTCTGTGCAAAAAGCATCCTGCTCATTCAGCAACTGCGGATCTATATTTATTGTTTTTAGCTTGCTCTTAACTTCTTTAAGCACCGGCACATGCTTGCGCATATCGTACCAGTCGGTAAACTCACTTATAAGCTCATTGATAATAGCCACGGCTTTAGGAACTTCTGCCTTGCGCAGGTGCAGTGTCTCGTCCTTTATTTTCGATAGTGTATCCACATCTACAAATGTGATGCCGGGCAATATCCGCGCAGCAGGGTCCACATTGCATGGAATAGAAAAATCAATAACCAATTTGTCGCCCTTGCCTTCCAGGTGTTTTTTCAGTATCACCGGGTCGGTAGCGGTTGTTGATAAAAGTACAATGTCGGCATCATCCAGCTCATTTTCCAACTGCTCCATTGGCGCACTCTTCAGGTCCAGTTCGGAAGCAAGGTCTGCGGCTGTTTTTTCCGTACGGTTGATTAAGGTAATGTTGTTAGTGTTCAGGTAATCCACCAGATTACGGCAGGTGTTCCTGCCTATTTTCCCGGTGCCCACCAATACTATCTTCTTGTCGGCGACAGCGCTCGCCGGTATGCTTCCGGTAGCAGGGTCTGTGAGTAAATGTCCGGTAGAAGGGCATTTCATTTCCGGTGTAAGCGTAGGACCTTCCACGTATTCCCTTATGTACTGCACGGCTGCAAATGATACCGATACAGTGCCACTGCTAAGCGCGGTATGTGTTTTTACAGCTTTTGAAGACTGTAATACCGAATTAACAAGCCGCTCCATAAAAGGGCCAATGAACCCGCTGCCCTTGGCATGTTTCACCGCATTTTTTATCTGGCCAAGTATTTCGTAATCGCCCAATATCTGCGAATCCAGCCCTGCTGCTACATGAAACAAATGCTCAATAGCCTTTTGGCCACTTTTGGTATAAGCAATACCCGACAATGTGGCCTCATCACCGAGGCTTGCTGTACAAAGTAACCCAGATAAGCTGGCTGCATTGGGTGCAAATCCATATATCTCAGTGCGGTTACAGGTGGACAGTATAAAAAATTCATTAACGCCATATTCATGCGCTACAGACAATATCTGTGCGTATTGACCCTCATTAATTGCAAATACCCCCCTGACAGAAGCATCTGTTTTTTTATAGTTGACGCCCAGTACCCGAAAATCATGAATATTTTGCCTGTCTTTGCTATACATCTGTGTGGTAAAAAAGCTGGTTGCAAAGGTACTTGCATAACTTCCGCTACTGTAATTTTCATGTCATGGCTTCGTCATTTTAGCCTATGATTTATATCAGGAAATTCATTTACAGGGCTTTGCGTGGCCTCCCGTTTGGTCGCATTTAACATCTACATCGGGCAATATCTTATTTATTTTTATGGCACTGATATTTCTCTCGGAATGGCTAACAAAGTAGTTCCCCGCATGTGCAGAATTTTATTTTGTTATCGTCGCCCGGATGAGTATTTTTAGGAGAAATATTTCTAAATGAAAACGGTCGTTTTTCTCTTTGTAATTATGCTGTCGTTACCGTCATTTTTTTGCCTCGCACAGGAAGGTGGCTCCATCCTTGAGCGCAAAAAGCAGCGGCAAATTCAATTGGAACAAAGCAGGGCTTTATTGCCAAAACCTGCCGACAATGCGGCGGCCGTTCAGCCGACTGTAAATACCAGCGCGCATACTGTAGCCACAGCCAAACCCCGTGATACTGCAAAAACTGCTACCGCACCAAAATCAAAGAGCAATGTAGCAAAAAGTGACACCACAGCCAAAAAGCCAAAAGTTAAACCAAGCGCCAAAGTTGCCGCCGAAACAAAACCGGTAAAGACCTCTAATGCCGGTATAGATACTAAGCCGTTGCCCAAACCCAAGCCCGAAGCCAAGCCAGTGGCCAGCATAAGCGCGGTCGATGAGACCGGCCCGCTGGTGCTCGTAGGGCAAATAAAAGGGCCAAATACGCTGCGTGAGTTAATGCTTACCAATGCAAGGCTGATACCACAGGAACTGGACTATAGCGTGGTTGGATTTACCTTTTCCATGCATTCGGGCGATAAAAGCTGGGGGCCAGTAACCGTTACGGGAGCCGCATTCACCCCAGAGATCAAGGAAACCATGAACGACTGGGACGCAGCAAATACAACCATCACAATTGACAATATACGACTCAGAGCCAATGGACAGGAAGTAAAAGGCAGGCCGATCACTCTGAGATACGACAATTGATCGCTAACCTTTGTCAACTGAATAAGTACCGGGGCCTAAAAACAAAAGGCCAGCAAATGCAATGCCTAACTCTATCGCATGAGCAGCTTCTTGTATGCCACCGCCCGAACCAAACTGGGTTAATGAAGCGACAACAAAGTTAACGATCATCAGCAGGCACACCACCCTGAACCACAGCCCCAGCACGCAGAACAACCCACCTATTGCCTCGGTGGCAGCACACATAAAGCCCCAGAACACGGGAAAGAAGTGAATATGTAGTACACCCATAGAGTGGCCAAGTCCTTCCCATTTTTCCGGTCCGCCGGTTAGCTTGGGCAGGCCGTGCACTATCATCATTACTCCCAGCCCGGCACGCATAATGAACAAGCCGAAATTTGGGTAACTACCAAGTTTAGAGAAAAGAGCCATGTTTGTAGAATGGTTGATTAGTCATCATAAAGATAGGGGGCTTTTTCAAAATAACCGCTCAACTGTACTTGTCAATGGATAAATTTGTAAGCCTTTTTTTAGTGGAATCATCGAAGAACTGTCATGGTGAGCCCCGTCGAACCATGACATGCTGAAACTATGTTTGAAGCCAAATCGGAGTTAAGTACCTAAACTATCCCTTGCACGGAATGAAACGGCGATGGGCATCGCCCATCGAACTGAAAGGGCACAAGGCTCAATCCAGCCGCTTAGGTTTCCACTGCAGATCGGTAAATTTCTTGCGGCGGAGCAGAAAATAATCCCACACTATGCTGCGGCGATATATGCCCTCTTCGTTCCGGCGAATGATAAGCTTTTTTATGTCCCGCCTGCGTTGCAGCCACTTGCCCATGTCGCGGTAAAAATGGAAGTGCGCTTTCAGAATAGTAAGCGTTTGTTTGCCATTACCGGTAAGCAACAGCCTCAAGCCTGCCACACCGTCCAGTACCAGCCGCAGCGGAAACAGCCATAAAAGCTTGGAGCCTTTTTCGTTTTTTATAAGCAGTACCAGGTTATTCCTGAAGTTGTAATACAATTTTTGCGGGCTACCGTAGCTGATAACGCTACCCCCAACATGATACACCAGCGATTTGGCAATATATCCTATTTTGTACCCCGCATTCTTCAGGCGCCAGCACAGGTCCACCTCTTCCATGTGCGCATAAAAGTCGCTGTCCAGTCCGCCCACTTTTTCATAAAGATCGGCACGCACCACCAAGCAGCCGCCCGACGCCCAGAATACTTCAATATTATCCTCGTATTGGCTATTGTCTTTTTCTATGTCGAAGAAAATTCGCCCACGGCAAAAAAGATAACCGTAGTTATCCATGAAGCCCCCACCTGCACCTGCGTATTCAAAGCATTCCCTGTCACGCCAGTAGCGTATTTTGGGTTGGCAGGCGGCCAGCATTGGGTCGCGCTCCATAGCCTGGTGTAGTGGAGGGAACCAGCCCTCGGTAACTTCAAAATCAGCGCTGAGCAGGATGAAGTATTTGGCCTTTATTTGTTTCAGGGCCTCGTAATAGCCATTCGCAAAGCCATGATTAACGGCAATTTGCAGCGTTTTAACCGAAGGAAAATTGGTTTGCACATATTGCAGCGTATCGTCGGTCGATGCATTATCGGCCACGATCACCTCATAGCCGGTATGCGCCTCCTCAACGATCTTTGGCAAAAACAGCTCATGCCACTTAGCGCCATTGTAGCTTAAAATTACAACGGCAGTATCCTTATGGCATTCTATCATAGCGGGATTGGTGCTATTGATTATTTGTAGGTTGGTTCGTAAAGGGTATTGCCCGGCACGGTTATATTATCGTTCTTCTGGTACTTGTGCTCATACAGGTTGTAGCAGCCAGACCATGCAAATATAAAAAAGCCGAAGAAGCTCAATAAGAATAAAAAGCGCGATTTAGAAGGTTTGTTAAGTTCTATATCTCCCTGGTTATCCAGTTCCGTTCCGTGATTATTATGTTGGGTATCCATGAATTTTAAGTTTCCAGGGCAAAAATAATAGTAATTCCTTCAAAATCATAATATTTTTACGTTCCTTTCGTTATCGGGAGGGAGAACGTCATGCGGCAGTATTTAAACTGGAAAACATATCTTGCTATTATTGCACTTTTTATAGTGGGCGCATCGCTTTACTATACCAGCCAACTGGCCGGAAAACTGGCAGATGAGGAAAAGAAAAAGGTGGAGGAGGTGGCCAATGCCCTGAAAACTGCCACTACTTCAAAAAATGTGCAGGAAACTGCGTTTGCAAGCAATATCATAGAGCAAAATACTTCCATTCCCTTCATTCTCACCGACGATAGCGGCAGTATCGTGGATTCCAAGAATATCGATACCGTACACTCGCTTACCCCACAAAGTAAAATAGTACAACAGAAACTTGAAGTATTTAAAAAGCTGCACCCGCCCATTGTGGCCGATTATGGCACCGGGAAAAATTATGTGTATTACGGCGAGTCTTACCTGCTCACGCAACTCCGGTACTTTCCCTATGTGCAACTGGCCATCATTATTCTTTTTCTTATAGTGGTACTCATTGCACTGAGCACGGCACACCGTAGCCTGCAAAACCAGGTATGGGTGGGGCTTTCCAAAGAAACAGCCCACCAGTTGGGCACCCCCCTCAGCTCTATAGAGGCATGGCTGGAATTGCTCCGGGACGATGATTCCCGCGACACACACACGGAAGCGGTCATAGAAATGCAGAAAGACCTGGACCGGCTGAAATTAGTGGCCGACCGGTTTGGCAAGGTGGGCAGCGCACCCCAACTGGAAGAGGAAAACCTGGTGACCCGCCTGGAAAGCATAGTGGGCTATATGCAGAAAAGAACGCCGCAAAAAGTGATCATCAGCCTGCACCATAAAGAGGCCGACATACCCGTGAACATCAGCGGTCCGCTCTTCGACTGGGTTATGGAAAACCTCATACGCAATGCACTTGACGCCATGGGCGGCCAGGGCAAAATAGACATTACCATATACAACCATCCCCAGCACGTATGGATAGATGTGCAGGACAATGGCAAGGGCATACCCAGCTACCAGGTAAAGAGGGTATTTGCCCCCGGCTTCACCACCAAAAAGCGCGGCTGGGGCCTGGGACTCTCGCTTTCCCGCCGCATAGTAGAAAAATACCACCACGGCTCCATATTCGTTAAGCATAGCGAGGTGGGCAAAGGGACTACGTTCAGGATAATTCTCAGACGATAAACCCCCTGCGCCGAAGGAAACTATTCTAAAAATGAAATCTATTGACAGGCAAACTAATCATCTATTTTTTGCTTTTCAGGTTCCGCGTGATGAGTAAACATAGTTGTTTCACTTCAGCAAGAAAAAGCACTTATGATTTAAATTAAGTGTATATTTGATTTCGGCATGACTTGATAGTTAGGTACGAGTTGTTATTTTCCACCGTCAAATTTATTTGATAGCATTCTGTAAAATCAATAAATATGAAACTCTTCACCTTTTTTTCTATACTTATTGCTATTCCGTTCTTTTTTACACCATCTACAAATGCTCAAAATTTCGTTTGGGCAAAACAGGCAAATGTTGACGTAATAGGTACCGTATTGGACAAAAATGGTAATGGTTATATTGGGGGAGATTTTGGGGAGATAGCAACTTTTGATACGACAACACTTTTAGGCACATGCTCATCAGTTGGTGGGAGCAATATTTTTTTAGCGAAATATAATTCCTCAGGAAAATTTGTTCAAGCCTTTCAAAATTCCGGAACTGGAGACGTTGCATTGTTACGCATGTGTAACGATAAATCTGGTCATATTTATTTGATTGGGCAATACGAAGGCAGTTTAACCCTTGGTACAATTCCGACTACGGGCCCAACGTCAATATATTCATACTTCGTAGCAAAATTAGACACTGCTTTCAATGTTTACTGGGTAAAAACCTTCGAAAATCACGCAGCAGGTTATCTCATCCGTCTGTCTAACTTACCTTGTGATAATAATGACAGTCTTTACATATATGGACAAAATTACGGTAGTTACACGCTAGATGGCATCCCAATAAATAGTACTACTGGTAAATTGTTTTTTGCAAAATTGAATCCAATAAGTAACAGCGCTATATGGGCAAGACAAATACAAGCAAATTACTTATGTGTCGCAATGCCAAATGACATTATCACCGATGTAAATAACGATGTAATTGTTGGTGGCACTTTTGGTGATAATCTTTATGCAACGCCAGGAGATTTTTGTGTGTTTAATACTACTGATACATTTTTCACCGACTCAGGTAAAGTAAGAAATGCTTTCATAGCAAAATATGATCAGAATGGTAATTATCTTTGGGCGACACAAATAGACAGTTTCTCTTACAATGACTGCCAAGCTCTAACTGTAGACCCAAACCGTAATATATTTGTTATCGGGAGCCAATATTTTGCAAAGTATAATGCTTCAGGTGCCTGGAAATGGCTCCACAATTTCCCAACATATCCAATAGCTTTAGCTACAAACAAATTCGGCAATTATATTTACGATGATTATGGCAGCTTATGTAAATATGATACTGCCTCCGGAAGTTTACTTTGGAATATTGGACCACTTGGCCCTTCTGGTTTTAGTTGTTTGGCTGCCTCTAATAATGGAACCATCTTACTTGCCGGGGATAATTCTTCAATGAATTTGGGTGCAAATCACCTTTTTGCTGGCGGAAATGGTTTCGGATTTATTTCACTTTTAAAAGACTCCGCTTTTGTTCCCTTAGCGAATAACACCGTTAAAGGGAATATTTTTAATGATACAAATTCAACCTGCCTAAAAAACCTCAAACCTGGATTAAATGGATTTGGAATTATCGCCCTGCCCGGGCCTTATTACACGACTACTGATTCATTGGGAAATTACTCATTAAAAGTTGATACGGGAACGTATTCTTTACGGGAAATAATTCCATCAAGTCATGCTTTTATTGATAGCCAACGTTGTCCGCTGACTACCTTCAGTGTCGCTTTTTCTTCCAGTAATCAAATAGACACAGGACACAATTTCCCGAATCAATACACTCCCTGTTCATCAATAAATATCTCTTCTTCAATTCCGGGATATGGTTGTCTCGCCTGCCAATCTTTAATAACTACTGAATTACTTATTTGCAACTACGGATCCGATACGGCTTATAATCCTGTTTTGACAGTCCATTATCCCGATTCCGGTATAATTTTTCATCCTTTGTATAGCAGCATACCTTGGTACAGTTATATTTCCTCGGATTCATTAGTGACATTTGTGCTATCCAGCCTGCCACCTGATAGCTGTATAGCTATCTCAATTACTGATAGTATTATTTGTACTTCGCCTTATTATTCTGGAACAAACTATTATTATAAATACCGGGTAACCCCAATAAATAGTTGTTACCCCACTGATTCAATTTACAATAGTACGAATGTACTGACACAATTTTGCCGTCCGGCTGACGATGCAGTTTCACTGAATAAAAGTGAAATAGAAATTTATCCAAACCCCACCGACGGTAGGATTATTGTAAAAGGCTTGGAAAATGTCAATTCAATAGAAATGTATAATGTATTTGGATTGAAAGTATTTTCTCAAAGAGATGTGATTCAGCGTCAAGTAACAGTAGATTTTTCTAATCAACCTACCGGAATTTACTTTTTGATTGTCGTGGACCAAAATGGAACTATTTCCAAAAAAATCATCAAACAATAGTGAATTATTAGCATTGCACACGTATTTGCGATTTGCAGTTCAATCGAAAAGCGGTAATTGCAAACGAATGCCTATCTGCATAAGTAACCAAGTCCCAGTTTTCCAAAATAATAAGAACAGCCCTTTAACCTTTTAGTTTTTTGATCTTAACCACACTAAGACCCTGGAAAATGTTTCTTGCCTCAGCTATCTCTGCACTTGTCATGTCGTTTTTGGGAAGAAGATTTGCTATCTGCTTGCTCCCGTATATCAAAAAGAACTTCTTTAGCTCTTCTATCTTATATGTTTTGTCCCAGTTCAATTCGGCATTAAAAGAAGTTCCGGTCATTTTCAGTTTATCATTGGTAAAATCATATTCAATTTCCTCCTGTAAACGGAGATTCGAATAATAATTTCTTTTGGAATTTTGGTAAATAAAAAAGGGGATCACGACTACTACCATAACTCCGATGGCGCACAGAAAAATTGGCGACTGGCCCGAATGAAATTTATCTTCGAAACTAAGAACCGCAAATATCAAAAGCATAAAACCAACAAGAGCCACAAGCATCGACAAGGGCTTTCGATAATACAACGAAAAATTCAGTTGAGCATAGTCAGCGAACGAAACTTTAGTTTTTACCCTCATTTCGATATGTTGTTAGTTTGCCCACAAATATATGAAATTTCGCTTGCGACATACTATGCAATCAGAAAAGTAGCAATTGAAAAAGAATGCCACCTACTTTCAATAACCTAGTCCTATTTTTCAAAAATAATAGGTAAGGCCCTTTAACCTTTTAACTTTTTAACTACCTTTGCGTCCCCTCAATGCGGCGGTGGCGAAATTGGTAGACGCACTACTTTGAGGTGGTAGCGCCTGTCATGGGCGTGGGAGTTCGAATCTCCTCTGCCGCACAAGAAGATAAGAGCGAAAGAAACAGAGCGTAGAGCGATGGGACTTTCGCTCTTTTATTTTCAATATGTCCTGTCAGGGTTATGGCACGTACCATTTTTTTGTAACTTTGCCTTGTCATGAAAAAACATCTTGAGCATACATATTACGACGAAGCTATGCGTTATATTTATAATGCTGAGGAGCTATTAAAAAAAGCTGCGCCCGAAGAAGGATACTACACCGATTTAAAATACGTCAAGTCTGCTGCGGGCACAGCTTATGCTGGTATAGAAAAAGCTGCGAAGTGGTATGCGAAACTTAATGGAATAGAATTAAAAGGAAAGAATGTGGAAATGATCAAAGACGGGCTCAGGAAAATAAATAAAACCGCATTAAGGAATTTTGTGGCGCTATATTCTGAAATACATATTGCAATGTATTACGAGGATAATGGCAGGGTGAAATTTGTTAAAGATTCATTTGAAAATGCCAAAGAATTTATTGCTTATTTAAAACCATACAACCAATTGGCGCAATATTAGATTATGGAAGGTATGGATATAAGTTTAGACCACGATATTCAAGCAATATTTAATTGGTTAAACAAAAACCAAGAAGAAAAGTTGTCTGTTTTTCAACGAGACTCATTATTTTTTTTAACTGACAATGTTTTATCGAATAAGAATATCACTAGCGATGACTGGCGTAGCAATAGGAAAAACATAAATGCGAAAGAAAATATTGGAGCAGATATTATTCGTCTGGGTGAGTCGTTGGCAACTATTGATATTCAATTGATAAAGCCACAGATAAACAAGAGAATTAAGTTTCTGAAGGAGCGTATTTCACAGCACCCTGCAAAGGATATGCATGAAGAAAGCATGTATTTATTTTATAATTTTAAACTTGAAAAGGAGGAACATTTCTCTAACTCCGCTATATCCGATCAAGTGATAGCATTCGATGCTGACTGGGAAATTGTACTGTCAAACAGCCTTTCTATAGTATTTCATTGCAAAATCATTTTACACCATGAGTTGTCAAAGATGAGTGTTATTGGAAAACCTGAAAATATACAGCTTTTCCTTCCAGCATATAGGCGATTACTTGATAGCTCTGAATCGGAGTATGAAAAGTACTTTAGAAGTGAGTGGGAAGAGTTTTTGAGTGACTACAAATTAACACCAGAGCCCATAAATTCAAAGTTAAGAAGGCGCTTTAAAAGATCATTTGTACTATCATTTTGTAATGGGGCGCTGGCTGACATTATTCAAAATAACAACCAAACAAAAGAAACATTTATTACGAATGATAAAACATTACCAGACGATAATAATGCTCTAGATGAATATATTAATTTTTACTCACAAATTGGCAGTGTGCCTATACGGAAAGAAGGGAACAATATAAAAACTGCCTTTGAATCCGGAATTGAGCATAGGAAAAACTTACTAATTCATTTGGTTCATAATGACATCTCCATTGCATCAAATGATTAATAAATCATCTATTATAGCCCTCTAAGAACTGTTCAATCGCCGTCAATTCCCCAATAAAGTTCTAGTTTTCCCAACTCTGCCGCACCTTTATTACAAAATACTCTTACGGCCTGTCTTGTTATTCAATGCTCCCCATTCGTTTTTCCTCCCGATAATTTGTACATTCGCCTGTCTTTTTATTCCAAATACATGAGAAACATGTCATCGTTCACAAGCAGGATTATGAAAAATATACTGTTGTTAATAACCCTGGCCTCTATTGCTATCCCTGCCCGGTGCCAGGACGATGTGAATATCCAAATGGTGTTTGTGAAAGGCGGCAACTTCTTTATGGGATGTGACGATAAGCATTTCCTGGGTGAGGAGTTCGATAATGAACGACCCGTGCACCGTGTGAATGTAAGCAGCTACTATATTGGCAAGTACGAGGTTACCCTTGGTCAATGGCGCGCGGTAATGGGCATCAAGCCTCCTGCCTATGATGGAGTTGACTACGGCAATAAAGATTGCGACAACTGCCCTGTAGTAAAAGTGAGTTGGGAGGATGTGCAGGAATTTATCGCGAAGCTCAATGATAAAACAGGCAAGCACTACCGCCTGCCTACCGAGACCGAGTGGGAATATGCAGCCAGGGGCGGCAAATACTCCAGTAAATTCCAGTTCAGCGGCAGCGATAAACTAACGGAAGTAGGCTGGTTCGGACACCCTAAAAGCACCACGCACCCGGTAGGGCAAAAGTTACCAAACGAACTAAGCATCTACGATATGTCTGGCAATGCCATGGAGTGGTGCTCAGATTGGTATGATGAAGAGTATTACAAGACCGCTGTTGATAAAATAGATCCCAAAGGACCTGAAACCGGCACCATGCATGTGCTTCGCGGCGGGTCTTATTATGACGACGATAAGGTATGCCGCACCACCTACCGGAGCCGGTTCGAAGCCTCAAAACGCCAGTGGAATGTGGGGTTCCGGTTGGCTATGGATTAGCGTTCAGCTACCATATACAGGTAGCGATGTAAGCCATTTTATATTTTGAATGTCGCAGGCATCGGCGCAAAAAGTCTCGTGGCCATTGGTCATCATCCAGTAATTGCATTGTACGGTGCCCTGGTAACTAAGCAATTGGTGCAGCGTCTTTTCAGAAACAGGTATTTCCGGCGCTTTACATTCCACCAGCATCCACGGCATGTGGTCCCTGCTATATACCACAATGTCAAATCGCTTACTCAGTTTGCCTACTTGTATTGTTTTTTCAACCGAAAGCAGGGACGCAGGGTAAAGCATGGTTTCTGTTAGATAACAGATCATGTATTGCCGCACATGCTCTTCTGGCGTAAGCACCAGCCACTTTTTCCGTATCGGGTCAAATACGGTGGTTTTATCGCCAGCGCGGCGGAGTTGCAATTTTATTTTCTCTAGGTCTGTGGAGATCATTGGGGAAGGTAAAATTAAGACACTGGCCTAATTATTTCCCCAATTGTTTGAAAGGAAAACTTTTGATTTGATCCTGTGAAGGCTATTTAAAAGAAAAATCGAAGAATTGTAATGGCAGCCCCGAGGAACCAAGATATGCTGAAATTATATTTGAAGCCAAACCGAAGTTAAGCACATGAATTTATCTGGGTGCCACAATAAGCTTCAGCTTCAGGCCGTAGCCACTATCGCACTACGTTTACTCCCAAGTTTTATAGAAATATCCGCGCACTCGTTCATATTGCGCAGTACCATTTCTTCCCTCGATACGTAAGAGGGCTGGTATATGCTCAGTATCCGGCCATCCTTTACAAGGTAATTTTTAAGGGTTTTCCTTATTGCATCCTTCGGCGACTTTACAAGGTTCATCCTCATACTTGTTTTGCATTCAGACTTCCGGGTAACAAGCTGCATATCAATGATATTTTTACAAAAGTAAACGTTAACTATGCAATAACAAAACATTGACAACATCGTTAACAAATTTATTATAAAATAATTCATTAGAAGTGTTTGCTTGTAGAACAAAGTTTTGTAGCCGATCAAAAGCGGCAAATTTTGACATTTCGCCATGTAATGGTACATTTGAAAAAACGAGCAATTATGAAAAAGGCACTATTGGTGATTGCAGCTCTTCTTATTTTCCATACTGGCTATAGCCAGATAACGATAACATCGGCCGACATGCCAGTTGCAGGAGACACGTTGCGATACAGCATTGCCTCCCCTGCCAGTTCTACCTTTAGCCCGGCAGACAGCGGCGCCAGCTTCTCATGGAGCTATGCGCTCACGCCCATAAGCCAGGCCGTAGATACTTATCAAACAGCTATTTCCGTTAATATTTTTTACGCAGCTCTGGGTATTACAGCTTACGGATATAAAGTGGCCGATAGCCTTCCAACTCTGGGGGCTCTGCCTATATCCATACACGATGTATATACCTTCTTCGAAAAAGTAACAACCGCCAAGTACGAAGCAAAGGCTTTTGCCGCAAACATTTCGGGCTTGCCAACTCCGATTGATTACTCGGTACCCGATGTGTGGTATTTTTTCCCGCTGGGTTATACGAATAACGACAGCAGCAATTTTGCTTTAAATATTGCCATTCCATCCCTTGGTGGCATAAAGGAGGTAGGCTACCGGAAATCGAGGGTGGACGGATGGGGCACAATCGCTACGCCTTATTTTACAACTCCCGCCAATTGTATCCGCATAAGGTCAGAGATACATCAAATTGATTCTGTTACTATCACCGGGCTCGCTACAATTGGTTTTCCCGCAAACACCGTGGAGTATAAATGGCTGGTGAACGGAGAGCATTACCCCGCGCTTTGGATAACAACCACAGTGCCTCCAGGCGGCGGCGCCGAAACCGTGAGCAGCATCATGTACCGTGATACTTACCGGTCATTCGATACAGCGAATACTACTGCGATCCGCAATGCCACCAAAAGCATACAGAAATTAAATGCTTACCCAAACCCGTCTGCCAATGGGATTGTAACTATTGATGTGCCTGCCGATTGGTCTGCCTTTTACATAAGAGTCATGGACTTGCAGTCGAGGCAGGTAGCCATGTTTAATAACCAGCGCCAGATAAATATCAGCTCTCTACCGGCTGGCCAATACCTCTGCCAGGTATCGTCGGGTAGCAAAGTGGCTTACGTACAATTAACGAGGTAGGTACATTAATCACATTGCCGCATTCCACCACATTACCGAATTGCCGAATTACCGAATTACCGAATTGTCGAATTACCGAATTGTCACATATCGATCTCATTCGATTTCCTTACCACCTCCCTGATGATAACATCCAGGTCGTTGGTCACTTTTATTATCCCGTCAATTATCTCCTTGTTTATGGGGTCGGCAGGATCATCTGTATTAAACAATTGCTGTAGCCCCAGGATGGTAGCCACAGGCCCTCTTACCCTGTGCGATTCTATAAAAGCTATTTCCCTGAGTGCGGTATTTTGCTGCTCTATTTTTAATAAGTGCTTCCTTTGCTCGGTAATATCTCTTGCAAAACAACTTACGCCAATGATCTTACGCTCACCATCATAAACCGGGCTGAAGCTTACAGATGTGTATTGCAAAGTGTTGTTTATGCGCATGTCCTCTACAGACCTGAAGGTTCTGCCGTTCAAGGCAAGCTGGTAGCACATTTCAAACTTTTCGAGGTAAATTTTATTCTCGCCATTAAATAATACATTATCCCCATTGTCTAACTCCTGGCCAATAAAGCAAAACACCCATTTTTTAAAAGCCCGGTTGCACTCAACGATGCTAAGGCTGGTATCTACCAGCCATATGGGGTCGTCTGTGTTATTAATAAGTAACCGCAGATGCTCTTCATCCGAGATCACCCTGGCAATATCTTTGTGCTGCATCATCAAATGGCATTCAACTTCTAACAGGATAAAATTACAAAGTTTTCAGGTATTCAATTACCGCTTTTCTTTCGTCCCCACTCAATTTGTCTCCAAAGTAGTGACCACAATTACCATACCCCGGCAGCGTGGTGTTATATACTTTCGTGCCGTTCGGCGCATCATGGACAGTATATGTCCATCCAACAAGTTCATAATTATAGGTCGGTTTGTCTAAGTCCCGGCTCCAGTACTTGGGGCGTAGTCTGCTATTTAGCACTGCTTCTATAGTTGGCACAGAACCGTTGTGCAGGTAAGGAGCAGTTATCCACACCCCGTCTAACGGTGGCGCCACATAACCGGCTGATGGGGCTATGCGAGCAGGATTTGCTGTCTGGGTAAACCAGCTTTTATTAAACCAGTCAATGAAGCTTGTGGCCTGTAGCGTACTGGAGTACAACATGGAATCTGTTTTGATAATACTGCCGGGAATAAGCAGGTTAGGGTACACTCCATCGCTGCCATAGGTTCCGTGGCAGCCACTGCAGTTGCTGGTAAAAACAGCTTTTCCGGTTGCTGCCAGGTCCTTATTTACAGGTAAGGGGTAAGGGGGCGGCTGCAACGATTTTATATAGGCCAGAACGTCGCTAAAATGGCTGTCCACTTCGCTGGCTTCACTGGTGTCTTTAACGGTAAGCAGGTTGCTCATCATCAGGTACTTACCAAAATCACCACGGCCCATTCCATTGTAGAACATGGCATTTTTTTTCTTCAGCAGCCACCATGCGGGTACATCCGTAGGTACTATATTTGCTGGCCCTGTCAAAAGCGCAGTATCGTTCCATTCCAGGGTTTCCGGGTTCCGGTGGGCCACTAATAACCCAGCCAGCCTGTCTGCCGGGTTTACCCCCGCCACGTCAGTTTCTATCTCCGGGTTCACCACAGAAATGGACTGTAGCAGTGCATGTACTGCTCTGTATTTTTGAGGGGCCGTAGTTTTCCACATATTTAAGAGCGCCAGCTTCTTTCCGGTTTGCCCGGCATTCGTAAAATCGGCAAAGGAATTTCCAAGTCCAACATACAACTTCCCATCAAATTCCTGCGAATGGCATTGCAGGCAGGTGGGTATCACTATGTCTATGCTGTCGGCATTTGTTACCACGTTAAACCCCTCGTCCACATTTGCATTCTTGCCTTCCCGGTTCAGCATATTTTTGCCCTTGCCATGAGCGAAAATGAAAAAATCATAGGGGATACCGCTCTTCAGAAAATCGCCGGTCAACAGGTAGTTGTAGCCCTTTATCGGGTCACCCATTCTTTGCTCGCTCGGCTGAATGAACATCGGCTTATCGGTATCTCTTTCCCCCTTTATAAAGGCGGCAAGAAAAAACACAACAAGAATTGCAGGGCCGAGTACAATTACCTTTTTCATTACATTGCCAAAGTTAGGAATGATAATACAATAAAGTGAATATTGTTCATTGGCTTAGACACTGATTCAAGGAACAATAACATAGCCAGATGTAGTGTCGGTAAAATGAAAATACTTTGTGGGAAGGTCGCAATAAGGAAATACGTTCCAGTTCACCACAAGGGCGTTAGTAATATAGCACGCTGGCTCTCGCAACCGGGGTTTATCATCAATGATTATCGATGCAGCTTTGTTGTTTTCGCTTTCACCCAAAAGCAGGAACTCGTAAGGCGTCCCCCACAGCATCTGCAATAGATCAGCGTCCACGTTTTCCGAACCAATGACCACCTTTTTATTGTTGTATTTTGCGATTACATCTCTTTCCAGGTTCAGCCGCTCTGTGAATACTGAATGAGTAGCGTAAAGCCGCACACATCCTGTAAGCAGGATAAGTACAAAAACCGGAAAAGCGAGCCTTTTCTTTTCTAAGAACGGAAGAACGTCGAACACTAAGGGCAAAGCCAAAAATACGCCAATCGGCAGATACAGGTTCTCAATATAAAAAGTGGGCGTTGCCTTAGTAGGGTAGCAAACATTTACAAGAAACAAATAACCGGCAACCGAAAGGACAAAAAAAGCGAGCTTTCTCCATTCCCTGTTTGTCCGGTACAAAGTGATGATGGTCACAGCAAAAATTGGTATCCAATAGTATTTAGTAATGCAGTTATACAGAAACAATTTATCAGAGTAGAGGGTAAAATAGTTTGGGAATTGGGTAACGAAGTTTTTAAGCCCACCCATTGCATGTTGCTCATATGGAGCCTTAATGAATACGGTCTTCAAAGCAACAAAGACGAAGAAAAGAATAGTTATAGCCGAAAGCTGTTTTACGTCGAAATACCTATCTTTTTGCAGCAAGAAAAAAACAAAAGTATAGGCTATAACAAATAAGAGCAAAGGGTGAAAAAAGGCACAAACAATACAAAGTACAGTTAGTGCAACCCAACCTAAAGCAGAATTGATGTTGCGCCCCCCTACAAAGGCAAAAACCACCAAGGCAAAAGCAATACCCTGTGGCAACTCTGATGGGATATAATAAAAGGTTTCAGCAACAAACAGTATGTTGCACAGGAGAATGACCAGCGCAAAATCATATTTCTTTAGTATTGTGCCGCAGATAAAATAGCATAGAAAATAATAAGCCGCATAGCCAAAAGAATAGCAAAGCAAAACCTCATTAAGCGGCAGCCCGGCCCTGATGGCAAGCACAGGGGCCACCTTGGAAAGCACACCGCTGAAACGAACAACGTTTATATCAAAACCACCGTCTTTGAGCAGGTAAAACAGGTCGAACGAACTATCAAGAAGTATGGATCTTTCTTTATAGAAAAGCAGGGAAAGTACCAGCATTACAACATATGCAAAAATCCCTGTAAAGTATAACCTTCTGTACATTTCCGAGTTTCGCCGTAAATATAAAATATCTTTTTGCTGATTACCCATGAAAACCGTAAACTTTTTCTTTCTTTTGCAGTGAATCTTCCTAACAACGCAATATATGCTCCCAAAGTATAGTCGTATCCTTTTAAAACTTTCCGGTGAATCATTGATGGGTGACCGCAATTTTGGTATAGACCCAAAAATGCTGGAGACTTATGCCAAAGAAATAAAAATGATCACCAATATAGGTGTGCAGGTGGCTATAGTGATAGGCGGTGGTAATATATACCGGGGCATGAACGAGGCCGAGACCGGCATAGAACGCGCGCAGGGCGACTACATGGGTATGCTGGCCACAGTGATAAACGGTATGGCACTACAGGCAGCATTGGAAAAAGCAGGTGTGAACACCCGCCTGCAAAGCGCCATAAAAATGGAGCAGGTAGCGGAGCCATACATACGCCGCAAAGCCATTCGCCACCTGGAAAAAGGCCGTGTAGTTATATTCGGCGCAGGTACAGGCAACCCATATTTTACTACAGATACAGCGGGCTCACTACGTGCCATAGAAATAGACGCCAATGTAATACTTAAAGGCACTCGCGTGGACGGCATCTACACCGCCGACCCGGAAAAAGATGCCACAGCTACCAAATTTGAAACCCTGACCTTCACAGAAGTAATAGGTAAAAATCTGAAAGTAATGGATATGACCGCCTTCACCCTTTGCCAGGAAAACAACCTGCCCATCATCGTATTCGACATGAATAAATCGGGAAACTTACTTAAAGTTGTTACCGGCAAGCAGGTGGGGACACTCGTAAATTAAACCCCAAACCCCTAAAGGGGCTTCCCCTCACTTCCTAAGCCCCCCTCGCCGAAAGAAATTAATCTGTTGAAGGAATATTGAATGTCAAATAGATCAAATGGGTTTCCCCTCATTTTCGATATTTGGAATCGCACATATTTTAGGCCGAGATAGAAATGCCCAATTGTCAACATCAGCGGAAGGAAATTGACAAAGCCAAATAGATGGTTGCCCGGCACACGTCCCGATTCTTATATCTGGAGGGGCCAGGGGGCCTTACCTCACCGTCTTTCTTTTATTACGCTCATAATCCTCGAAAATATAATTCCCTAAGCCATCAAGCGAGGAGTAGAATGCTTTGCCATTATTCACTTCTGTGAAGTTGCGCACAAATGCCTGCAGGTAGGGCCATACCACACCAATACTGTAGCGGGATTGGAACTGGCTATGGAGTTGCTGCGCCGCCGCAAAAACCCCAACAAGCAGATATTTATGATAACCGATGGCAAGCCTACCTGCCTGAAAATAGG
>Ga0206969_1115_pt1 | contig 22314 bp, 14 predicted proteins | sample Alteio_BWOrgHeat_87_FD_153256 | JGI IMG/M metagenome (GOLD analysis project Ga0206969, IMG submission 153256) | Enriched cells from forest soil in Barre Woods Harvard Forest LTER site, Petersham, Massachusetts, United States -... | ecosystem: Environmental > Terrestrial > Soil > Temperate forest >... | reverse complement strand
ATGACAGCCCTCGTTACTGGTTTAAATGCTGGGGTTGACACTATTACATATAGCTTTACAAATAGTTGCGGGAATGCTGTTGCTGCGTATCCCGTTTCCATAATTACATGCGACACAGTATCGCGGGTGAATACCGTAAATGTTTTGCCCAAAGGCGAAATCATATTAATACCTAATCCTGCCACAGACGAGATAACAATAGAAAACCTGCCATCATTAAACTGCAAAGCAGTTGTGTATGATGTTACGGGTAAGGCAATTCCGGTCGGCGAAATGAAATCATCGGGAAGTAGAGTGGTATTGAATATTGCCACTCTTGTGAGTGGTATCTATTTGGTAGAAATAACCGATGAAACCAGCATAAAGACCATCAAGAAGCTGATAAAAGAATAGGCTGTCCACTGGCGCGAGTCCCGCCACTGGTCGAAGGGTCGCCCTTCGTCCACACATGCCGAAGCGTCCACTGGCGCGAGTCTGTAGCATAGCCGCGAGCGCAGCCGACTCGTGCCTGCTCAATTGAACCAGTTTGCAACTGGCATCTCCACTGGCGCGAGTCTGTAGCATAGCCGCGAGCGCGGCCGACTCGTGCCTACTCAATTGAACCAGTCTGTAACTGGCATCTCGCGCAGGGAAGGGTGAGCATTATAGCCATACCCTTAACTGGTATAGATAAAAGGTGTTGGGCTGTATTATTTTCTTACAGACCTTTGTCCCACAAAAATCAAGTCCTCTCTTTTGGAAGCCAGTCCCGATCTTTTATTCGGGAAGGGTTGGTGAGGTTAATCATAGTTGAGCAACAAGTGAGCAACTTTTGAGCAACAATTCTGGTACACTTTAGTTGATTATCAATTAATTCAGTGTGCACAAAATAATTTCGAAAATTTGAGCAGCTTTGTGACCCTTGTGTCCTCCTTTGTGCCCTTAGTGGTAAAAAATCACTCACCCCTTTGTCCGCCATAGCCAATATAGCGAAGGCGGAATCCACCCCCCCAAAAATAGGGTCACAAATGGGGTCACCCGAAAATTCACTATCCGCCACAATGCTCTTCAGGCACGACACAGCACATAAATCGCAATGCGTAGTTATCCACAATCGTTTTTTTCGCGGAGGGTGAGACCAGGGGCATAGGTATTAGAATGGATAGGTTAAAACACGAAAATTGAGCCACTAAGCAATTCAGCTATTGAGCAATTAAACAATTGCCGTATATTTATCGCCCTGCATTTTGCACTATGGAAAACAACACAAAGAACGGCCTGTTGGTGATATTTTTTGCCGTTTTGCTATCGCCCTTTTTGCAGCAAAACCTCCAGGTCTTTCATAGCGGCATGCTGTATGGGTTCTACCCCAATGCCCCTGACACCAGGTTTTCCTTTGCAAAATGGTGGAGCGGTACCTACAGGGATGAGAAGAGCAAATACCTGAACGACAATGTAGGGTTCAGGCCAGACATGGTTCGGCTCAATAACCAGGTAAACTATTCATTGTGCGGGGCAATTCATACTGGCAGGATAGTGGAGGGGCTGGATCAATATCTGTATGTGAGCGTTTATACAGATGGCTATTATGGCCGGGATTTTATCGGTTACGACTCCATCATTCACCAACTGACGAAACTCAAAGCCATCCAGGACACCCTGCAGCGATTGGGCAAAACTCTGATACTGGCGTACTCTCCTTCAAAGGAATTTGTGTATCCCGAATATATCCCTTTGTACCTCAGGAGCCCGGCGAGAACAGTTACCAATTTTGACGCGATGATCCACACAGGGGATTCGCTGGGAATAAACCAGGTGGACTTTAATTCGTGGTTTTGTGCCATGAAGAATAAAACCAGCGAAGCCATCTATGCCCGGCAAGGCATTCACTGGACCATATACGGATCATACCTTGCGGCCGATAGCCTGGCACGGGCCATAGAACGGCTACGCAACATACATATGCCGCACCCGGTATGGACGAAAACGGAACACAGTACCACGCCTAAGTGGGGAGACAACGATGTGGCCCAAACGCTGAACCTGATCTTTCCGATAACAACGGAAGTATTTACCTACCCGCAGGTAACATACCCGTTAGACAAGTCTATGGTAAAACCGAATGTGATATACATCGGGGATAGTTTCTTTATGGCGTGGATAGCACAGGGGGAGATGGACAATATGAATAATGAATGGCAGTTGTGGTATTACTGCAAGGGCGTGATGAATAGCAGCCATCGGGAAAATGGCATTACCATGGAAGGCTACGACTGGACCGGCGCACTAAAAAGCGCCGACTGCATCGTTATTATGTACACCACAGGCAACCTGCCCGAACTGGGCGATGGCTTTATTGAAAGGGCCTATAACTACTACTACCCCGGTAGATCCTGATAGACTCGTACCTCAAGTTTATCCGGGCATTCAGCCAGTAATTGACCAACAGTTTTATGAAGCACCGGGTGTATGTAGCCGGGGGCAATTTCATTAAGAGGCGCAAGCGTGAACCGCCGTTCATGCAGGAAAGGGTGAGGGATAGAGAGTCTGGGTACATTTACTATTTCGTTGTTGAAGAACAGGATGTCAATATCTATTATCCTTGGGCCCCATTTTACCTCGCGATGCCTGCCAAGAAAGGTCTCTATACCAAGAATGGCTGTAAGCAACGCCTGTGGGTCCTGGATGGTGTGCAGGTTTACGACCATGTTCAGGAAGTCGGGCTGGGAGTTTATGCCCCAGGCAGCGGTCTCATAGATCGCAGACCGTGCTGTTATGGTTCCACAGTTCTCGGCAATTAACGTAATGGCCTTATCCAGCCATTGCGGGCGGTCGCCTTCGTTGCTGCCCAACGATAAGTAAGCGCTATTCATGGTTAGGCTTTACGCGCTCTGCTTCTTTAATGGCATAATTGCTGCTGGCCTGCGTAAGGCAGGTGACGGTAAGGTCATTGATACACACATGAGGCGGTAACGAAGCGCAAAACCAGGCGATATCAGCAATGTCCTCAGCTTGCAATGCCCTTACCCCTGCATACATGCCCTTTGCCCGCTCTTCATCGCCTTTAAAGCGCACTAATGAGAACTCTGTCTCTGCCATACCCGGATTGATGGCAGTAACCTTTATACCATAAGTAAGCAGGTCTATGCGCATGGCCTGGGTTAGGGCGTCAACGGCAAATTTTGTAGCGCAGTAAACGTTACCGTTCTTATATACCTGCTTGCCAGCCGTAGAGCCGATGTTTATAATGTGCCCATGGGCCTGGCTGCGCATCATGGGCGCAATCTGTCGGGTTACGTAGAGGAGGCCCTTTACATTCGTATCAATCATCACTTCCCAGTCATCAAGGTTACCCTCATCAATAGTAGAAAGACCGGATGCGAGCCCGGCATTATTCACCAGAATGTCTATGGTTTGTACCTGCTCTTTAAGTGAGGCCATAGCTTTCTCCACCTGCCTGTTATCGCGCACATCGAAGGTGAGCGTGATGACGTTTACTGCATAGGTATTTTCAAGCTCATGCTTTATTTCCGCAAGACGGTCGGCGCGGCGACCTGTGATACATATGGTATAGCCTTGCTGCGCAAAACGGGTGGCAATAGCCTTGCCAAAGCCGGATGTAGCGCCAGTAATCAATATTGTTTTACTCATCGTTTATCTTTATCCGGTGTAAAGATAAGGGGTGGCAAAGATTTTTTCTATTTTTGAGTTCCAGTGGCAGACTTGCTCCAATTGATGGACTGTGCTACATGCTGCGTTTGGCTACGCAATGAGCAGACGGCAGCGCGAGAACCCCGCACCAACGATGAGATCAGTATCACAGATACGGGCGTACCCTTAGAGCTTCTCAAACAATTTTTCCACATCAAGGGAAAAGCCCGGCAGTATAGGAGTAGTGACCATATCACCTGCAAATAGATAACGTGAACCAAGTAGTTTGCCGTTGGTAAGCAGGTAGATTTGCACGCCAGATTCCCTCGGGTCAACTACCCAATATTCTTTTACCCCTGCCTCACCATAAACTTCATTTTTGTATTGCAGTTCTTTCCTATTGTTGGCGGGAGAAAGTATTTCCACTACAATATCCGGCGCGCCGAGGCAGCCACGTTCTTCAATTTTTGCCGGGTCACATATCACACAAAGGTCAGGCTGCAATACGGTAATGATCTCTTTGTCGTCCTTGGATTTACGTGGTAGCCTTACATCAAACGGGGCTGAAAAAACCTCACATTGCTTTCCATACAAATAGTTTCCAAGAGCCAGGTGCATACGAGATGAAATGCGCTGGTGTTTAGACGTTGGGGCAGGGCTCATCTTAAAAATCTTACCCTTTATTAACTCTACACGGTCTTCAAAAGTCCATTTGAGGTAGTCGGCGTAGGTATATGTTTTACTGAGGTCAAGGTCGGCAAATTCCATATCAATCCTTTTAGCAAATTTAAGCATCAAAATTTGTCAAACAATTGGGCCAGGTCCAAAGAAAATCCGGGCAGTATAGAGGTAGTAATTTTATCCTCGGTAGTCAAAGCAGGTAATATTACATAGCGTCCATCTTGTAACCTATTGACTTGTAGGGTTTGCCGGATAGGATCAACGATCCAATATTCTTTTACCCCGGCTTCTTCATATACTTCAAATTTGTTCTTTACCTCCTTTTTACTGTTGCCTGGAGACAAGGTTTCCACAACAATATCTGGCGCTCCTACACATCCCCTGTCATCTAAAATAGACGGGTCACATATTACACAAACATCCGGTTGTAAAACAGTGGTTATACTCTGGTCGTCTTTTGATTTCCTTGTAAGCCGGACATCAAATGGCGCAACGTACACGCAGCAAGGATTTCTTTCAAGAAAATTCCCGATCTTACGATAAATAGTTCCTGTAATTTCCTGGCGTATGCGATTTGGAGCAGGGCTCATTCTAAATATCTTACCCTTGATCAGTTCCACACGTTCATCAAACGTCCATTTGAAATAATCGGCGTAGGTATATGTTTTACTGAGATCAAGGTCGGCGAGTTCCATATCAATCCTTTTGGCAAATTTAAGCATCACAATCGAATTTATGCCATGCCATAAAAACAAAAACGGCCAGTTTTCACCAGCCGTCTTAACTATTTAACCTATTAACTTGTTAGCCTTATTTAACCTCTTCATACTCTGCGTCAGCTACGTGCCCATCATCGTGGCCTGCGTTCTGGTGCTGTTCTCCACCACCTTGTGCGGCGCCGTCTGTTGGCGGGGCCTGGCCTGCTTTGTACATGTCTTCACTGGCGGCCATCCATGCAGCGTTCAGCTCTGCTTCTACCTTGTCTATAGCGTCCAGGTCTTCGGCTTTATGGGCAGCTTTCAGCTTTTCCATAGCGGCCTCAATTGGCGCTTTTTTGTCGGCTGGTATCTTGTCACCATACTCCTTCAGTTGCTTTTCAGTATTGAAGATAAGACCGTCAGCTTTGTTCATTTTTTCTACGCGCTCACGCACTTTCTTATCGCTTTCTTCATTGGCCTTAGCCTCATTCTTCATGCGCTCAACTTCCGACTTATCAAGGCCGCTACCGGCTTCGATACGAATGTTCTGCTGCTTGCCGGTGCCTTTATCTTTTGCGGTAACATGCAACATACCGTTGGCATCGATATCAAATATCACCTCGATCTGAGGCACGCCGCGTGGAGCAGGAGGTATGCCATCAAGTATAAAACGGCCCAGGTTCTTGTTGTCCTTTGCCATAGGACGTTCGCCTTGCAACACATTTATTTCTACACTTGGCTGGCTTTCGCTGGCCGTAGAAAAGGTTTCGCTTTTCTTTGTAGGAATAGTAGTGTTCGATTCTATAAGGCGTGTCATCACACCGCCCATTGTTTCGATACCCAATGAAAGAGGCGTAACGTCGAGCAGCAATACATCCTTCACATCTCCGGTAAGCACGCCACCTTGTATGGCTGCACCTATAGCTACCACTTCATCGGGGTTTACGCCCTTGTGCGGCTTTTTGCCGAAGAATTTTTCCACCACTTCCTGCACCTTAGGTATGCGGGTTGAGCCACCTACAAGTATCACTTCGTCAATCTCGGCAGCAGTAATGCCTGCATCCTTCAATGCTTTGCGGCAGGGTTCCAATGTGCGCTCGATAAGGCTGTCTGAAAGCTGCTCGAACTTAGCGCGGGTAAGCTTGCGTACCAGGTGTTTTGGTGCGCCGTCGATAGCCGTGATATAAGGCAGGTTGATCTCTGTTTCCTGCGAAGAGGAAAGCTCTATCTTGGCTTTTTCAGCAGCTTCCTTGAGGCGCTGCCATGCCATAGGGTCCTTGCGGAGTTCCATTGACTCATCCTTCCGGAATTCTTCTGCCAGCCAGTCCATCACCACTTTGTCGAAGTCATCGCCGCCAAGATGGGTATCTCCGTTCGTTGACTTTACTTCAAAAACGCCATCGCCCAATTCCAGAACAGACACGTCGAATGTACCGCCGCCGAGGTCGAATACAGCGATCTTGCTGTCCTTATGTTGCTTATCAAGGCCATATGCCAGGGCAGCAGCAGTAGGTTCGTTAATGATACGGCGGATGTTGAGACCCGCTATTTCGCCTGCTTCTTTTGTAGCCTGGCGCTGCGCATCGTTAAAATATGCAGGCACCGTAACTACTGCTTCTTTAACCTCATAACCCAGGAAGTCTTCCGCTGTTTTCTTCATTTTCTGAAGGATCATAGCCGAAATTTCCTGCGGGGTGTATAGACGTCCGTCTATATCCACCCTCGGTGTATTGTTATCACCTTTTGTAACCTTGTAGGAGAAATGTGATGTTTCATTGGTCACCTCATCGAAACGGCGGCCCATAAAACGTTTTATAGACTGGATCGTATTATGCGGGTTAGTGATGGCCTGGCGTTTTGCCGGGTCCCCGATCTTACGTTCTCCGTTTTTCAAAAAAGCAACTACCGATGGGGTCGTGCGACGCCCTTCGTCATTTGCAATAACCACTGGTTCGTTGCCTTCCATTACGGCTACGCAAGAGTTGGTGGTTCCTAAATCAATTCCGATAATTTTTGCCATAGTAAATTGTTAATTATAATTTTTATTTTATTTTTTCTTCCAGCGACACTTTGCCATACCGGCCAAGTATCTCTGAATACCAATCAATGAATATGCCATTCTTGTTTTTCTGTAATATTGGCAGTTGGGGTTTTGGAAATGGCAGGGATATAATACAATACGCCCGTAAAACGGGCGTATTGTCAAATGCGCAACTATACGTATTAATGATAGATAGTGCCTTTAATATTGGCGGCAGCCACAAGGGGGCTAATAAGCAGGGAATCGACCGTTGCCGTAGAAATAGTAACTCTGCCAGTACGAAGACCCCTTGAAGTAAACAATCCTATAGCGCCAGGTCCCAAGATATTTGTGGAAATTGGCTCAATATCGCTACCCGTAAGGCCGGTACCCTGCGTGAGGCTCGACTGGTAATAAGTGTTGTAATCTGGTGTGCTTAAATAAACAAAAAACTGGCAGCGGTCCAAAAGCCTGATAGTATTGGCAGGGGCAATACCCATACCAGACATAAGCGCACCATAAAGACTAAGATCGCTGATAGGAAAATCAATGCCTCCAGAACTGGCAATAGGCAAATAACCCACGTTATAGTCGGAAGAATGACCGCTAAGTGTGTGGTCGATAATGCTGGAATCGTACCAGTTGAACCTGATGATCGCTTGTGCTACAGCTACGGGTGTTGCCTGTCCGTAAAAATAATAACTGCTGGGTGTATTGTACCCTCCCGTCAGGTCATACTCACTTGAATTCGTAGTCTGGCTGAAATCAATAAAATTTTGCTTTGGTACAGTAGTGTCGAGTGCATCAACATAAAAGGCTGAATAGTCAATGTCATCAATGATAGGGCTGTTGGCCGAATCCACCTGCCCGGTAACAAGGTTGGTAACCACAATACGGTAAAAATAATTGGGGTCTAATGCATTGGTAAATTTATAGGCATAATTGGGCGCAGTATAAAACACACCTGCTTCTTTCTGGTAGCCTTCCTTATTCAGGTCAACGCGGTTGAGATGGATGGTATCGCGATTGGTTGTATCGAGCATGTTTATTCGCTCTATCTTTACATTTATGCTGTAATAATAGCTTGAATCAGCCACCTGAGCCATTGTAATTGCGCTCTTGCTCTGGTCTAAAAATGCTTTCAGCACCCGTATATAGTGGGCTGTGTCAGATTCATCGAGAAAGCCATAAATGACCGTGATATTTTTATAAGGGGCACCTACATTAAATTTTGTAGAGCAGCTTGTAACAACCAGCAGTGCAATTACAGCTATAAACGAGGAAATAATTTTTTTCATCAATTCAATTGATTAATAAGGTTGCCAAAGATAGCGATTATTTTATTCGATATGGAGCGGGGTATTTGGTTGTAATTATGTTAAAAATTCGCAGGAATGGACACGTGTCAGACATCCCCCTTGCCCCAATGTCGTTTAGTTAAGAGATTATCCAAACAAAAGTAGTTCGATACCTTCGGCATCGTGTCACTTTTTGTATCAGGTTTTCTATAAACGTTAGATGCCTTCAGCATCATCCAGTATGATTCTTCCCTTAACTATACTGCGCAAGGGATAAGTTTGTGTACATAGCTCCGATTTAGCTCCAAACATAATTTCAGCATGTCATGGTTCGGCGGGGCTCACCATGACAGTTCTTCGATTTTTCTATTAAAATGAAAACCCACAAATTTATCCCTTGCACAGTATAAATGACATTGCCCCTTGCCCCCTTCGCCGATGCACAAGGCCAACGCGCAAGGGGGAATGCGCCAGAATATGCCATCAACTTCATCATTCTGCTCCACTTTTTTGATGACAAAATAAAATAAAACATATTTTATAGCGTCGTCGCACCGGAAGGAATGCCCATTTTCCCTAATTTCACCTTTTATGGCCATCATCACAATAAGCACCCCGTTCAATATAGACCTTGAGTTCAGGATTGCTGCATTTAGCAAGAGGATGCTTGCGTGGCTGATAGACATCATTATCATTTGCCTATATTTTTATATGGTGCTCCGGTTTGTATCCCCTTTGTTCGGGAAGGGGGAAGCAGTAAAGACCGGAGCAAGGTTGTTTGCCATTAACATCCCTGTATTGCTATACCAGTTGTTTTCCGAATTATTAATGAACGGGCAGACACTCGGCAAAAAGATAGTGGGCATAAAAGTAATAGATACCGATGGCAGGGAACCAACCTGGGGGCAATACATCACCCGGTGGATATTATGCTTAGGGAACCTGTTTGTGTACCTGATCCCATATATTATTATGGAGAGCCCTGCCTTTCTCATCTTTTTTATGGTATTGTATGTACCGGATTTTCTTACGGCAATAATATCTACAAAAAACCAGCGCATAGGTGATTTTGCAGCGGGCACTGTGGTGATAGATGCGAACTACAGGTCGAGCATACATGAAACGATCTATCTTGAAATTGAAAATAAGGATTACAAACCTGTTTTTCCCCAGGTAATGCGGCTTACCGACCGCGATATAAATGGCATAAGGAACCTCATTGACATAAAACGACCTACGAAGGACACCGAACACTACATGATAGATGTGGTGATGAAGATAAAAACGGTGCTGGGCATAGAATCTGACCTGATGCCGACAGATTTCCTGCAACAATTGCTCAGGGACTACAATTATTATACGGCCAACCCGGGCGGGAAGAGTTCTACGGGCGATGCCCATCGGTAATAGATCTCGCCCGGGCGGGGCTATGTCATTGACTTAAAACGTTCGCTTTTTTCCAGGCGCGTGTGCCAGGACATCCCCCTCCCCCCTTCGCCAACGCACAAGGCCAACGCGCAAGGGGGAATACGCCGGAATATGCCATCAACTTCATCATTCTGCTCCACTTTCTTCGTTAAGTCAATGACATTGCCGTGTAGGGCTGCCCATGTTCTCTGTCGCGAAGTCAATGGGCAATTCCCATTGCTATTAGATCCCGTAAAGCGCGCCATATCTTCTACGCATTGATTGGTTTTATTTTTTGCTGTTAATCCTGTTTACACTATTTTTCAAAAAAAATCACCATGACAAAAACAATCACCATTGCGGTAAAGGACGCACCGGACATGAATGCCTTTGTAGCAGTACCTGAAGGGAGCGGCCCTTTTCCGGCTATCATCGTTTTCCAGGAGGCGTATGGCGTGAACCACCATATAAAGAGCCTCACTGAAAGGATAGCCGCCGAAGGTTATGTGGCTATTGCCCCGGAATTATTTCACCGTACTGCCCCGGCCAGCTTTGAAGCACCATATGGCGACTTCGCGGCAGTGATGCAACACTTTAATGCACTAACTACCGATGCGCTTATTAATGACGCCACAGCCGCTCACGCGTGGCTGATGACGCAGGATAATGTGCTGAAAGATAAAACAGGCTGTATAGGGTTCTGCCTTGGAGGCAGGGTATCATTCCTTGCAAACAGTGTTTTGCCTTTGTCAGCCTCTGTATCATTTTACGGTGGGGGCATGCATATGGTTGCCGACAGGGCTACCGAATTGCACGGGCCACAATTATTGTTCTGGGGCGGAAAGGACGGTCACATAAAACCGGAGCATGTGCAAACGGTTGTTGACGCACTACGTGGTGCAGGAAAAGATTTTATTAATGTAGAAATATCGTATGCTGACCACGGGTTCTTTTGCGACGAACGCCCGTCTTATCATCCGCAGGCGGCGAAAGAAGCATGGGGCATGGTAAAAGAGTTTTTTAGGAATAAACTGAGCTGAGAGTACGAGGGGCGATGCCCCTCGCTATTGGATTAAGGCCTTTCAGGCCGGTGAGCGTGTGGGTGTTTTGTATAGGTGTCCCACACCAGAAAAAGGTGTGGGATGCCTGCGGGAGAGGCGCGAGTACGAGGGGCGATGCCCCTCGCTATTGGATTGGGGCCTTTCAGGCCGGTGAGCGTGTGGGTGTTTTGTATAGGCATCCTACACCAGAAAAAGGTGTGGGATGCCTGCGGGAGAGGCGCGAGTTCGATGGGCGATGCCCATCGCTATTGGATTGGGGCCTTTCAGGCCGGTGAGCGTGAGGGTGTTTCGGATAGGTGTGCCACACCAGAAAAAGGTGTGGGATGCCTGCGGGAGAGGCGCGAGTTCGATGGGCGATGCCCATCGCTATTGGATTGGGGCCTTTCAGGCCGGTGAGCGTGAGGGTGTTTCGTAGAGGTGTGCCACACCAGAAAAAGGTGTGGGATGCCTGCGGGAGAGGCGCGAGTTCGATGGGCGATGCCCATCGCTATTGGATTAGGGCCTTTCAGGCCGGTGAGCGTGTGGGTGTTTCGTAGAGGTGTCCCACACCAGAAAAAGGTGTGGGATGCCTGCGGGAGAGGCGCGAGTTCGATGGGCGATGCCCATCGCTATTGGATTGGGGCCTTTCAGGCCGGTGAGCGTGAGGGTGTTTCGTAGAGGTGTGCCACACCAGAAAAAGGTGTGGCACACCTGCGGGAGAGGGGCGAGTTCGATGGGCGATGCCCATCGCTATTGGATTATGGCCTTTCAGGCCGGTGAGCGTGAGGGTGTTTCGTATAGGTGTCCCACACCAGAAAAAGGTGTGGGACACCTGTGCGAGCGTAGAAATGGGGCGTAGAGCGGCGCGAGAAGAAGCTGTGAAACCTACTGACGATGACAAAATAAATACCACCATCTGACTTGTTCTTTTTCATTTCTGCTTCGTTGCAAAAGTCCTTAAATAGCTCACTATTCGCGGATTTTGCGCCTCGCATAACATGCCTTCGCTAAAGCTATGGCAGTTAATAAACGAAAAATAACTTCGCCATATAGTGGTATTTATTTCGTCAACGTCACCTACTGAATCGCAAATTTTATTAATGTTGTTACGTTTTGTTTACATTAGATGAATCAATAAAACCATCCCTGTGTATTTAGCTATTGGCAAGACGAAAATAATATTGCTGTTCATTGCCCTCATTACCAGCCTTGGTGTGTACAATACTACTTATGCACAGGACTTTCCGCTGCCCAAAGATTTTGTATTCAATCCGCACGTGGATATGAACCAATATACCAAGTATGTTGTGCCCTGTGTAAACTGGCTGGCGGAAACACCCTTGGATGAATACAAAAAGGAGCGTGCAAGGACGAATTATTTTGTGATGAACTGGCTACAGATGAACCCGGACATGCAAATAAGCCTGCCTGATTATTCACTTAAATTCAGCGGTATCAATAAAGACTTGCTCTACCTGTTTATGGAAGGATGGATAAAATATACATTGGAAACAAAAGACACCAATGTTACCAATTGCAGTGTAGCCGGAATAAAAACCATGCTGCAGTACTATAAAGATGGCAAGGCCGCCAGCGTAGGGCGGAGTGATTACTTAGACAACCTTGCGAAGATAGAAAAAGATGGGGCGCTTTACAATTTGTTCGACACTGCCAGAACAGCGCGAAACACTTATATTTACTTGACCGTCCCCTCACCAAAACACCAGTTCAAATACGACGAGAATTATTTTGGGTTCAAGTTTTACAACATAAACCTGATAAGGCCGGCCAGCATGACCTACCGGTATATGCTAGATGGATACTACGACAAATGGATAACCACTACAGACGGCTCCGTTACTTACCCGAGACTGCCACCCGGCAATTATACTTTCCGGGTGCAGGCATCAATGTATCCAGATTTTGAACATGCCGCGGAAAGCAATTATTCTTTCAGTATTTCGCGCCCCGTGTGGAAGGAAAACTGGTTCTTGTCCGTGATGGGAATTGTGGTTATTTCACTCGTATATTTTATCATCAAGCAACGGGAAAAAAACCTCCGGAATATTGCACAACTCAAACATGAGCGTATCATGTTTGAGTACGAGCATTTGAAAAGCCAGGTGAACCCTCACTTCCTGTTCAACAGCCTGAACACACTGAATAACCTGATAGCCAAGGACCAGAAAAAGGCAATTGCTTATACCGAAAACCTGTCGGAACTTTATCACAGCATACTTGCCCACCATGAAAATGACCTGGTGCTTTTATCTGAGGAGATATCTATCCTTGAAAATTATTTTTCGATACAAAAAGGCAGGTTTGGGGCGGCTTTACAGCTTAGGATGAATGTGTCGCCTACGATAATGCAAAGCAGAAAGATAGTGCCGCTGGCGTTGCAGATAGTGATAGAAAATGTGATCAAGCACAATATAATTTCAGAGTCTGAACCACTGGTAATTGATATTTCGGCTAACGAGGAGGAAATTACGATCAGGAATTTTTTGAACCCTAAATTGAGCAAAGAAAAAAGTGAAGGGCTCGGGCTTATCAATATCAGCAGGAGATATGAACTGCTGACAAAGAAGCCGGTAACCTATGGATTCTATGAAAAAGAGTATATTGTAACACTTCCCCTATTATGACAGTAGTAATTATTGAAGACGAACAACCTGCAAGAGAAAGGCTTGCAGAGCTATTGAAGCAGGTAATGCCCGAGGTAAATATTGTAGCTAACCATGACAACGTGCAGGGAGCAAGCGAATGGTTTAGACAACACCCTATGCCTGGCCTTGTGCTGCTTGATGTGCAACTTGCCGATGGCACCGCTTTTGACCTGCTGAAACGGGTAAAAATAGATTGCCCCGTGATCTTTACAACTGCCTATAGCAAGTATGCTATGGATGCGTTCAAGGCCAAAAGTATAGATTACCTGCTGAAGCCTGTGAAAAAGGCAGACCTGGAACGGGCGCTTGAAAAGCTAAATGAGTTTAAGCAGCTATTTACCCATTCGGAAAGCAACTTAGCTGTTGGGAATGTGGCGCCAAAGCCAGAGTATAAGAAACGGTTCATTATCCGCCTGGGCGAACACCTGAAGACACTGAACGTAGAAAATATCTCTTATTGCATCAGTGAAAACAAAGGCACATTCGCAAGGTCGTTTGAAGGACTTAACTACCCCATGGACCATAACCTGGATGCATTGGAGCAATTGCTGGACCCGCAACAATTTTTCCGTATCAACCGCCAGTACCTGATCAATTTAAAGGCAATCGCAGAAATGAAGGTCTATACCAAGGCGCGCGTAATTGTGAAGCTGAATCCGGCTGCAAAAGATACACCAATTGTGAGCTCTGACCGGGCTGCTGATTTTAAGCTATGGCTTGGCGGCGACTTGCCGTAGTTGGTTTCCTTGATCGCAATGTCAGCACCCGACGTGAAAAACCCTATCGGGAGTAAGTTCGATACCTCCGGCATCGCCCCCATTTTGTGTTGGTTTTCTATAATCGTTCGATACCGTCAGCATCGCCGAACACGATTCTGTCCTTTACTATTATGACGTTGGCATAAAGCCGGGGCGATTAATACCTAAATTCAGGGGGTTTGGTGGCCATACGTACGTTCTGTTTTGTCTTGGGCAAATTCCAGTTTGTCCCCCAATTATCCCTGTCCGTCAGAAAGCATCCTGCAAGAACGTTTTTTTCTAATACATTTGGTAGAGACATTGTGTATTTAAGTTCATACTTTTATATGTTCTCTCACCTGTATCCGCTATCTGTGTACGTTGCTCCCGTTCTGGGCGCTTTATTGGCAATGTTTTATTTAATTGTTTAAACATAAATTATGAAAAAGAAATTTATCCTTGTCCCTTTGGTCGGTTTGTTGCTTTTTGTGGTATTGTCGGGCTATGAGTATGGCCCCGGCACGGTAGGATATGAACGCACCGGGGCTTCGGGTAGTGGTACCGGTTGTGGCGGCCCAAGCTGTCATACTTCCGCGTCTTCTTCAACGAGCGGGATCGTCCTTTCTCTTCAGCTTATCGATGCTTCTACATCTACATCGGTTACTACCTATACGCCCGGCCATAGCTATTATATTGTGGTGGGGGGTACAAATTCCAGCTCCTTCAGCGGTTTAGACCATTTTGGCTTCCAGGTTGCGGTCGTTAAGTCATCAGGAGCGGGTTCTGCCAGCTTTGTGAACGCCGGGACATTGGCGGTTACCGGCATTTCTTCTGTAGCGCATACTACCAGCCCATCGGGAGTTAATATTGTAGAGCATGGCCCCAACGCTATCGGTGGATCCCCATATGTTTCGGGCTCCGGCGGAAGCGGCACCACCTATTCTATCAGCGTACCCTGGACTGCGCCATCGGCTGGAACAGGTACTGTTGTCATATACGAGGTGCTAAATGCAGTAAACCATGACGGCAGTTCGTCCAATGATTACTGGAATAACACAACTGCAAATATTCTTGAAGGAGTTGGCACAATATCGGGTACAACATCGGTCTGTCCGACGGCTACAACTACGCTGAATTGTACGCCATCAGGCGGCACGTGGAGTACCAGCGCAGGTACGGGTTCGGTGACTGTTTCTTCTTCCGGAGTGGTGACAGGGTCAACGACCGGGACCGCCACTGTGACTTATAATGCAGGAGCCTCGGGTACCGCTACTACTACGGTCACAGTAAAAGCTGCGCCAGGGGCGATTGCCGGGTCGCTATCCATATGCCAGGGCGCTTCTACCGGCCTAACAGACCCTGCGGGACTTGGTACATGGACGAGCGCGACGACCAGCGTGGCTACAGTAAACCTCATCACAGGGTCAATGGCAGGTGTTGTAACCGGCGCTACAACACCTGCGACGTCTGCTATTACGTTTACCGCCGCTTCAACGGGTTGTACTACCACAAGCACTGCTACAATTAATCCATTGCCATCGGCCATTACGGGAACCACCTCCCTCTGCCAGGGCGCTACAACTACTCTGAGCAATGCCAGCCCGGGCAGCGGCACGTGGAGCAGCGCTACTACGGGCGTGGCCACAATAGGATCGTCCAGCGGCGTGGTAAGCGCTGTTGCCACTGGAAGTACCAGCCCTGCAACAACGGTGATCACTTTTACCAATACTTCAGGCTGTAGCACTACCACCACCGTTACGGTCAATCCCCTACCCTCTGCAATTACCGGGTCAACCAATGTTTGCCCCGGAGCCACAACAAGCCTATCAGACCCGACCGGCACAGGAACCTGGACAAGTAGCAGCCCGACTATTGCAAGCGTTGTGTCAGGCACCGGGCTTGTAAGCGGTATAGCGCCTTCGGGTGGCTCTGCTGTTATCACTTATTCAGTGACGGCTACAGGTTGCACTACCTCAACAACGGTAAATGTAAGCCCCGCCCCAGGAACCATAAGCGGTATCCTTTCTGTTTGTGCCGGATCGACCACGCTGCTCAGTGATGGCGGCGGCGGCACATGGACGAGTGGCAGCACAGGTATTGCGACGATCGGTACGGCGGGTCTGGTAACGGGGGTAGCGCCATCGGGCGGCACATCTGTAATAACGTATGCACTACCCGCTACGGGCTGTACTACAACGGCCATACTAACGGTAAATCCTACCCCTTCTTCTATTACGGGGATATTCAGTGTATGCCCCGGCGCGGTTACGACATTGGGTGATGGTACCAGCGGCGGTAGCTGGAGCAGCGGCTCAGGGGCAATAGCCACTGTTGACGGCTCCGGTAATGTAACAGGGGTATCAACGTCAGGAGGAACCTCTGTTATTACTTATGCGGTATCGGGTTGTTCTGTAACTGCTACTGTCAACGTAAATCCATCGCCGGGTACTATATCGGGGCCCAACCATGTATGCGTGGGTTCCGACATTACGCTTACTGATGGCGGCGGTGGTACCTGGAGCTTTACGGGCAGCGCAGTTTCCGTTGCCCCGGGAACAACAGGTACAGTGAGCGGTATATCTGCCGGCACCGCGGCTATAACTTATACGCTGCCGGTAACGGGCTGTTTTACGAGTACCCCGGTTACCGTTAATCCGTTACCGCTTGCTGGCTCTGTGTCCGGCACTATGGTACTGTGCGTTACGGCGGCTGTGACACTGAGCGATGGAATAGGCGGCGGAATTTGGAGCAGTGCGCTCCCTGGTATTGCTACCGTGGGCAGCACCGGGCATGTTATCGGGTTGGCTAACGGCACAGACACTATATCTTATTCCGTTACCAACGGCTGTGGTACCGCTGTTGCGACAGCAGTTGTAACTATTAACCCGCTTCCCATATCTGGAACGTTGTCGGGTCCCTCATCAGTTTGTGTTGGTTCTACTATATCCCTTACATCATCGGGCAGCCCGGGAGTGTGGACCAGTTCCAGCACAGGTTTTGCAACCGTGGGCAGCGCCAGCGGTACAGTTTCCGGCGCATCGTCAGGAACCACAAATATTTCTTATACAGTTACTAACAGCTGCGGTGTATCTATAGCCTCAAAGCAGGTAACTGTGAATGCATTGCCAACGGTGATCACGGCTTCCGCAACGCATGTTTGCGTTGGTTCAACGATCACGCTGACTGATGCGGGCGGCGGAACATGGGTGAGCAGCGATGCTTCACTTGCTTCTTTAGGGTCGTCCGGGTCGCCAATAACCGTAACAGGAATTGGCTCGGGCACACCGATAGTTACCTACTCACTGGCATCGGGTTGCAGCCGCAGTATTCCATTGACAGTAAATGCTACGCCCGGCGCTATTTCCGGCGCTGCGGCACTGTGCCAGGGATCAACAATTTCCCTTAGCGATACATCTGCGGGAGGCACATGGAGCGTAACGGGCACTTCTGCCACCGTTGCTTCTTCTACAGGGGTCGTTACGGGTGCAGGCAGTGGCATTTCAACGATAAAATATACGTTCCCTGCGTCTGGTTGCGCAACCTCAGCAGTAGTAACGGTTAACCCGATAGTCCCCATTTCCGGCCTGTCATCTCTATGCGCCGGATTAACAACAACACTGAGCGATGCAACGACCGGCGGCGGCTGGGTGAGCAGCAACACTGCTGTTGCAACTATTGGTTCTTTATCTGGCTTTGTTAACGCCGTAGGGCCAGGCTCTGCGGTTATTACTTATACCACTCTGGCTGGCTGTACGGCAACCACAACTATGAATGTTATTTCATCGCCTACGGCAATCAGTGGCACACCTTCCGTTTGCCAGGGCAGTACAACAGCATTGATTGATGCAGGCGGTGGTATCTGGAGCAGCAGCGCGACAGCGAACGCAACAGTAGGCTCTACAGGTATTGTTACCGGCGTTTCCGCAGGGGCAACGTTCAGCACGGCAACTATTTCCTATTCACTCGGTACCGGGTGTACAGTATCTGTAATTGTAACAGTTAATCCGCTGCCATCAGCTATAGCCGGGGCGGTAACGCATGTATGTCCCGGTGGTTCGATATCCTTTACAGATCCTTCCCCCAGCGGTACGTGGATAGTGGTGAACCCGAACGCAACAATAGGCACCACTGGTTCTGTATCCGGCGTTACAGCAGGTCTCGACACCATATATTATGCTCTGGCCACAGGTTGTTCTGTGTCAAAAGCAATTACAGTAAATGCTATACCTGCTGCAATTGGCGGCACGTTATCACTATGCCAGGGCGCTACCACCAGCCTTACTGACGGATCGGGCACTGGTACGTGGGCCAGCGGCACTACTTCTGCCGCTACGGTTTCAAGTGCGGGGTTGGTTTCGGGCGTTTCATCCGGCATTACAAGCCCGGTTACGTCAACGATCACTTTTACGCTTGGGGCTACCGGCTGCACTGCTACAGCAGTGGTTACGGTGAATCCGCTTCCATCCGCAATAAGTGGCAGCGCCCTGGTATGCCCAGGGGCTACAACAACGCTAACTGACGTTATTACAGGTGGTACATGGAGCAGCAGCAGTGTAGGCTCTGGTTCGGTGTCCGTATCAACTACAGGCGATGTAACCGGCGTTTCCACAGGGACATCGATAATAACTTATACTTTGGGTACAGGCTGCAAGGTCACGAAGACAGTTACAATCAATGGCCTGCCCCCTGCAATCGGCGGTAGTGGCAACATCTGCGGCACTGGCACTACGTCTTTGATCGATGGCACTCCCGGTGGCACATGGTTCATCAGCCCAGCGAGCAGCGCTGTGGCCACCGTATCTACAACAGGGGTTGTTACGGGTGCGGGCTTAGGCACAGCAACAGTTAGCTATACGCTCCCAACAACAGGCTGCACCACCATGCTTGTGGTAACCGTAAACCCATTACCATCAGCTATTACCGGTACAACGAATGTTTGCGTTGGTTCAACGATCACATTAAGCGATGGTGGCCTGGGCACCTGGACGAGCGGGGCACCAGCCATTGCAACCGTAGGATCGGGGTCAGGGGTAGTAACCGGCGTATCGGCGGCGTTGCCGACGGCTACCATTACCTATACTTTACCAACCGGCTGTAAAACGACCATGGTAGTTTCGATAAATGCATTGCCGCCTGCAATAGGGGGATCTGCAGGCGTTTGTATTGGGTCTTCAACGAGTTTGATAGAATCTGGCAGCGGTATATGGGATGCCAGCAATACCAATGCTACCGTTGGGCCAACAGGGTCTGTGACGGGTGCTATTGCCGGTATGGATACAATCAGCTTTACATCGGCATCCGGCTGCATGATAACCAAGACAGTAACGGTACATGCCGCACCGGCAGCTATCACCGGGACATTGGCCGTATGCCAGGGAGCAACGACCAGCCTTCTTGACGGCGCCGGAGCAGGCACATGGGGCAGCAGCGCAACAGGTGTGGCTACAGTTTCTGCTACGGGAGTCGTATCCGGTGTGACATCGGCTGCTACCGTTCCGGCTACAGCTATTATAGGCTTTACGCTTACAAGTACCGGTTGTTCCACAACCACAGAAGTAACGGTTAACCCATTGCCATCGCCCATTACGGGTGTTACCCACGTTTGTCCGGGAACTACAGCTACATTAGTTGATGGTGGTGGCGGGACGTGGAGTACCGCGAGTACCCTGATAACAGTAGGTTCGTCATCGGGGACTGTCACTGGTGTATCGGCGGGTCTTGCGTCAGTAGATTACACATTAATTACCGGCTGTGGCACCAGCATAGTGGTAACAATAAATGCCCTGCCCACGGCAGGAACAGTAACGGGCGGGTCAAGTGTATGCGCGGGCGCACACACCACGCTTACCGATGCCGGTACGGGCACATGGAGCAGCAGTAATATATCTGTTGCCACAATAGGCACTACGGGTATCGTTGCCGGGGTGGCGGCTGGGGTGGATACATTAGCATATACAGTTACGAATATTTGCGGATCAGCAATAGCCATTCATGTGGTAACCGTGAACCCTAACCCCGTTGCCGGGACAATTACCGGGCCATCGACAATATGCATGGGCCCAACAGGAATAACGCTGACCGATGCCTCGGCAGGCGGCGCCTGGAGCAGCAGCAATAGTGGGATAGCTACGATAGGCTCCGGCACAGGCGTGGTGAGTGGTGTGGCCCCGGGCTTCGTCACCTTTACCTATAGCGTTACCAATTTATGCGGTACGGCAACAACTACAGCAACAGACACTGTTTACCCCGCCGCAGCAGTAGATTCCATAGTGGGGGCAGATACTGTATGCCAGGGTGCAACGATCGCACTTACAGATCCATCGGGTACCGGGGTATGGTCGAGCAGCAGCGCGAATGCCACAGTTGACGCAACCGGCGTGGTGACCGGGGTAAGTGCAGGCTCCGCTACGATCAGCTATTCGGTAACTACAATATGCGGTACAGCAACGGCGCAATTATCGCTATATGTGAAATCAACGGCCGAGTGCAACACAGGCGTGAGTGAATTGCCCGCTTTGGGTGAAACGATCAAGGTATATCCTAACCCGTCACAGGGTACATTTACGGTTCAACTACCTGCGACTACAAACGGCTCCGTAATAACAATAATGGACGTTACAGGAAGAGTGATAGAAACAAGAAATATTGCCGCGACTAATTCCCAGAATGTAGTGTTTGAATTAAGGAATGTGGCAGCGGGCAGCTACTTAATAAGAGTAAATGCTGATAATAATACATTCAGGGATAAGATAGTGATCTGGTAGTAACACTATCTTATTGAGTCGTTTTGTCGGGATATAGATTACGGTCACCGATCGTTGTCTATATCCCGATATTGTTTTATTAAATTGCCATTAAAATAGCCCATTCTTTACGATCATCCGACCGGTTTTTTTCCCGGTTTGTCCTTGTTTTTTCCCTGTTTATCGTGAAGTGTTATTTTTGTTGGGTTTATACATTAAATTTGTTTTGCATTTTGAGTGCGCATTATTCTATATCTATCTCTTAACCGATTAAACCCTAAAGTATGAAAAAGAGCCTCGTTCTCTTGCCCTTAGTGGGCATTTTCCTGTATGTAATTTTATCAAGCGCCTCCAACGGTCCTGGCCAATACGGCACATATTATGAAAGGACCGGCGCCACCTACACCGGCTCAACCGGCATCGTGGGTTGCGTTGGCAGTGGGTGCCATGCCACTGGTCCCACAAGTGGTATTGGCGTAACGGCTACATTGATAGATGCATCTACATCTACGGCAGTTAGCACCTATACAGGCAGCCATTCCTATTATATTCAAATAACAGGTACCAATTCCACTTCATCCTCTTTACCCTACTTTGGGTTCCAGGTTGCGGTTGTAAAAACCGGAGTGAATAGTACGTCAGGTGTTGCAGGTACTTTATCGGTTTCGGGGATTTCTTCTGTGGCACATACATGGGCATATGTAGGAACTACCGTATTTCTTGTTGAGCATTCTGTACCAATTGGGGGTTCGCCTTATGTTTCAGGTAGCGGCGGCAGTGGTACTACCTATACCATAAGCGTTCCCTGGACGTCTCCGGCTTCCGGCACCGGCTCCGTCACCATATATGCTGTATTGAACGCAGTTAACCATGATGGGAATTACACCGGGGACTACTATAACAATACAAGTACCACCATCACAGAGGGTATGGCGCCAATAACAGGTACCTTGTCGGTTTGCTCTGGCCTCACAACTACTTTAAACTGTGCTACTACAGGGGCCTCATGGAGTTCGAGCAGTGGTACCGGGACGGGGTCGATCGCATCATCAGGGGTTGTTACCGGCAGTTCTGCAGGCACTGTTAATATCACTTACAATGCGGGCAGCGCTGGTACAGCGTACGCGATAGTAACTGTTAATGCAGCGCCATCGGCAATTGCTGGGGCTTCATCATTATGCCAGGGCAATACAACAACATTAACCGACCCCAGCGGCCCCGGAACATGGGTGAGCAGCACACCGGGAGTGGCTACTATAGGTTCATCTTCGGGATCGATGACAGGGGTTTTAAGTGGCAGTCCGGTCCCGGCAACCACTGTGATCACTTATACTTCGCCTGGAGGATGCTCCGCCTCGGCGACAATTACTGTGAATCCCTTGCCCAATCTTATC
>Ga0206969_1114_pt1 | contig 22363 bp, 29 predicted proteins | sample Alteio_BWOrgHeat_87_FD_153256 | JGI IMG/M metagenome (GOLD analysis project Ga0206969, IMG submission 153256) | Enriched cells from forest soil in Barre Woods Harvard Forest LTER site, Petersham, Massachusetts, United States -... | ecosystem: Environmental > Terrestrial > Soil > Temperate forest >... | reverse complement strand
ACCACGAGACACGATCTCAAGATAGTCGAGTAATACCATTTCATAAATAACTCCTGTCCCGATCTTTCTGAGCGTAGGTGTGCGTCATCACACCGAGTCGGAGGATAATGGACAAAAAACTATCTACTCTCTTCGACTTCGGCGTTTCACGCCTACGCTTAAGTCGTGAACTGTATGGTGGGCAAGTTATTCAGTAGCAATTCTAATTTTGTTCCTCTGACAATTGGCTGATAGAAACCAGCTTTGGTAGGAGACAAGGCAGCAATAATGTCTTGATTGTTTGAAAGATGAGGAATTGCATTGTCCATAGTCAAAACTACGCTATGCTAATTATGATACCAAATTATATTTATTAAATTAATTTAAATTCTATTTATCATAAATTTTAAAAATTAAAGAACAAAACATTGTTTAATTATGGAAAATGAAAGACTTTATTCTTAAAATTTCATATACTTTTAAAGTTACTTCAGGAACACAACCTTTAACATGGGAGAGAAGACATGGAACAAGGGATTGTAAAATGGTTTAACATCTCAAAGGGATATGGATTTATTATCCCCCACAGTAAGACGAATGACGTGTTTGTCCATGTTTCTCAACTTGAGAAATCTGGCCTTAGTACCCTTAAAGAAGGGCAAGTTGTTCAATATGATCTCCATGAAGAAAAAGGTAAAATAGCAGCGTTTAACTTAAGCATTGATTGATATCGCTTAAGCTTAATTGCTGGTTGATTTATGCCCTAAAATCCAACAATTTTAACAAGGAGGATTGTCATGACTAAAGAATCTTTGAATGGAAAATGGACACAAGCTGTCGGATCTATTAAGGAACAGTGGGGAAAATTAACTGATCAAGACCTAGAAAAAGTTAAAGGTAAGAAAGATAAACTGGTCGGTCTGATTGTTGAAAAATATGGAGATACGAAAGAATCTGTTGAGAAGAAAGTAAACAAACTTCTCGATAATCTTACTTCTAAATAAAATTATAAATAGCCCACGCTGGTAACCGCCAGCGTGGGGGAAATCATAATGGGGTAAAGCGGCATTGGTGAATTGGGCTTTATCTCTTTAGTATATTTTTCATATGATAAAAAAACAGTTCATTTCAGACCAACGCATTATTTAAGTGTCTAACTGCCGATTATGGCATTAAGTTGATACACTTACATTTCTTCCCGTGGGTGCGGATATGAATGCACCCGTATATAAAGCTCAGGCACGTGACCAATCATCTTATTTTGTCAAACTAAAACGCGGCCATCATCATGATATCATGCGCTATCATAACAACTCTATTATATGATACTGGGATTCAACAGATTATCCCCCCTGTAAAACAATTGGTGGTCAATCAATCCAACATATGATGACTTTACCCTAAGTGTGGCGCCATTTATTGAAGGCCAGGACGGATTTAGCCGTAATCTAACAGACCAGCAATGGATGATACATTGACATTTATGAAGAAGCATAAGGCTGAAATTCATCGGCTGGTAGATCGAGCTGAACAATTATGCCAAAAAATCCAATATCAATTGCCTGAACTTGTGTTGTGCCATGCAGATATTCACGGGGGCAATGTATTGATAGATAGGAATGATGCTATCTATATAGTGGATTGGGACTCACCTAGCATGGCACCCAAGGAACGCGACCTGATGTTTATTGGCGGAGGTGTTGCTAATGTTTGGAATAATTCACATGAAGAAGGACTTTTTTATAAAGGTTATGGCAAGACTGAGGTTAATCTGACAATTCTGGCTTATTATCGCCATGAACGCATCGTAGAAGATATAGCGCTTTACGGACAGCAATTGCTTCTAGCTACGGCAGAAGATCAGGATCGAATTAAATTGTATCAATAATTCGTCGCTCAATTTGACCCTAACGGTGTAGTCGAGATAGCATTTAAAAACAGATAAGGGTCTCTTGATCGAAGATTAAGATGTTCTTTAATAATATTAATAATCTCATCCAAGTTAGATTGAACATCTGAATTCGAGGTGTCGATCACCCTCCCCTTGAGTTCATGTATTTTACGATTCAAAAATTCTGCCCACTGATTCATGTCTGCATTGGCAAGATCTGGTTGATTGCGGTTGCTAATAAGCCGATGTTCTCGTGTTTTTTGGTCTGCATGGATGAGAATCAGAATATAATGAGAAATATGATATTTCTTACAGGCATCCACAGCAAATTGCGGATTAAATTGACCTTCTAAGATAACAACTTTTTTTTGACTTTTGAGAGCGGAAAGACGTTTTATCCATTTATTGAGTATTAACCTCTTGCCATCTTTCAATGGATCCATAAGCATGGCGCATTTCTTCAAAGGTGGGAATTCCAATACGATCAAAATATTCCACTTGGACAAAGCTTGGATTTAAGTGTTGTTCCAATGCTTGGGCAAGATATGTTTTTCCTGCACCTGATGCCCCTGTCAGAAACACAAAAAGAGAGCTATGGAAGTTACTTGACATAAATACACCTCCCTCCCCATCACATTAATTAGCCTAAAAGAGCCTTTCTGAGACGTTGAATAACTGCAATAGCAATTATTCCGACCACGATAATAAAAGCCAAATTTTTTGTATTAGGGATTTTGGGAATTAATGACTTAACAATATCCAATTCATGAGGAAGATTTTTTGCAATTAGCATTGCTTCATCGAGATACGAAGATTTCTTCTTTGGAATAAAGAAAAGAAAAGCAAGTCCGCTTACCAGTGAAATAGCACATATCACGCCTCCTGCCTCAAAATAGCCAATTTGAAGGGCAAGATAATTAAAAAGAAAATACCCTCCGCATATAATTCCTATAATGATCAGGAAATAACCAACAAAAGTCACCATCAAGCTATGATGTTGCTTTTTTTCTTGGAAAAATAATTCTAACAGGGCGGTTAAAATAGACATCATCTTAACCTAATAATTTTACCCAGGACAAACCCTGCGATAAGAGCCAACATCGTCGAGGTACCTGGATTGTTTCTCACATATGTTAAAGTTTCCTCTAGCATACTTTGAGCATACTCTATTGCCTCATCTGCAACGTCGGCGAGATTTTCTGGTGGAAAGTTACCCATAAGGTCATTAAAATCGGTTTTTAATTGTTCAAAAGTTTCCAGAGACGCATCTTTGTTAGCCTCCCAAGCATCTTCAGAAGAATTTTTTAGCTGTTCATACCCTTGTTCGGCTTTTTGGAATAATTTTTTAATATCTTCAATTTTGGAAGATATATTGGGTGTGTTTTGAGAACTATTTGCTTTCAAGCGTTCGTTTAATTTTTCAATTTTTTCCTGATATTTTTTAAGGGTTGAATCCAATGATTCAAGAGTTTGCTGATTATTTTGCATTGTAATTCCTTTCCTCAATAGATTTTTTCTCTGTTATGATCAGTAGAGAATATTTATTTTTTCTATTTTAATTGGCAATGCTTAGTTCATTAAAATTACATTTGTGTATTCTGTTCATTAAAAATATAATTTTATATTATATATAATACCATATTTATTGGTTTTTCACAAGGGATGAGAAAATTCTTCTCATGGTTTATTAAAAAAGTTTTCATATATCGTGTACAAGATAGGCATGTAGAGGCATTAAATATGATTGGATTTGAATATAATAACTATAAAAGTGGGCAAGGAAAGAGAGTGATAGATGCCTGGAAGGAATATCTCAACATTTTTAATCGACCGTCACCAGTGCCGCAAGATCAATTACCTTCTTTGACCATGGAGTCCCATAGACTATTTATTAATTTACTTTTCGAAATGTCTCAATTCTTAGGGCATGATTATAGTCGGACTGACTTAGAAAAAAGTAATTACTCTCCAAATGCTATAGGGGCAAGAGATTTAGATTTTGCAACTATAAATCATGGTCTTGCAGATATTTTTCGAGGTGAGAAGGCTCTTCCCGTTACAATGGTTCCACAAAAGCCAGCTAAATCAAATAAGCTGAACTTAGTAAAGCTACTGGATTGCCGCGGCCCTTGCAGGGCCTCGCAATGACAAACAAGAGGTACTTGCCCGGGCCCCGTGCCTTCTTTGACGAAGTTAGAAGCTTTGTGGCAATCTCCGACACCGTCAAGTTGATTAAGTACATAACATTTCCTTAATCATTTTCATCGCATCATCAAAAGATGATAGAAATAAACAAGGAGACGCAAGATGAACAAGGTACTGTATTTCATCATTGCCTACGGCATGATTCTAGGAGTGAGTGAAAGTTTTTGTGAGGACCAGATGAGTAAAAGAACCACCCCCCCTACCCTTGATTATCACCACAAGCCGGATACCTATTGGAAAAAAGTACTTCCCCCTAAGGCATATAACATTTGCCGCAAAAAAGGGACAGAGGCGGCACATTCTGGTCAGTATGATAACTTTTATGAAGAAGGCACCTATTATTGTGCCTGTTGCGGTGGTGATTTTCCACTTTTTGCGTCAAAAGCAAAATTTGATTCTAAAACAGGATGGCCTAGTTTCTATGAACCTATCAGCTCTGACAGTGTTGATCTTGTTAATGAAACAAGCTGGATCAGCCGATTTTTGGGCGCAGAGGTTGAGGTAAAATGTAAACGATGTGGTTCCCATTTAGGACATGTTTTTAAGGATGGCCCTGCCCCAACGCATGAGCGTTATTGCATGAATTCTCTAGCATTAAGGTTTGTCGGCAAAGATGAACCCGTTCAAAGAACTTTTTCTGACCTTGATTAAATACTATTAATGGGAGGATACTGATGAAATTATGGTTTAGATTTTTTGTATTCTTAGGGCTGATGACCACTCCATTACTTGCCTCAACAGATAATACCGAAACAGAAGTTGCAATCTTTGCCGGCGGGTGTTTTTGGTGTGAAGAAGAAGTATTTGATCACCTTCCTGGTGTTATCTCAACCGTTGTTGGATTTACCGGGGGGCACACTCAAAGCCCAACCTATAAGAGTGTATCTGCCGGTGGGACGGGACATCTTGAATCCGTTAAAGTGACGTTTGATCCCCAAAAAATTACCTATGATCAATTGCTTGAGGCGTTTTGGCATAATGTTGACCCCTTTGATTCTAAAGGATAATTTTGTGATCAGGGTGATTCCTATAAAGCCGTTATTTTCTATACCAATGATAGACAGAAGGAAAAGGCAGAAGCTTCTAAGGAAAAATTAGCAGAACACTTTGGCAACCCCGTTGTGACCGTCATTCAATCTGCCACGGAATTTTACCCGGCTGAGGACTATCACCAAAAGTATGCTGAGAAGAATCCCATTCGATATCAATATTATCGTTGGGGATGTGGAAGAGACAAGCGCTTGAACGAAATTTGGAAAGATAAAGGAAATTAATCAATGCTGGACTCTCATCTAAGGCCTTTCATCGACCCAACGCTTAATGCCATTGGTAGGTTCTTAGCAAAATATGGAGTTTCTGCTAACTTTATCACCCTAAGCGGTTTTATCATCGGACTTTTAGCCGTGCCGTTTATTATTAACCAACAGTACACAGTGGCATTGGTTTTAATTGGTATTAACCGTCTTTTTGATGGCATTGATGGTGGCATTGCACGCCAAACAAAACTAAGTGATTTCGGTGGTTTTTTGGATATCGTTTGTGATTTTATTTTTTATTCAGCCATTGTCTTTGCCTTTGCCCTAGCCCGCCCCCATGAGGCGCTTTGGGGTGTTTTCTTGGTGTTTAGTTTCATTGGACCCATCACCTCATTTTTGGCCTATGCCATTATTGCGGCCAAACACCAACACATCACAACCGTTCGTGGCACAAAATCATTCTATCATTTGGGGGGGATTTGTGAGGGAACAGAAACCATGGCAGTCCTGATGCTGATGTGCCTTTTTCCTAGTGCTTTTGCCATGATTTGCCTGGTTTACGGTATGTTATGTTGGCTTACAACTTTAGGGCGTGTTTTACAGGCCAGACGCGATTTTCGTTCTTCTGAAATCGTCTAGTGTGATTGCCATCTTTTATAAAAGATGGGTAGCGTTGAAAGAATGGCCAATCCGATTAAGGATGCCAGAATCTCAGGGGTTAAAATGCCACTCAAAGTAAATGCCTGGTTTTTATCAATAATACTACCCAACCCTGTGCCAACCGAAACATAAATAAAAGACCCCGGGATAATACCAATGAACGTTGCTATCACAAACGTTCGAAATGGCACCAATAACACTGCAGCAGCAAGATTGACGATAAAAAAGGGGAATATCGGGATAAGACGCATCACTAACAGATAATTCAGTGCATTGTCTTTAAATCCTATTTCTAGTTTTGATAGCCAGGGAGAAAGCTTGGTCTGTAATAAACCCTTGGCAGCAGCTCTGGCACTGATAAATACCACAATTGACCCTAAGGTTGCTGCAATAACAACGAGGGTGGTTCCATTCAGTTGTCCAAACAAAAAACCACCCATAACCGTCATGAATGTGGCTCCAGGAATTGATAAAGCAACCACACTGATATAAAGACCTATATAAATGAGCGCGGATAATAACAAATGGTGGGCAATAAACTCTTTCAAGGCTTCCCGGTGGACTTTTACCATCTCAAAAGAAAGATAGTGATGGACGCCAGATACCCATACCATTACAGCAGCCAGACATAACAATCCCAGGGGTAGAAAGTGTTTTAGCGTATCTTTTCTGGATGCCATTTTCCTAACACCATCGCAAAAGAAAGCGCACAATTTTTTTAACGCGTTCGTTAAATAAAAGAGGAGTGAAAAAGCTTCCTGCCCCCCGTTTGTTAATTTCTCCAAGGGTCGGATAGGGAATCATCATTTTTGCAATGGCGCCAATTTTAAGGTTTTGTTCGATTGCTAAAATCCAGGGTTGAATTAACTCACCCGCATGCACTCCTACAACCGTTACACCAAGGATACGTCCTTGAGGCGAGACAATAACCTTAATGCCCCCTTCTGCGCTATGTTCTGCCTGTGCGCGATCAATATCTTTAAAGCCCCACCTTAATACTTTGTATTTAAGGCGCATGGATTTCACCGTATCTTCTGTAAGACCAACATGGGCAATTTCAGGATCTGTATAGGTTACCCAAGGAATTGTATTTTTTCTTACTTTTGTAGGTAATTTAAAGAGGATATTCCGTAGGATAACCTCTGCATGGTGGGTTGCTATATGGGTAAATTGATATCCACCCACGGCATCCCCCATAGCATAGACATGTTTGTTAGAGGTGCGCAAACGATCATCGACCACAATCCCTTTAGGGGTAAATTTAATTTGTGCGGCATCTAAATTCAATTTATCCAAGGTAGGGCGTCTGCCAACCGCCAACAACAGATGAGTTGCAGAAATTTCTTGAGTTTCACCATCCTTCTCGTACATGACTTTTATGGTTTTAGACTGATTTGAAACCTTTAAAACTTTTGCCCCTTCGATGATTTTAACCCCGTCTGTTAGAAGGCGTTGATAAACAACTTCAGCCATCTGCGGATCATCTTTTGGCAGAATTTTCATACCTTCAAGTACGGTCACTTGTGATCCAAGCCTTTGAAATGCCTGCGCCATTTCAATGCCGATAGGCCCACCACCAATAATGACCATATGGGATGGCAATTTCTTAAGATCAAAAATGGTTTCATTGGTCAAGTAGGGAACCGTTGCTATTCCCTCAATGGGAGGGATAAACGGCGAGCTTCCTGTTGCAATCACAATTTTCTTAGCCTTAATATGGGTATTATCAGCTTGTATAATTCTAGTGTTCATAAATCTGGCCTGGGCTTTTAGAACGACAACACCCAGCTTTTCAAAACGTTCCACAGAGTCGTGAGGCTCAATGGTTTCAATAACGTTATGAACATAGTCATGAACTTTGGAGAAATTAACTTTTGGATCCATATTTTCAATGCCAAAATGCCAAGCATTCTTCATAATGGCAGCATGTTTTGCCACTGATAATAAAGATTTAGAAGGAACACACCCATAATTCAGGCAATCGCCCCCCATCTTATTCTTTTCAATCAAAACAACAGAGGCGCCCATCTGTACGGCACCTGCTGCAAGGGTTAACCCGCCAGAACCCGCTCCAATAATACAAATATCCGTTTGGATGGTTTTTTGGGCCAAGATGATCTCTCTTTCGTCAGATATGATTATGATCTTATTGACAGTTTAAGGAAGGATATTTAAGGATTGTTTAAAGCTTGTGAACGGGTTTTGCCGTTACAACCGCTTGAATGGGAAGCTCTCCGTAAAGATGCGGATATATTTTACCAGAGCGTGGTGACACTTCCCAACGCAAATCGCCATTGATCTTACGCGTATCAATCGTCAATTGCAGAAGATCTTTTTGTCCCTTAAAATATTTTTCTAAAATCTGTGGGACCTGGTCTTTGGTTGAAAAATGGATGAATCCATCGTTCATATCCATGGCTGAACCACGGTAAACACCCGTCTTTTGGGCATCTTCCCATTCTTCTTGAGAAAGAATCTTATAGATCACTTGCGGGGAATTATTCATAACCATTTCACCTTGGCACTTGACTTATTCTGCTACGATGGAATTATAAAAGCAATAAGGAGATTATTATGACTATTACCGTTGGTGACCGCTTACCCAATATTACCCTAAAACAGATTGGGGAATTTGGGATTGAAAACGTTAAACTGGATGATTTATGCAAAGGCAAAAAAGTGGTTCTTTTTGCTGTTCCTGGTGCTTTTTCACCAACCTGTAGTGGTCGGCATCTTCCCGGCTACATTAAACATTATGATGCCTTTAAAGAAAAAGGTATCGACGTAATTATTTGTATTGCTGTGAATGATGCTTTTGTACTGGATGCTTGGAAAAAAGCCCATAATGTGGACGACAAAATTGCCCTATTATCCGATGGCAATGAAGAATTTACCAAGGCAGTAGGCCTGGAATGGGATGCAACAGCTCTGGGTATGGGTATTCGTTCTCAACGGTATGCCATGATCGTTAACAATTGTGTAATTCAATTGCTGAATGTTGATAAAGTCGGTGAACTTGAAGTGAGCAATGCGGAGACGATTTTAAAGAGTCTTTAGTGTCACCCCATTGCCATACGTTGGGCAATGACGCCTTTACGTGCCAGGATATCTGCCCGTTCGTTCATTGAATGACCATTATGGGCCTTAACCCAATGCCAAGTAATCTCGTGGATGGTTAACAGATGATCCAACTTCTCCCATAATTCACGGTTTTTGACAGGTTTCTTGTCTGCAGTTTTCCAGCCATTGCGTTTCCAACCATGAATCCAGCGCGTTATGCCATCTTTCAAATATTGGCTATCGGTATAAAGATCAACACTGGCAGAAGCAGGCAGTGCCTCAAGAGCCTTAATTGCCGCAGTCATTTCCATACGATTATTGGTCGTTTGCGCTTCTCCACCCGAAAGATCCACCTCCATTGACTGGTATTGAAGAATGGCACCCCACCCTCCTGGGCCAGGATTACCACTACAAGCACCATCTGTATAAACGGTAAAATGTATTTTTTTGCCTTCAGGCAATTTTCTTAGAAATTCAGCAAGATCAAGTGTTTCTATGGTCATTGAATCATCATGTTATTAAATTAAAGTCTTGTCCAGCACGGATAGGTCTTTTAAAGTGTTAGTATTCATGTATACCATACAGGGAAAAATTCCATCAGGACAAAGGAAAAATGGTAAAGCCTTCTTATACATCTCCCTTCCCCACTGAAGTACAAGCGGGGCAAAAATACTTTTGGTGCACTTGCGGGTTAAGTGCAGGCCAACCTTTTTGTGATGGATCTCACAAGGGATCAGGACTAAAGTCCTTGCTATTAGAAGCATCTGAATCAAAAACAGTATGGTTTTGTGGATGTAAAGAGACTAAAAACCCACCATTTTGCGATGGTAGCCATGAAAAGGTAAAAGTAGCATGAAATACCTATCCTTCTTTGTTGCTTTAGGATTTTTAGCGTTCAATTTAAGCGGGTGTGTCAGCAAGAAAGCAGAAAAAAGCCCCTGCCCTCCTTATGCCATTATTGGTGATCTTTCTGAAACTTTTATACCTACTGGTGCTACAGGTTCTCCAGATATCAAGGCGATCATTAAAATTCACGATCTACAGGCAGAATGTGAAGGTAACTTTGGGAAAGAAACCGTTTATTTTACCCTTAATCTGGCCGCAAAACCTTTAGATACCATCAAAGAACCTATTACCATTTCCTACTTTATTGCCTTAGTGGATCAATCAGATACGATCCTTGATCGTCAGGATTCTGAAATTACCATTAAATTTGAAGGTGAAGTGGAACCATTAATGGTGGAAGAAAAATTTTCTTATGATCTTAACTTGATGGAAAACAAACCTTTGACAAACTATCGGTTGCTCGTAGGCTTGGTTATGACACCAGACCAACTTTCCGCTAACAAACAGCGGAAAGCGGCCTATGAACACCAGTTGCTTTCGATTCAAACTCCCCAGGAGGTGGCAGCTTTGAAGGTGAAAAAAACACCTCGTACTTAGGATACTGCCTATATCAGAAAGAATACCGTAGAGACTATTGTCCTGCCGATTTTTTAAATTCAAGATCAATAAATAAACTTCTGAAATCCATCAATAGTAAAATTGAGGTCAATCAGCTTGAAATTTGTATAATTACAAGATTACGTTAAAATTAATGTAATTTTACTAATTATATTCCTTTTAATCATAAAGCAATAATATCAATTTTAGATAAAATTAGATAAAATTAAATGTTATTATTAAAACCACTAGATAATGATACTTATTTTTGTTAGGATATTAATTAATGAAAGGGGGGCCATCTCATGGCTATTTATTTCCCCGTAGTTTCAGGGGGTAAGTTACCCAAGTATGAGATCGAAAGACCTCGCAATACTTTAGTCATAACGGTTGAGAAGTTTATAACCTTAGCTAAACCTGATGTTAGACAAGACTTTCAAAGGCACTTCTTTGAAGTTCCTTAGTTTTGCTTAATAGAATGACGTGTAATTATCCTAAAATGGGGGCAGGCATGAATTTAAAAATATTTGTAGCAACAATTGTTGGTACTATGTTGGAATATTTTGATTTTCTTCTCTTTCTACACTTCAGTATGATCATATCTCCCCTATTCTTCCCTACTTCAGACCCTATCGCTGCAGCAATCATGTCTCTTGGCGTATTAGCAGTTGGTTTTATAGCAAGACCTATTGGCGGCCTTATATTTGGCACGATCGGAGATCAACGCGGACGAAAACGCACATTATCGCTTGCTGTCTTTGGAATTGGCCTACCAACCCTGTGTATTGGTCTTATGCCGACCTATGCACAAATTGGTGTTTTAGCCCCAGTTGCTTTACTGCTTTGCCGTGTTTTTCAAGGATTTTCTTTGGGAGGTGAATACACAATCGCTGGCATTTTTCTGATGGAACATATTAATGGTCAAAAACGTGGTTTTTACAGCAGCCTACTCTGTGCTTCAGGAACAGTTGGAAGCCTGATTGCGTTAGGATGTTCTTATCTAGTTTTACGTCCCGGGATGCCGGATTGGGCATGGCGCGTTCCTTTTCTTTTAGGGGCAGTTGCTGCAATTTTTGGGTATAAGCTGCGTCAAGTTTTAAAAGAAAGCCCAGAATTTATAAAAATCATGAAGGGTATTGGAATTAATCCAGAACCTTCTGCTAAAGCACAATGGCAAGAAATTTTGTCTAATTATAAGGCATTCTTAATCACCATCGGCATTGGTTCTCTGGTTGGGGTTTTAGTGTGGACACCAATGACGTATACAAACTTTTACCTTACAAAAATAGCAGGATGGCCATTGATTGAAGCCATGCCCATGACATTAATTTCTGTAGTGGGCTATATTGTTTTTCTTCCCCTTATGGGAATGGTTGGAGATGCTATTGGTCATCGTAAATTGATGTTTTGGAGCGCATCTGTGACAATGGTTGCTGCCTATCCTTTATTCCTTTGCTTAACAAACAATATTGTTGTGCCTTTTCAGATTGCCTTTGCCTTCTTAGCTGCATCTTTTGGATCGACTATTCATGCCATGATGATTGACCTATATCCACCAGCCCAAAGATGTAGAGCAATTTCTTTAGGTTTTTCAATAGGGATTGGCACCCTTGGAGGAGCGTCACCTTTTATAGCAGCCGCTCTTGTTAATATAACTGGAAGCCCTCTTGCACCAGCAATTTATATTATGCTGGTTGCCCTCTTCGGAGTATGGGCAATGTCGGTATATCATGCTTATGATGAAAAAACAGCAGCTAACATCCATCTTAAAGCTGCATGATTATTACTAACTAGGAGCAGATATCTCTCTGCCCCTTTAGTATACGGCTTTAAGTATCTAAGAAGCTGCGTAATTTACGAGACCTGCTAGGATGCTTTAATTTCCGTAGAGCCTTAGCTTCAATCTGACGAATGCGCTCCCGCGTTACGGCGAACTGTTGTCCAACTTCTTCTAATGTATGATCGGTGTTCATACCAATACCAAACCGCATGCGTAATACCCGCTCTTCACGGGGGGTTAGACTTGCAAGCACACGAGTTGTAGTTTCACGTAGATTGGCGTGGACCGCAGCATCAACAGGTAAAGTTGCATTCTTATCTTCAATAAAATCACCCAAGTGACTATCTTCTTCATCCCCAATTGGTGTCTCTAAACTAATGGGTTCTTTGGCAATTTTCATAACCTTTCTTACCTTTTCCAAGGGCATCATCAACTTTTCAGCTAATTCTTCTGGTGTAGGTTCGCGGCCAATTTCATGGATCATTTGGCGTGAGGTTCGCACCAATTTATTGATCGTTTCAATCATATGCACAGGAATACGAATGGTACGTGCTTGATCAGCAATAGAGCGTGTAATAGCCTGACGAATCCACCACGTTGCATAGGTTGAAAATTTATAGCCCCGTCGATACTCAAATTTGTCAACAGCTTTCATAAGGCCAATGTTGCCTTCTTGAATTAAATCAAGGAATTGTAATCCACGATTTGTATATTTCTTAGCAATTGAAATGACCAATCGTAGGTTAGCCTCAATCATTTCCTTCTTAGCACGCGACGCTTCTCTTTCCCCACGTTGAATAGTGGTGACGATACGACGAAATTCAGCAAAGTCTAGGCCAGTTTTCTGATTCACCTCAGTAACTGCTGAAAACAACGCTGTAATATCTTTTTGGTGATTATTAAGAAACGCTTGCCATCCTTTTTCAGTTAATTTGCTAACTTTTTTAACCCAACTGTCATCTAGGTCTTGCCCCTGATACTGGGCAAGAAATTTCTCACGCTTAAGGCCACAATTTTCTGCATACATCACAAGATCGCGTTCAAGCGTTGCTACACTTCGATTAAGGCGGTTATGATGCTCAACCAGATCTTCAATCCGCTGCGGACTAAGCTTAATTTCTTCCATAATGCTGACAAGTGTTTTATGGCTATTTTGGTATGCTGTATCTTTATCAGCACTTATTTTACCCTGCTTATTCAGCTTCTCTTGCTGCGTTTTAAGGGTGGTGTAAGTCGCAATATAATCTTGAAAAAGTTGTAGAATTTTTGGCTGAAGCGCTTCTTCAACAGCGGATAGGGTTTGGGTAACTTCCGTTGTAGAATTTACGGTTGGTGTTCCTTCTGGATCATCTTCACTTACCTCAGCATCTTCAATAAGGTCATCGACTTCATCTTCTGCACTATCAGGATCAAAGTTAGCATTGGTATCAAGGGCGATCAGATCCCGTAATAGCAATCCTCCTGCAGCTAATTTTTGTGACCAGGACTGGATGAATTCTGCTGTTAGGGGGCTTTCACATAAACCCCTTAGCATCATTTCTTTACCTGCCTCAATTCTTTTAGCAATGACGATTTCCCCTTCACGGGATAACAATTCGACATTCCCCATTTCGCGAAGATACATACGCACCGGATCATCGGTACGGCCTACTTCACTTTCTTCAGCTTCACTTTCCTCAGGATTGTCAAAATCTGGAGGGGTGGCATCTTGTTTTACTTCGACATCAGCAACAGCCTCCTCCCCTTCATCACCATCGACAATACTGATCCCCATATCAGAGAGCGTTGTCATAGCCTCGTCGATTTGATCGGAAGATAATTGATCTTGAGGCAATGCTTCATTAAGTTCGTCATAGGTGATGTATCCCCTACTCTTACCTTTAGTAAGAAGGCGTTTTAAGGTGGGATTAACTTTAGACAGCTCCATTAAAGGAATATCAGCTGCTATTTCGCTAACTTCAGCTGTTTCTGACTTTCTAACTGATTTAACTGCCATTGTTTTATGTGCTCCTTAACATTAAAATTATTGCTTTAATTCTATTTTATTCCTGGTTTAGCGGTTCCGCTAAATCCCTTTAAATGTTTCAATCTTTCCCACGATAGTTCAGTAAACGTTGTTTTTGCTAAGTGTGTTGCATCTTCAAGATCTTCCTTTAACCGAAGGCGTCCTTGTGTCTCTTCCCAAACGCTACGCCATCCCTTCAATGCTTCTTCTTCACTCGCCGAAGGCAAGGCAAAACGTGCATGCGTATAAACAGTAGGGCTCATTAATTCCGTCAACAACGGTGCAAACCCATGCAGTTGTAAGTAATCTATCAATTGCATGGACGTTAGCTCGGTTTCTTGTGTTGCAAGTGTGACCAGTTCCTTCCGTAATTGATCCCAATCGGGAGTTATTATCTTCAACGATGCAAATTGTTCTGCAACCTCAGAGATTATTTGGGGATGATTGATCAAAGTTACCAGTAAAATCTTTTGTCCTAATACTGATTGATTAAATGTACGATGATTAAAAATGTCAAGGTTTCCAGAACCGTTCGGCAAGGATTGTTGGTTTTGCTGGGTTTTTCCTTTAAACTTAGGCTGGAACAGAGCATAAAGGCGTGATTCAAAATCCTGTTTATAAAAATGACGCACTTGGGAATTGGGGATTGCCTCAATGGTCTGTAAAATACGTGTTTTAACTGCGGCTTTCTGTTCAGGCGTTGATAAAGTACGTCCTTCCAGAAAAGTATTCCAGATCACATCTACTAAAGGTTTTGGGTGACTTAGAATATTTTTCAGGGCAGCAGGACCTTTATTCTGAATTAAGCTATCGGGATCTTCTCCTTGGGGAAGGAAACAAAAACTTAAGGATTTTTCTAACTTTAAGGCACTAAGCGCTCTTCCAGCCGCACGTTCAGCGGCTTGATACCCTGCTTTGTCACCATCAAAACATAGAATTGGATTCGAATCATAGTTCCACAAAAGTTCAATTTGTTGAGGAGTTAAAGCGGTTCCTAAAGGAGATACGGCAGAAATAAACCCTGCTTGATGTAAAGTAATAACATCCATGTAGCCTTCAACAACGATCATTGATTTTTCACGACGTCCAGTTTTTAAAGCCTGGTTCAGAGCATAAAGGGTATTACCTTTCGCAAAGGTTAAAATATCCGGGGAGTTAAGGTATTTAGGCTCTCCCATCCCTAAAATGCGACCACCAAAGGCGATAACCCTCTCTTTTGTATCGTAAATAGGAAACATTACCCGGTTACGAAAGCGGTCATAAGGCTCTTTTGTATTAGATGTGTTGATTACAAGGCCCGCTTCACTTTGTAAATTAACAGGAAAGCCCTGCTGTACAAGGAATTCTTTCAACCCTTTTTCTGGAGCATATCCTAAATGAAATGTTGTGATTGTGCTTTCAGTAAGACCCCTCTTTTTTAGGTACTGACGTGCCATACTTCCACTCGTTAGGTTTAATTGTTCTTCAAACCAACGGCTTGCTGCTTTTAGAACTTCATAAAATCTAGGTTCAATTCTAGAGATAGAATGTTTTTTAGGAACTTCAAGGCCTATAAGCTTGGCTAAAAAGTCAAGGGTCTCCAAAAAAGGCAGATTTTCTTTCTCCCCAATGAAACTAATGATGTCACCATGAACACCACAACCAAAACAATGATAAAACCCCTTTTCATCGTTAATGGTAAAAGACGGCGATTTTTCATCATGAAAAGGACATAAGGCTACGTACTCATTACCGCGACGCGTTAACCGTATATAGCGGCGAACCACTTCAGAAACACTGATCCTGCTATGCAAAGTCTCAATAAAGGGGGTTAAATCTCGTTCTACCATTCTATCTCAATAAAATGCTGGTTCAGTGTCTATCCGGCAGGTTTCGGCTTTGGATGCTGTAGCATCCATAACATTAATGGCATTGCTAGAACGATTAATCCAACAGCGCAACAAGCAATCGAAAAAAACGTTCCATTATAAGTTATTCCTGAAATAGAGGTTGCCATCGCAGTGATTAACATACGTCCCCCCAGGAAAGCTGAAGAGGCACTACCGCGCAGGTCTGAAAACCCTTCCATGGCCTTGACAAACAAAAGATTGTTGGGAAACACCAATCCAATCACATAAAGACACATGAACAGGGTTAAAATATGGGGATTATCTGGGATCAATACGGCAATAACCAACAAAGATAAAGCGGCTAAAAATGATAGATAAACACTGCTTCTAGCTATTTTGGTGGCATTTACTTTATGTAGGATAAACGGGAAAATTAAACTTAAAAATGCAAAAGTACTGACAATTGCCCCTTGATAAAAACCGTATGTTGTTAACGACATACCTAACTTATCAACAAATAAAAGGGGTATCATACCAATAAACACCCAATACGATGAAACTGCCAAACACAACCCCAACATACAAGCAATAAATACTTTACTGGTCATTACCTCTACATAGCCTGTTATCAATCCATCTTTTGAAAAAGGCCGTCGATTTTCTTTCTGTAAGGTTTCTGGAAGGAAGAAAAATATGAGTACAACTCCAATGATGCTGCACAGTGTCATCACCCAAAAGTTTGAACGCCACCCAAAGTTAGAGGTAAAAAATACGCCGGCAATGGGGGCTGACGCCATAACAATGGTAATCATACTATTGATCAAAGATAATGCCTTTGCTTGCTTAGCGCCTTGATAGACGTCTGTTATAATGGCAGCTGCCGTTACTGCAGGTGCACTAACGCCAAGGCCTTGAATAAACCGGCCCAAAAGAAACATTTCCATACTTTCACTAAAAATACAGAAAACACTGCCAAAAATGAAAATAACGGTACCCATGATTAAAATATTGCGCCTGCCGAAACTATCTGAAAGAGGGCCAACGATTAAACAGGAGGAAAAAAAACCAAGAAAATTGATGCTTAAAGTCCACTGAATGTGTGCTTCATCTGTCTTAAAGTAATACATCATGTCCGTGAAGCCTGGAGCATATAGATCTACTTCTGCCCAAACAACCACCAGCAAAAACAGTAATAAAACAGGGATCCAATTAGAGGATGTCGATAGCTGAAGTTTTTTCATGATCCTTATAACCTTTAGGGAAATGTAAATAATTCGTCGAAATAAAATCCTTAATCATTAAATAAGCTTGAATACTAGCAAATTCAAGAAATGTTGCAACACACCAACTTTCAATGGTATTGTGCCTTTCGTATCACATAATAAAACCCACCAAGGACTTAATTCAGTGTATGCAGTTATTAGTTGTAGTTTAGATTCTAACAGTAAAAGCTCGATTCTGGGACACCATGCTTATCAACGTTTAAGCCATGATGACCATCCGTGCCACTGGATTGCTTTGCGCGATTATGATTTACCTTTAAGCAATGGATATAATCAATCGGCCTACGCCCATGCTGACGTTAAATATATTCACGATTTATTGCTGACTTGTAAAGGAATTATTTTTTCATCTCCCATTTACAACTGGGACGTTAGCGCGGCATCTAAAAACCTGATCGAATTGGTGGGGACATCTTATAAAAATATCCTGTCCGGCAAAGCCTTGAACGATAAAGTCATTGGGTTTATTGGTGTTGGTCAGGTTAGCAAAAGTTATCTAGCACCTCTTGGTTTTTTAAACAGTCTAATGTTGGACTTTCGTTGTCTTATTCTCCCTCGTTTTGTTTTTGCCTCTCATGAGGATTTTCAAGACAATCAACCTTCTGAAGATATTTTAAAAAGGGTTAACAAGCTGGTTAGTGAGTTCGCAACTTTAGCCACCGCCGTCCATACATCAAACATCCATGAATTGCCCAGCAAGAAGCGTGCTGTATAGAGCCAAGTATGATGAAAGACCAAAAACAACGGCGTCGTGTTATCCTTGTCACTGGTATGTCGGGTGCAGGACATTCAACAGCCCTTAAAATCCTAGAGGATTTGGGGTATGAGGCTGTTGATAATTTGCCGCTAGCGTTGCTTGATCCTTTAATCAAGTTAACCCAATCCATCCCCAGCACATCCCCTCATCATCTGGTCATTGGGATTGATACCCGTGCTTATGACTTTGATCCAGTGCGTTTTAAATCATATCTTGATGCTATTGAAGGTGTTGATCTGACGGTTCTTTTCTTGGACTGTGACCAGGAAATTTTGTTGCGCCGATTTACCGAGACACGGCGCAGACACCCTCTTGGCAATTCATCCTTGAAAACTGCAATCGAACAGGAACGCCAATTGCTTGCGCCCCTTAAAAGTATTGCCGATGAAGATATTGATACCTCTGAACTATCTGTTATGGGGTTTGCCCGGTTGCTGCGTGGAAAGTTTTCTTTAGAAAAATCACCGCAATTGACCATTTCGATCACATCGTTTTCCTACAAAAAAGGTCTTCCCAGAGAAGCAGATATGGTTTTTGATGCGCGTTTTTTGATGAATCCGTTTTACGATACCCGGTTAAAGGATTTAACGGGCCAGGATACAGCAGTTGCCGCTTTTTTACTGCAAGATGAACACTGGAGCTCATCATTTAAAGCGTTAACAACCTTATTACACACTACCTTAACCGGGTTTAAGACCATTGGACGCAGTTATGTAACAATTGCTTGTGGCTGTACCGGTGGACAACATCGCTCTGTGTTTATAGCTGAACAATTAAAGGCTTGGTTGGAACGGGAGGGCGAAAAAGTTGTTGTCTCCCACCGTGAATTGCTATAGATCCTTTGTAGCCCATAAATTTTAAGTACTTAATCATGCATGTCACTACCGTTAATCCAATTTTAGCCGAATCTGTCCGTGGTGATATGGTTGAAAATCACTATCGTGGGGCTTTTATGGTGATTAACGCTGATGGGGATGTCATTAAAAGTGTAGGAGATGTTAATCGCCTTATCTACCCCCGTTCCTCTCTTAAGCCAATGCAAGCTTTATCATTAATTGAATCAGGAGCAGCAACTGCTTTCAAGGTTAGTGATGAGGAAATAGCCTTAGCCTCTGCCTCTCATGGTGGTGAAGATCATCATGTAAAAATCATTGATCAATGGTTAAAGCGTCTAAAATTGACTCCAGAGGTATTAGAGTGTGGAATTCACCCCCCCTTGCATAAGGAAAGCGCTCATAAATTAGAGCACCAGGGGCATAAATCCACTCCTTTACATAATGCTTGTTCAGGAAACCATTTGGCATTTATTACCACTTGCCTGCACCTTAAATTACCGATTGAAGGGTATACTCACTTTGATCACCCGGTTCAACAACGCTCTTTTGAATTGATCTCTCAAATTACCGGATTTGATGTGATGACTGCCCCTAAAGGCATCGATGGTTGTCAGGTTCCTGTTGTAGGTATGTCTCTGACATCATTGGCACTGGGAATGGCACGGTTAAGCACATTTGAACGATTGCCCCCTGCCCTACAACTAGCAGCACAACGTATTACGAATGCTATGAAAAAATATCCCAGTCTAATTGCAGGAACCGATCGTTTTTGTACACGAATGGGAACGCTTTTAAACGCTGCTGTTCTTGTGAAAATGGGCGCAGAAGGTGTTTTTTCAGGAATTGTTCCCTTCCAAGGATGGGGACTTGCTTTAAAGATTGATGATGGAAATACTACAGCTGCTGAGGTTGCTATGATGGGACTGTTGGATTCTATGAAATTAATCCCTGAAGACAAATATGCGGAATTTGAACCATTAAGAAACCCTATCATTAAAAACTTTAACCATCATCCTGTTGGGTATTTTCGTTTTAAATCATAAAGTCCAGATATTGCACTTTATGATTCAGGACGGTATCTTAGTGCAATAAATTTTAAGGAGAAGAACATCATGACTAATGTTGCAGGAATCGCTGCGGGGCAGTTGCGCTCTTTCATTGAACGTATTGAGCATTTAGAAGAAGAAAAATCAGAACTCATAACCACCATTAGTGAAGTCTTTGCAGAAGCAAAATCCACGGGCTTTGAGGTCAAAGTTATGCGCCAACTTATTCGCATGCGTAAAATGAAGAAGGAAGATCTTGCTGAACAAGAAGAACTCTTGGATCTGTATCGACATGCACTGGGTATGGTACCCAATGATATGCCAACGACCAATGATCTGCATGAAGCTGCCGCATAGGGATTGCAAATTAGGTAGGTTCCCCTTACATTAGTTAGAGTTTTTTATTCTTATTTAGTAGGCTTAATATCATGCAAAAATTTATTACACTGACTCTTTTAGGTCTTTCTACAGTTGCTATGGTGGCCTGTGCCCCACGGATCGGAGGAAATGATTACTCAGTCCAGGGTGCTGGTGAAGCAAGCCGTACCATACGCGGAACCGTTGTTGCTCTACGCAGTGTTAACATTAGTGCGCAAAAAGAAAACCAACCCGGCGTTGGTGCCTTAGCTGGCGCAGTTGCGGGTGGTGTTATCGGTACTCAGTTTGGTGGTGGGCGCGGAAGAATTGCAACAACAGGGCTTGGAGCCCTTGCTGGTGCCGGTGCTGGACATTTTGCAGAGCGTTTAATGACGGATCAAGAAGGCATTGAATACCAAGTACAAGCCGACAATGGTGAATTGCTAACCATTGCCCAAGGAAAAGACCCGATGATGTCCGTAGGTCAACGCGTCCTGGTTATCATGAGCCATAAAGATCGTAGCCGTATAGTTCCGGACAACTCAGGCCGTTAAATTGACATTCCTTTGATCTTACTCTGCTGTGGCGGGAATTCATGCTCTAATATTTTACTGGGTTCCCGCCCATACATAGTGTCCAAGGAAATTATATTTGCTAAAATTATTCCTCACACTCAATAATGCCTTCTTCCCACGAACTGATGCTGTTTGATTCGGCTGTTTTTTTGCCTGGGATTTTGCAATTTTTTCCCTTTACTGCACCTATTAGGGTATATTTGGCCTTCCCACTAAGATATTGAGCGTAAATTAGATAATCGTCCGTCCCATTTAAAAAACCAGACTGGGGTGGCAAAAGGGATATCGTAGAGTATTTCATCTTGGATAGAGTTTCCTTAGTAGTGTCTATTACGACATCTCGATCATCTTCAAGAAAGGTAAATTCAATACCTTCATCTGTAACAGCGTAGAATGTTTCATTCTGTTTAGAAAATCTGATTTGATCAGGGCGAGGTATATGATAAATCTTTTTCTTTGTCGGATCGACTATTGCTTGTGATTTAGCAGCGTCTCCAGCAGCTAAAGTATTTGGTTGAGGGGTGGGTGCAGAACCTGTAGCAACCGCTGTTGCTATCATTAATCCCAGCGCCGTTACAGCAAGAGCTAATCTGCTTATAACCATAAAATTTCTCCCCTAAAGAATCATTTCTAATGCCTATTAAACAAGAAACAAGTAAATAATTTGTAAATCTTGGAGTCAAAATATTGAAGGAAATTACTGTAAAATATTGCAAATCTTCATTTTCAAAAATAGGGAAATACGGTCTTCCTGGATTGCTTCGCTCACGCTCTCAATGACGCCCTCGCTTGTCATTGAGAGGCAACGACCTGTCCGCCGAAGCCTTGGCGAAGGGGGAAGTTGCCGTGGGAATCCAGTAATTTCATCCAAGTTTAATTAAAAATTACTATTAACCTGAGTTTTGGATAAGAAATATCGCACGATTGTCATCCCGCGTTTAGAGAATCTTAAGCGTAAGCTCTAGATTCTCTTAAGGGACACGGATGGTTGAACACAGCTTCTTCCTTATTTGGGATTACACCATCGTCACATCCAGCTTTTCTCGCTTTTCGGTAAATAGGGTGCCATGGACTAAGTAATGCACACTTTCGGCAATATTAGTGGCATGGTCACCAATGCGTTCAAGATTCTTACCAATAAACAGTAAGTGCGTTGAAGGACCAATATTGCGCGGGTCTTCCATCATGTAGGTTAACAGTTCGCGTAACAGGCTAACGTACATTTCATCCACTTCCACATCCCGTCGCCATACCGCCTGCGCTGTTTCATTATCGGCAGCTACATAGGCATTAATCACATCGGACACCATCTCTTGAGTCAATTTTGCCATTCTAGGGATCACATGAACGGCAGGGCTAGGGATCATTTTCTCCAAAGCAATGGCGCGCCTGGCAATGTTG
>Ga0206969_1113_pt1 | contig 22366 bp, 20 predicted proteins | sample Alteio_BWOrgHeat_87_FD_153256 | JGI IMG/M metagenome (GOLD analysis project Ga0206969, IMG submission 153256) | Enriched cells from forest soil in Barre Woods Harvard Forest LTER site, Petersham, Massachusetts, United States -... | ecosystem: Environmental > Terrestrial > Soil > Temperate forest >... | reverse complement strand
GGATATTATATTCAATATTGCCACTTATTTCCCCGGACTTGATTTTATTGACCTCGGCAGCGGGTTCAAAGTACCATACAAAGATGACGACCAGGAAACCGATGTTACTTCACTGGGCAGGAAGGTAACCACAGCCGTGCAGGAATTTGAAAAAGAGTATGGCCGCGCGGTAGAAATATGGTTTGAGCCAGGTAAATACTTAGTGAGCGAATGCGGCTCGCTGGTGGTAAAGACCAATGTAATAAAGCAAACAACAGCAACCGTATTTGCGGGGGTAAACTCAGGTTTTAATCACCTGATACGGCCCATGTTTTACGACTCCTACCATCGCATTAGCAATATCTCCAATCCAGACGGACCGAAACGCATCTATACTGTAGTGGGCAATATTTGCGAGACTGACACCTTCGCCTGGGACCGTGTACTGAACGAAGTAAGGGAAGGTGACTTCCTGGTGTTTCACAACGCAGGGGCCTATGGTTTTGAAATGAGCAGCAACTTCAATTCGCGCTTAAAGCCCGCCGAGGTGATGCTGAAAGAAGGCAAATTCCAACTCATCCGCAAGGCTGATGTGTTTGAAGACCTGCTGAGAAACCAGGTGATGTAGGCTGGGGAAAGTGTTATAAAATAAAATGAGGCTGCCTTTGTGGGAACAGCCTCATTTTTTTATGCTCAAAATTTCATTCTACCAACCAAGTACGTAGGCAAATATCAGCGGTGCTACTATAGTAGCATCGCTCTCTACAATGAACTTGGGGGTATGAATATCTAATTTACCCCAGGTTATCTTTTCATTTGGCACGGCGCCACTGTATGATCCGTAAGATGTGGTGCTGTCGCTTATCTGGCAAAAGTAGCTCCAGAAAGGTACATCGTGCCACTCCAGGTCCTGGTACATCATGGGTACCACACATATCGGGAAGTCGCCTGCTATACCCCCTCCTATCTGGAAGAAGCCAACGCCTTTGCCAGATGAGTTGGCACGGTACCAGTCGGTGAGCCACATCATATACTCTATGCCGCTCTTCATGGTGCTTGGTTTCAGCTCGCCTTTTATGCAGTAAGACGCGAAGATATTGCCCATCGTGCTGTCTTCCCATCCTGGTACTATTATGGGTATATTCTTTTCAGCGGCGGCTATCATCCAGCTGTGTTTAGGGTCTATCTCGTAGTCAGGTTTCATTACCTCGCTCAGCAATAGCTTGTACATATACTCATGCGGCAGGTAGCGTTCGCCACTTTCCTCGGCGGCCTTCCATATCTTGAAGATGTGTTTCTGTATCCGCCTGAATGCTTCTTCCTCAGGTATGCAGGTATCTGTAACGCGGTTATAACCCTGCTCCAGCAGTTCAAATTCCTCTGTGGGCGTGAGGTCGCGGTAGTTGGGTACGCGCTTGTAGTGCGTGTGCGCAACAAGGTTCATAATATCTTCTTCCAGGTTAGCGCCCGTGCAACTGATGATATCCACCTTTCCGGCGCGTATCATTTCGGCAAATGAGATACCCAGTTCGGCAGTGCTCATAGCGCCTGCCAGCGACACCAGCATCTTGCCCCCTTCCAGCAGATGTGTTTCATAACCCTTGGCTGCGTCCACCAACGCAGCAGCATTAAAATGCCTGTAATGATGTTGTATAAATTGTGAGATCGGTCCTTTGTTCATGTTAGATTAAAATTTTAAAATTTGATTGTTTTGAAAAATAACTCGATATTCAGTATTGGTAACGCCTGATGTTGCTCACAATTCCTTTCTATATACCGTTACCTGGAAATAATTTGGGTTGTCTTTTATAAAATCCGGCTTCCGGCTTCCATTGTTCTGCAATTCAAGAATTGCCCGGCGAATGCCGAGACTAAACCTGTTTACATAGCCGGAGATTTTCGCGGCTTCGGCCAGTGCCGGATTGCGATAATCGTTAGTATCCGGGAAGTTTACGGCTGACTGCCCGTAAAGCCCCCCGGGATTGCTGATCTCAATGCGATCTGTAAATTCGTAAAATTTTATCGGGGCATTTGATTGATAAGTCCGGTGGATAATAGCATTGTATAATAACTCTTTTATAGCATCTGGCGGAAACTGATAATAATAAGGGTCACCAAGTTTTTTCTGTACCTTTTTTGCTATCTGCGATTTAATAAACTCCTCCATTACCTTCATTTGGGTAAAGAGGTCGCCGGTAAATTTATACTCAAAATCAAATTCGCTTGCAACATCATCGCCTTTGAACCGTACATACTGAATATATGCGCCCGGTAAAAAAAACTCGGGATTCTTACCAAACATAAGAATACCGGCGTTTGTAGGACAACCAGCCTTTAGATCAAAGAACTTTAGCGATGCAAGCTGCTCCCTTTCTTCCCTGTGGTTTGCCTGTAGTGCTTCAGGGCTTATCGCTTTTTCTAAATAGCCAAGTTTAAAAATACTTACCGACAAATCGCTGATTGAGCTATCCCGACAAGGCATGGTATCGAAACTCCGGGAAAAGGAAGATCTTTTTTCATTCAGTATTATTTCATCCGCATCATTTGCCACCCTCTTCGTTGGTCCAACTCTTACCCATATCTTGTTCTTATATTTTACCGGTGGTTGGGTATGGGGCTGCACTTCTGCAACTGCTACCTCACCACCTGGAAATGAAAACTTCTGAACCGCCATTGATGGGGGCGGCACTATGTTTCCGTCTGTTCTTATTGCTGATAAATTTTGAAGCAGTTGGTCGGTAACTTTCAAATCACATAAACTGCCGTTATCATTGGCACCGACAATCAAATATCCGGGTTGCTGGTTATTGGGTAAGTCGTTAGCAAAAGCACAGATAGCCTCACCAAATTTATCAGTATTTGATATGGCAACTGTTCTTTCTACCCTGTCTGATTCAACCTCTTTTAGCAACCGCGCGAGGTCTTCAATTTGTATCATGTTGTATGATTAAACGCATCCTCACCTGCCAATAATAAAACCCCTCCTCTAAAAACTAAAAAGCAGCAGCCGTAACTGTTGCTTTTTATAATTCTATTCAATACCACGAAATGTCATCGTGAACTTTAGCCGAACGACAGCATCGGCTCAATTATTGGTTACCACGGGAATTGAGCCATTAAGCCATTGCGCCATGTCATCGTGAGCTTTTGCCGAACGAAAGCCATTATGATACCACTTCCCCCTTCATCACAAATTTCTTAGCCCATTCTGTAGTTATAGACTTAGGGCGCTCTATAGGGAAGCCCAGTGCGCGGTCCCAGCAAAGGCTGGCGAGTACCCCAAGTGCGCGCGACACACCAAAGAGTACGGTATAAAACTCTTCTTCTACAAGTCCGTAATGTTTTAGCAACGAGCCGGAGTGTGCATCTACATTAGGCCACGGGTTTTTGATCTTGCCGGTGCTTTCCAAGATTGGTGGCGCTACTTCATAGATGTTCCAAACAGTTTTCACCGTAGGGTCATCGGGGCAATGCACTTTTGCAAACTCCATCTGGGCTATAAACCGTGGGTCGGTCTTGCGGAGTACTGCGTGGCCGTAGCCGGGCACTACCTTACCTTCCAAAAGTGTTTTATGAATATAGTCTGCTATCTGCTCTTTACTCGGTGCGTCAGAGTTCAGCTCCTTGCACATTTCTTCTATCCAGCGTATCACTTCCTGGTTGGCAAGGCCGTGTAGTGGACCAGCAAGGCCGGTCATACCTGCGGCGAACGACAAATAAGGATCGCTGAGGGCCGAACCTACAAGGTGCGTAGCATGAGCCGATACATTACCGCCTTCATGGTCTGCATGGATTGTGAGGTACAAGCGCATCAGTTCTTTAAAGCTTTCATCCTCGTACCCAAGCATGTGTGCAAAGTTGCCCGACCAGTCGAGCATACCATCTGGCTGAATGTGCTCCCCGTTCTTGTATTTGCGGCGATATATATAAGCTGCAATACGCGGCAGACGGGCTATAAGCGTCATGGTATCTTCATAGATATAGTCCCAATGCTGCTTCTTGCTGATGCCATCGTTGTAAGCTTTTGCAAATTTAGATTCGGTGCCCAGCGCCAGTATAGCCGCTGTAAACTGCGTCATAGGATGCGCAGAAACCGGGAACGACTCTATGACGTCGAAAACATAATTGGCCACGTGCGAGCGGCGTGCCCATGTAGCGGATATATGATCCACGTCTTCGTGCGTGGGTATCTGCCCTACCAGCATCAGGTAGAACAACCCCTCTGGCAATGGCTCTGTGCCGCCCGCCACCTTGGGAAGTTTCTCCCGGAGCTCAGGTATGGAGAACCCGCGGAAACGGATGCCCTCATTAGCATCGAGCAATGATGTCTCGGTAACCAGCCCGGTGATGCCACGCATACCCTGGTACACTTGTGCCAGCGTCACATCTTCTATCTTGGTATTCCCGTACTGTTCTATTAAACTTTTTATTTCCTTGCCTTGTTCGTCAGCCTTCTGTTTGAAGAGGTCTTTTACGTAACCCATATGTAGTGTTTGATTGTGGTAATAAGGAATTTTTACGCGCACAAAGGTAGTAAAAGACCAGCAACGTAACGTGAATAATAAATTAAATTGGCTCACAAAAAACGAAATTCCAAAAAACAACAGAAGAGACCTCATGCACCCTGACTTTGCGCTTTCTTTGCGTTAACCTTTGCGCCCTCTGCGTGAAATTTTCATATACCACCACTCAAAAACCGCCTTTTCATATAAGCCTCTAAAATGTTTGAAATTATTTGAAAATAGCTTTGCAGAAACCAAAATGACTCCTATCTTTGCACTCCCAAAACAACAAGTAGGGAGCATAGCTCAGCTGGTTCAGAGCATCTGCCTTACAAGCAGAGGGTCCGCGGTTCGAACCCGTGTGCTCCCACAGACAATACGTTGAAAGTCGCTCCCAGAGCGACTTTCGCGTTTTTAGCGAGTACGAGCTGGCAGATTTGTCGGCAGTTTTCATAACTAAAACAATCGAATACAATAGGCAATCTCAAACAAACAAAAAGGAGAGCGAAGCTCCCGCTACCAATGCCTTGAAGCCCAATACTAACGCGGGTTTCTTATTTTTGACTCGAAAAGGTGGTAGATTTCAAATATTAGTTGAACACAAAAAGAGATGCGCTGCACCTCTTTTGTGTCTCATTTTAATACCCCAACCATAACTGTAAAATAGAAAATAGAAAAGCCAGATACTTTATTAGGTATCTGGCTTCTTCCAGCTTTTCTTAATTTCTCTAATAATAAAACATTCAAAGTGCCTATTTAGTATAAGCCATCAAAACTTTATTATAAGTTTTTTCATCCAAATATACCGTTGCCATCCAAGATATATTCGCCCCGTTAGGGTCAGGTTCGTAGTGATTCCATTCCCAATCGAACATATAAGGATCAAGCCCAAATTTATCTTTAAGAGAAAGATATTTGGCTTCTCCTGTTGTAACTTCTTTATCATCTAATTGCAATTCAAATTCATAATTTAATCCTGCACGATCTCCCATAAAGACAATCATACTGTACCGCTCAGCCGTAGCCTGCATTTCGTTTGTTTTTTCCATTTTCTTAATTTCATTTTTGTTGAGGCTATATTTCTAACCTTCATGATTATTTTACTTGTGAATTCTAAAAGGTTCACAAATTTTTAAAGATTCTTTTTTGCGCAAAAGCACATCGGCGGACCTCTTGTGGTTATCATAAATAATTTGATAGTTGTTATTGAGCTTTCAGACCAGAAGCTTCATTGAATATGGCGTATAAAAAAATAGACTCTTTTAGAAGTACAGCGAAAGAGATGCGCTCATCCTTGTTTGTTTTAATTGATAATGGTTTGGGTTAATCAGATTATAGTTTTTATTGTTGACTATCGTTATCTGGCTTTTTTTCCATTTCTGCCTTTTGCTTTGCTTCCTGTTTAATTAGTTTATCGAGTATCTCTGCATGTTTGCGGTTGTCTGCCTTTATGTATTTCATGAAGTTTTCCTGTGTCTTATGTCCTGACATAGCCATGATCGTAATTATAGGCACTCCCTTCAAATACATGTTAGTGCAAAAGGATCTCCTGGCTGTATGAGCAGAAACTTTCTGAAATTTCAAATATGTTTCTATTTCAACCTTATGTGCCCTGGTAATTTTCTTCAAGAACTCTTTTTGTAACGAAGGAACTTTCTCAGCTATCTCTTTAATGTAGCGGTTGAATACCTGATTAGGAGGACATTTTGGGAACCCGTTGGGGTATTTTGAAAGTATCTCCTTAAACATTGGCAGAACAGGAACTATGACTTTTGTCACTGAACGAATAATTCTTCTGTTCTTTCCCGGATCTATTTCCAAAAAGCCATCATTAATGTGTGCCAAGCGCAAAACTGAAAAGTCTTGAAACCTGAGACCCGTATTACACGCTATAACAAAATAGTCTCTTACCGTTTCATAAAGTGGCGTAGGAAACTCAGTTATTGCCATCATCCCTTCTATTTCCGGGTCATTCAAATAGATACTATCAGACTTTTCTCGCCTAACAATAACCTTAACTTCAGAGGCTTGTTGAAAGTCAATTAGCTTCTTTTCGTTGGCATAGGAAATAAGTAATTTAAATACCGTGAGATATTTAGCACTAGTGTTAACGGCAAGCTTATTATTAAGATAATCTGTGAACGCTTTAACGAGTTTCTGATTAATGTCTTTTAAATTATATTTACAATAGTTCCCCTCCTGAAACTTTACAAAGTGATTCAACGCTGACTGATATGGCTTTATGCTATTGGGATTTAAATCCAGGTCATCGCTGCTTCGTCTTACTCCAGATTTGCTATCGTCGATAAGGGTTTGAAAAAAGTCGGTTATAAGAATTGGCTTCGCTTCTACAATTTCGGACGCGGCAGGGCATATCTTTTCGAGAACTTCCTTTTGGAGCATTTTTGCAGGCACAACACCCTTAATGTTTTTTTGCAAATCATCATGGGTGTCCCGTACCAACTGCTCAAATCTATTAAGCCTCCCAATCAACGCATTGTTCCCAGCAATAGGCTTAGGCTTGAATTTTTTATTGTCCCAGTCATCCTTATCGATGCTCTCACCGGGGTAAAGAATACATCTTTGTCCCCGGTAAGTAGCAGTCAGATAGATAGCCGTACGTCCCTTTTTTTTAGGATCGGGATTGCGCAGGTAAAAATTGCATCTCATACTTTCTTACTATTCAAAAAATTAATTAAATCAGTTTCAAAAAATCGATACTTACCATTAATAACAACATGTAGCAGTTTACCTTGGCGCACGTATAGACTCAATGTCGCAGGCGTGACCTGTATGTAAGCCGCAGCTTGTTTTCGGGTAAGTATTTTTGTGTCGTTCACAGGAACGAGGGCTGGAGGATAAGGAAGTTTCCCCGATAATGCCTTATTTACAGCATCTTCAACAAGGGACATTAACAGATCGTGTAGTTTTGAAAAAAGGGTTTCCATTTTTTATTTTTTTGTGGTAAACGATATTGTTTGCGAAGGAAAAGTCATAGTCACACTGGAATAGCGTGTGCCTACTATGATTGCTTTGATACTTTATTTGCCGGTGAAGTGTTGTCGTAGAATTCTCTTACCTGCAAGTCATGCGGTATTGGTCGCACTTTATCTACCTGTTTGAAGAAATAAGGTGTCTTGGTGAATTTACACTCATCCCGGAGTTGTCTTGCCCAGTCTGTGTTAAAGGGTCGTTTGCCCTGACCACTTTCACCGCCAACTATAACCCAATCAATCAGCTTTGGTCTCAACCATGGGAGCAAAGTCAGCCTTGCAAGCTGAGGCTCCACGGAAAGAAATCTTCTACCCTTAACTTTTAACAAGTGAGTAATCAAGTTGTTAGCTGTGGATTGATTTACTACTGACGTGCCGAACATAACATTTGTCGGAGGGCTCGTTTTCCATGACTCCGGTATGTATTTATTTATGTTGCTAGGACGCTTTGTTAGCAGGAGAAAATCAAGATTAGGGTACTTTCCATCGGTAATATTCTGAAAGAACCTTTCTCGTAAATCGTCAGTAGTTGTCTCCAAAATCTTTCCGTTGTTATCAATGAGCGGTTTGGGGTTCTCAAAGATGTCCATCATAGACCCGACAAATACAGGATGAACTGCATTGTCCTTGGCAGCTAGACGTTGAAATTTATCAAGGTCAATCCAAAAAGATGCAATCATCTTTCTGGGGTTATCTGCTCCCCATATATCCTGACCCCAGCGCCGCGACCAGGTTGCCGCATAACAATTATTGCAACCTTCATTGACTTTCACGCATCCATGCCATAAATTGGCGGTTCGTTTGGTCCACTCTATTTTTGTATTTAAAGCCATTATTATTTTGTTTATTGATTAAGTAAAAAAGTGATAGGGTATAGGTGTGTTACAATAGCCACTATTCAAGTGAATGAACGCTCAGGTGGAATGATTCGTAATTTGGGATTATCCAGTTGCCATTTGGTTGCTTCGCTAGCCTCTCAGTAGATTTAATTTCATAGCTATCTACCGTAAGCATTGCACTGATGCCTTCTAACTCTATTTGGCTGTTATCAGACAACATTGCGCTGATTTTTGTGATAAAACTGGGAAAGGTGTGTCCCTGATTCCGTTGATTGCCTTTTGGCATGTACTCAGCTACCTTCGTTGCAACATCTTCAGGGCTTTCTTCCTCCTCCTTTGTGTCGTCCTGAGTCGTGTCATTTGTCCCTGTGGTGGGAACACCGTTCTCAGTGTCTGTTGCTGTACTTTCAAATGAGGCATCAGTGCCAGCGGAAGTTGTCTCCGGCTGGGGTTTCTTGTTGCCGGTACAACTAGTACCCTCCGTACCCGAATCGTTTTGCTTGCGTTTTTCTATTTCTTCGTTTGCGGCATTAATTGCCTTTACCGCGGCATTTAAGCTCTCAGTTTCAGCGATTTCTATGAACTCCTCACTATCATAGTTTAGTAATAGCAGGATGTTTTTTACCTGGTACTTTGAGATATCCAGAATATATGCTAGTCTGTCCTCTTTGTCACCTTTTTTGAGAATTGACTTAAACCAATCTTTCCCATCGGGAGTGGCAATGTATTCAAGTATATGACGAACAAGCCTAATTGTGCAGCGAAGGTTTTTGTGCTCTTTACACAGAAAAAGAATTAAGAATAGAGCGACATCGGACTCTTCCATATTCATTATATCCATTTCTATTTCTTCACTTTTGAGAGCGATCATTGCCTCAAGTGAGCACTTATGCCCCAGCAGGTGTACTTTTTTACCTTTCCAATAGCCGGTAGGGTTTGTATAAACACCATATTTCGCAATACCGTCAATAAAGAACTTCTGAGTAATTACGCCATTCCAAATGCGTTTGAAGATGGGGTCTTCTAGGATAATATCCGTAGGGATAAGTTCGATTTTTATATTTTTCTTGAACATAATTTTTAAATTTTGATGTTAAATAATAGGCGAAAAGATTCCCCAGTCGCATTTTGCGATTATTTTTTTTCAATATGCAGCTGGTTATTTTTTCTCCCTAATGAGTTGCCGCGCCTGCGCGGGGGCACGGCAACCCACTTTGGAGTGCTTGCATCAGAAGATAGATAACTGTAACTTTGTACTTCAGCAACGGTCAAATCTCACCTGGCAAACGTTCTATTCGAATAGGGCACAAAGATACGTTGGCGAAAGACCACATTACAAATAAAATACATTTTATATTGCGCACCTGTAATCCATTTAATTGCTTATCCATTTATCTCTTACCAATTAACTCTTACCAATTAACTCTTATCCAGTTAACTCTTATCCAGTTAACTGGTTATCTATTTAACTTAACATCCGGTTTATTAGGTATTCAATAAATTCCATGAAACGGACAAATCCAATTCGTTCGATATTGCTTGATTATTTCAAGGCGAAAAATAGAAAGTAACTTTGGCGCTAAATAACAACTGATGAAGAAAGATGTTGCGCAAGAATTTCTCGAACGAATCAGAAATTTGAAAATCAATGTTGAGGACAGTAAGCATAAAAAGACCGACAACCGTACGCGAAAAAAGGCTGACGATCTTGAGCGGAATAAGGCAGACATACTTAAGCGAAGTATGAGAAAGCTTAATAGTAAGTATGGCAAAGCCATTCTTAAATTCTTTTACACCAATGAAAAAATGCATCACGAAGATGTCGAACAAATGAGCGAATTGGGGTTGGGCTCAGAGAACATCTATAAAAGTCTAGAAGTTATTGAGACAGTGGGAATTGTGGAGATAACCCAAACATCACCCGCGCATTGGAGTTTTAAGAAAGACCAGTGGGGGAAATACTTAGACAATATCAATTCTTTAGCTGAAGTTGAAGAAATCAAAAATAGCGGTTCTGCTCAATTGATAGAACAAAACCGGGACGGAGATGTTTTAATCTATAAGTCTAAGCAGTACCAGCTCGCGTTGGATTATGTAGGCTGTCTTTGCCTATCTAAAAAAAATGTTGCACTAATCGAAGCCCTATTAGAGAAAGTTAGTGAAATAAATGACGATGAGAATGAGGCTATGATGGATAAAGAGTTTTGGAAGAAAGAGAAATTTGGTGTCCAATCTACAGTGAGGAATAATCTCGAACGAATGGCTATGTATAATTTAATTAACAGAAAGCCGAATCACAATTTTATGGACAATACAATTAATCCAAATGGTTTAAATAAGTTATTGACTTTTGTAGAAAGCAATAAATTCCAAGACAAAGCATCGCGAAAGTGGGAACCACCGCGCAAGGACTACTTAAAAGCTATCGACCCAAAAATAATTAGTATTAACCGATTACTTTAAAAACAAAAAAGCCACCAGTGACGGTGGCTCCAGTGTAGTGTAAGTCGCTGTTTAGTTTTTATACATGAATAGCTTCTCTACTCTTGGTGCTGCTTTATGACTTATGCCCGGCTTGATTGTCGTTCGCCACACACATTCAAAATCCGGTGGCATTACATACTCGCTTACAAAGACAATATTATTCCTGCTAACGGTACGCACCCACTCATAAAATTCTTCGTGGTTGAATGGCATTTTGTAGAAATCTGCAAACTTATAAGGGGGGTCGCAGTAAATAACGTTGCCCTTGCCAACATTAATGTTCCTGTAATCGCTATGCAATAGGTGAATGCCGGAAAGGTTCTGATTAAGAAGGCATTTCTTGCTTCCGTCAAATACTCCTGGACTGAGATGTTCATGATAACTTTCCATCCATTTATTGCAATAGGTTGGAAAGAACCCCATAGCTCCTACATACCAATTATAAAACTTGTCTTTGTTAGACTTAATATAGTTGAAAACGGTTTTTGAAAAGCATTTCGCCTGCTCTATGCTGTCCGGATTTTGTTGGGCTTGTTTTAATAAAGCAATAAGATACTTGTTGGCATCATAGCCTATTCTTGTATGATGTTTCACTTCCGTTATCATGTTTGCTCCGCCAACAAATGGCTCGATGTACATGCCCTTCGGATATACCTTAAGCCCTTGCTGAATGATTGGTAATAGCTTTTTAGCTAAACGTCTTTTACTTCCTACATATCTCATAAATTAGTTTTTTCGTTTGTTAGTAATAGTTATAAAAATCAGAATCGGTTTACCTACACTATGCCTTGTCGCCATAATTATTTTGCAGCGCAATTGGGTCTTTCCTGCAATAAACATAGAACCGCCTATAAACGGTTCGATATAAAGCCCTTTGGGATAAACTTGTAGCGCCTTCTGAATAAAGGGTAATAAATAAGGTGCGAAACGTCTTTTACTTCCTATGTATCTCATAATTCCGGGTTTTAGGTTGTTTAGAAATAGAATTATCAATTTGTGCTGCTCTTGCTGAGTAGCGAACATCAAAACTGCGATGTGAAACTGAGCTGTAGTAGTGCATGGTTCGACGGCTGATGACACCTACCCATGCGTAGTGCCGCCAGTTGATTTGGCTTTTGAAATTTATCATAATTGAATTGTTTACTGAAGAATATCTTTAAGAATGCTTGAGGGTAAAAGTGATCTGCCTGGCTGACTCGCCACGTACATGAAACCGAAATTTGACTCGAAACTGAGACGTTGCAGATATAAAAACCAGCGTCTAAATGATAGTGCAAAGATACGAAATTTAAACCAAATTATCTATTGAAAATATGGCTGAACTTGGCTATCAGAGCTACTTTCAGCGTTTATAAGAAACAATAATGAAGACGAATAATTTTCTTGAATAAAACAATTATTGGGGTTGAATTCAACCTTTCACTCTGGCGTGAAGACTTCGCGGACAGCACACTTCGTTTGTCTAAATTGGGGTTGAATTCAACCCCATCATAAACGATATGCCAATGCAGTAACGCGACTGGGAGGCGTACCCAGATAAGCAACTTCTTTTCTCTATGCTATTTGCGGTACTATTCCATAGATAGCAAACTTCTCTTCCACCTGCTTTTTCAAATCTGCAATGTCCGCTGCGTGAGTAAAATATATTGCGTCAAACAGTGTAAAATAGTATTTGCTCTTTTTCGGCACAATACAATTGAATATACTGGCTTCCAAATTTTGTAGCTTACTCGCCATGGTAATATCGCAGCTATGTAATAACTCAATAGAATTATAAGTAAGCGGGTAAAGCTTTTTAAACTTTTGAGCAATCTTTTTGTGTGGCTTGAAGTCAAAATATATTGCCGAATATAGCGGCTTCTTTACAGAGTCCTTATCCGGGTATTTCTTTTTGGTTATAAAGCGGTAGTATATTTCCGCATTCTCACAATCAGCTAAATAGTTGCCATCCATCTCCAAGCCTAATGATCTGAGCAAATAACAAAGCAATAGCGGCTGGCAGTTCTTTATGTCTATGCAATGATACTGTTGACCGTTAATGTGTAGGTGAGCGCGGCTTACCTTTGATAGATTAGAAAATGATGTATAAACACGGTTAACTTTTACACCCTTTTTTATTGACCTCTCTTTATTTAATGATAGCAATCGTGACAGTCGCTTGCGCAGCTTGTTATCATTCATGCCTGTATTTAAGTAGTAATCGTATTCGTCTTTAATGGCACCTACAAAGTCGCATTCTGTATAGCGTATCGCTTTCTCAAACTTTGCAGGGTATTTGGCATCTGTCGAGAGTTTTTTTGCAGAAAAATTATCAGTAATCACTAGCCCAGGCGTATCGAGTCTATACCGGTTGTGTATCCTGTATTGGCAGTATCTTTTTCCTTGTTCAAAGAATTTTCCGTCACCGTAAGGAACTCTTGTTATTATTTCAAGCTCGGCTAAAATATCAATATATGCCCTATACTGTTGCCCGGTAAATACTTTGCTTATTTCTTTTGAAGGAATTATTACGGTCGTATTGTCGGTCATAAGCTGATCTACATACTGTAGGAATTCAAGTATATTCTTTATGGCAAGCGTTTTGTTTTTTAAGGGGTATGGTTCATAGCCGCACAGGGCATTATAGGTATCGGTGCCACATACAAACATGTGGGCTCCGTTATTGGTATTTTTTATGAGCGATATACCATGCTGGTTTAACGGGATGAATTTAAACATAGAATCATTTAATTTTAGCATTATAGTTTCAATAGCTAAAAAGTTTTTCGTTTTTGTGAGATTTTTATTGAATAGCATAATTTATCTTCAAAACGAAAACAGTCTGAAATGATGCCTCGAAAAGCTGGTGAATTAAAGGCTCTTCAAAAAAACAGGACAGATATAGATTATATATATTGCGTTGTTTTAATTATTTCATTTATCCCCCCCCGACTTTTATTCCCCGGTTGTTAACCCCGGTTGGTGAACCTGTATTAGCGACATAACCGTGCAATACCCACCATTACTGGCCCGCACGCTTTAAGCGTGCGAAAAATTCACGGAGCAGACCAATATCGTTAGATGGAGTTTATTTTCTAAATTTTTCATAGCAGACACGTTACCGAACTCGCAATGCGGCATAGCCTTGCCGGAACAATTATGCCATTTGATAGATAAAGAGGATAAAGAAAAATGCCAAACAGAGATACCTCGGAAAAGAATATTATAAAATGGCAACGCAATTACGGAAAGTGGTTATTTTTTTGAAAAAAAATAATCATTTGCGAATCAGCAAGTCCGCTATTAAATACCACTAATATGCTCTCCCAGTAAAAAAAATATTATCGCGCCAACTCCTTGCCAGTTAAAAGAATTGGGAGAAAATACTTTTTGATTTTTTCGAACCTTTGATTTTTTAGAAATATAATAGTCATAAGGATCGAGGTAGATTCTAAAACAAAAAAAGATAAAAGATATGGTTACACTAAACGTAAAAAAGATTACGGAAAGATTTGAAAAATTGCTCAATATTCAATTTGAGCCTGCTCCGGACGTGAGCAAAAATGCACGGCGCTTCCGAAATGGCAACAACGAGCTAATAATAAATTCGAGAAGGGCAGAATATGGCTCCTATAAAAATGGTGAGTTTCGGAAAAAGGTTTGGTTTGAAGCCGCAAAAGTGAAGACAACAAAAGAAGCAATAAATGCTGTGTCGGGGTACTTTCTTTATACAAACGACAGATTAGACGTAGAACGGATTATTGCTGAAGTGGAAAATAAATTAGATTTTCAGTTTGAAAATGATCATTCCTTTACATTCTATATCGACGAGGGGAAAAAATACTTCGGCATTTCGAACACAATACCTTGGGAATCGACCTATGTGGATCTCTCAGTTCGAAATTTTAACCCTATTACATTAACTGCGAATGATGTAAAGTCCGCAGATGAGGCGGTAGATCGTCTATGTGAATTTCTTATCAAAAATTTCAATTGTTTTAGAGCCCAGCATAGAGATAAGCGAATCGATGAAATCTTTGAGGACTAATTCGAGGTAGTAATTACAATTTGCAAAAAATGGCATTGATTTCCCTAAAACATTGAAGAAAATCAATGCCGTTTTTTTTGTGGGGCAGCCCGCTTCCTCTAAATGAATAACGACTTCCCGCACTGCTTCTTCGATAGCTCTTTACTGTGAAGCATCATTGATTTTTGACCTCTTTAACGCATTGTCTTAGTCGGTCCTTGAAAGTTTCAGCACGCGGACAAAAGGACTATGCGCATGTATATGTAATACAGCCTCTACTAGACCATACCAAAAAAAATGGTTTTACTTTAATTTTCAAAATCGATTTTATTTTCGCCCAAGCAAAAAAGCATAGAAGGATTGTTTATCGTTTTGTAACTTTTAAGAAAAATTTCTAGAAATCCTAATTAAATAAACCGACCATAATTAGAAGGATTTTTTATCGTTACTGTTGGGTCAGCCAATTATCGTTCTTGTTCTAAATAGATTATAACTTCGTGGACATCGTTCTCAATAGCTTTATACTTATCCTGTGAAGCATCATTAATAATGGTCATTAATTTTTTAACTGTCCTTGATAGTTTCAGCAGCATGATTTTATTTCTTTCAATTTCATCTTGCGAATTTTCAAACTCAGTTCGCAAAATGTTTAGTTCTTCTTCCAGATTCATACTCATAATTTGAGAGTTTAAGGGAAGCGGGCAAATTGACTCAGTATCAATTTGCCCGCCTTTTTTCCTACCAATTTAACATGTGCTTTATGAACCTACCTAAATTGCGCCATATACATTGACCGCCTTTAACGCATTGCCTTTGCCCTGAAGATGCTTGCGTGTGTCCGCATTTTGTACACTGATACTTTGCCATGAAATATTTGCATTAGCTTTTCCTACTCATGTGGCTTTTTGGATTACGCCCGTTTTTTAAAGTGTGCTCTGCTACACTATTGCTTAACTATCTTATAGACTTTACCGCTATTGATGATAGCGAAGTACATGCCTGATGGCAATTCTTGAACTTCAACGTTTACAATCGTATCATTAAAACGCCTTGCATACACCGTTTGACCGAGCATGTTTTGAATACAGACATTTAAAACGGGGATGCTTGAACTGATAGTAATGCTTGTTTGCGCTGGGTTAGGCGCAATGGTTGCTTCTTGAATTACAGGGTTCATATTGACTATTCCAACGTGGGATATTGTTGTGTCGGCGGTTGTATCAGTAGCACACGGCGAAGCCGCAGACAGGGTATAGGTATATGTTCTACTAATGCCGTTGTTGTATAGGTGGATGCTGTCGGTATTATTCAATGCAGCGTATATGTTAGCACCTACCCCGCCGTAATTGCAGGTATCATAATATATATGTGCTACGCTGGTATCTATACGCACATCGCTAATGTTGCCATCAAATACATAAGTGTTGTGCCAAGAACCGATAGAGAATAAATTTTCCGGAAGAGTTGTATCTGGATTTAAAACAACACTTATCGAGGGGCATATACCGCTATCTTTTACAGAGCCATCAATGTACATATACATTGTGGTATCATTTCGCAATAACGCAACATGGTGCCAATTTGCTGTATCAGTTAGCGTATAGTTTACGGTAGAAGAATTAATTTGCCCGGTAAGCACATTGTCGATGAATTGCAATTGCAGCAAATGGTGTGTATAGCTGTCCATTCCACGATAATCGAAAGATAGCAAGGTATTATATCCGCTCGATGTATTGCGTTTAAACCAGCATTGGGCCGTTAGATTATTAATGTTGTTTAGATAGGCAAGCGATAGCGAATCCGTAGATGGGAGAAATCCCGAAGCGATACCAAGATTATAGAATGTACTGGCAGTCCTGCTGATTTGCCCGTTTGCTATTGAAGAACAGATTAGCAATGCCACTAAAATTTTAATTGTTTTTTTCATTTTTTAGATTTTTATGGTTAAAAAAAATACCTGAACATTGACTATCACTTGTTGCTGAGGGAGTCGAAGCCCTACCTACAAAGTGAAGCAATGCCCAGGCACTAACCTGAGCATTTGCTAAACTTCCTTTGTAGGTTTTGAAACTTCGACTTTTCAGCAACAAAGACAGTTTTGCGAAATGCAAAATCTTATTTTATGTTTTCTTTTGTTTTCTCTATAAGCAATATTTTATGCCGTAAAAGTAGAAACAAAATGTCGATATAAGGAATTTAAACGGGGAATTTGCTTAGTAATATAGGCGCGTTTGGAGTGTCTGTGGGTCCATTTTCAATGGATAGAAATATAAAAACGATTGAAAGAGTGGCTTAGAAGGAAAAAACTTAAAGAATTACCACTCTCCAACCGTTATTTATATAGTGTCACATTGGTTTTGTTAGCTTGTTGCAACCGGTTGTACGGAACAACGCAACTTAAATGTTATTACCGTAGCAATCATTACGGTTTGAAGTTGCCCAAGCTAGCAATTGGACAAAATTTTTCATTTCAGCCACTTTTGTTTCAAGATCCTCTTCAAAAATGTGGTCACATTCGCTGCCATCGGCTTCAATAATGAATATAATTTTCGCCATTGCTACATAAACTATACCGCAACTGAAGCTTTTATCAAGATTGCAAAAAATTATTTCTCTCTTGAACAAACTCATAAGCGTACGATCAGGCTCAATTGTTATTATTCGTTCTGCAAAAGCAATTTCTTCAGGCGAATAGCCAAATTCAAGTGCATTATCTGTATCAAACACAACTCCTCTCTCGCTAGGACTATGAATATCCAACAATAATTCTCGAATTCTTTGTAAACTGATCTCTTTCATAAGGGCAAAATCTTTTACCTTATATATTAAAACTGAAGAAAGTTTTTAAAATCTTGAGAATTATTTCACCGGACTACGACATTATTTCCGCCGGACAGCATGAATGGCGCTGGTTCTTAAAAAATAAGCGCAGGCTTAAATAATTTTAGAATTTTTCCGCACGTTCATGTAATGAATATTTACAATGTTATTTGCTTGCTAAAATTTCAAAGAATAGCACAGATGATATAAGTGTACTAAAAAGCATTTTGACTTGCTAGGATCAACCCAAAACGCTAAAAAAATGCGTTTTAGAGTTCAATCAACATGCTTTCAAATGACACAGAATTAATTTTAGGTATATGACTGCTCCAAGAGTATTGTATGAAAATTAGCCAACAAGCCAAAATAACCTCCGAGAAAACAATTTTTTGGGTCATTAAAGCCACTTCATTTTTTGCATTTGCATTTGCACCGCAATAAAAAATACCTGAATTTCTTGGTGTAAATTTTTATGAAACTCGCCGAATGGTTTTTAAGACTATGGTTAAGGTGAGAAAACGTTGCGATTTTATAGTTTTCACGGAAAATGTGCGTTCACAAAAGGCAATTTGGTGAGAATTTCACGGTTAATTTTAATGGAAAAACCTTTTTGCCATTTTAGAACACAGAAATTCCGGTTTTAACCAGCATAAATTGAGAGAATTCTCCAAAAGTTGCGATTTCTCAACCTGTTAAACAGGCTAATTTTGTGAAATCGGCGAAAAACTACTCCAATCGTCATAAAATACCGAACCTTAATCCACATCACTTATAAAACGCGGCCCAGTTTGTTTCGCCTTATCTGAAATTCCTACCCCCGTGAAAAATATCACCCTGAATAGCCATGCTACGCTGTACCCTTTTATCCTTTGTAGCATAGTTTTCACCATCTTTTTCATCGCCTCTCGACAGAGTCAGCAATGCAGAACTTTCCTTTTCTATTTCTGTTAGCTTTTGTAATAGTCCTGAGATGTTGCTGCATCTCTTTGCAATAACATGAATCACCTCTCCTTCGATTTGAACCTTGCCTTCAACCATAAGCAGCCTCGATTGTAGTATTTCTTTGCGGTAATGGTCAAATAGTTTTTGGAAGACAACAAGATTAGCAGTTCCGGTTTCATCTTCAATAGTAATAAAGCATATTCCGCTTGCTGTACCCGGTCGCTGCCGTACTAATACAAGCCCTGCTACCTTTACTAGTGCGCCGTTAGTGAGTTGGCTGAGGTCTTTGTTGGCTGTTACCTGAAGCATAGACAACTTTTCCCGTACAAAACTTACAGGGTGTGCTTTTAGGGATAATGATGTTGCTCCATAATCCTGAACAACATGTTCTGATAAAGTCATTGTAGGCAATTGTACCCCTTGCTCACAATCAGCCTCCGGTTGTTGACCTGTAAATATACCTGTAGGACGGTCACTTAATGCAGACACTCCCCAAAGTGCCTTCCTTCTATCAAGACCAATCGAGCGGAACGCATCGGCATCAGCCAGTCTTTCTAATGCAGCAATTGATATGCCTGCATCACGTAAAGAAGGTATATTATTATAGGACAGAGTTCTTGCTGATACAAGTATCTTTATATCCTCCTCATTCAATCCTTTGATTTGACGAAAGCCCAGACGTAAAGGACAATATTTATCCTTTTGAAGTTCGAGTATATTATCCCACTGGGAATAGTTTATATCAACAGGTAAAACCTTCACGCAATGTTTTCTCGCATCAATAACAATCTGCGCAGGCTGGTAAAAGCCCATTGGCTGGCTGTTAAGCAAGGCAGCAGCAAATATATCTGGGTAGTAACATTTGATCCACGATGACACATACACTAACAATGCAAAACTTGCTGCGTGGCTTTCTGGAAAACCGTAGCTGCCAAATCCTTCCAGTTGTTTAAACACTCTATTCGCAAAATCTTCCTTATAGCCTTTTGCCATCATTCCACTGACGAGCTTTTTATGCCAATCACTAACTTTTCCTTTTGCTTTGAAGGTAGCCATGCTCCGGCGCAAGCCGTCTGCCTCTGCTGGTGTAAAGCCTGCTGCAACGATAGCTATTTCCATTGCCTGCTCCTGGAATAGAGGCACTCCTAATGTCCGCCCTAATATTTCCTTTAGTTCTTGAGGTCCAACAGTTCGCCTATTGCCGTGCCCTTACCACCCTCTGTAAAATCCCAAAGTGCATCTTGCTGTGCTGATATATCTTCTACTATTGTAGCCTCTAACGTAAATACTTCTATACCGAGTGCTGGCGCAATACTCACTATTTTCAGTTCAAACAGTTTAAACAAATGCGCTACATTCCGGGACGGACGACTTGTACCTATTTCTATTTGCTGTACAACGCCGTCTATCCGGTAGCATTTAAACACACATTTCCTCAATCCCTTTTCTTCTTTGGCAAGTCTTTCAGTTAATTTCTCCAACAGTTGTTCCAAGGCAATCTCTATACCTGTCGCTGTCCTTATTGGTTCAAGGCTGGGCAACCGTTCCTGATACGGTTCTACTGGCTGTATTGGCTGAATCACTTCGTACTCCTGCCCCAATGCCTGATCCAGTCTTGTAAGTATAGTTTGTCCGAAACGCCTGCGAAGAGCTTTGCGTGGCATGTTGATAAAACTCTGAATCTGGTACAGCCCTAATTTTTCAAGACGTTCTAATATCGGAGCTTCAAGGCGCAATGCTGCCGGAGGCAATGGCAGAATTGCTTCTAATTGATAGCTGTGCTCAACCATTGGCGTAGTCTTGCCATAGCGGGAAACAGCCCATGCAGCGCCGATGGTATCGGCAATCGCTGCCCTCGCATCATATCCAAAGCCCCTAAGTTTCGTTATAATCTCTTTTAAATAGGGCTTCTCTCCGCCCCAAAGATGCGGGCAACCACTAACATCAAGTATTAACCCATCGCGTTGGTCAACTGCTACAACAGGTGTATAGCGTAAGCACCATTCGGCAAGTGCGCAAAGTGCCTTATCAGTTAATTCAGGTTTATCATCAAATACCTGCAGCCCAGGCAAAATAGCTCTGCAATCTGCCACAACCATATTTACTTCAATACCTTTTGCCTGGGCAATTGTATTGGCTGCTCTTATCACCATACGCCCATGTTCAGGCGCAGCCATTACAAATGGTACGTCTTTTAATTCCGGCTGCCGTCGAACCATCCAATCCGTCTTTAAATGACGGAACCATATAGCTAAATATCTGCGCATATTACCCGGCTTTTCGTTTTTGAACTTCGCTAAGAGAATAGACTTGCCGCGTAATGTGTTGGAACTGACCAACGGACCACTCTATTTGCCATGCGCCGGGCTTGCCATTTCGCACTTTAAGTAGCTGTACATTCCAGCGGGGAAAGCCTGTACCCGGAATTCCGTTAATGTCGCTGGCAATTGGTTTAATCTTCCAACGGCTGACGCAGGCAGTAATATTTTCACTTTTTGGGTTGTAGCGATGTATAAAACCTGTTACCCTACTTTGTTCTACTGCAAGTTGAAGCCGTCTTGATTCCGTAAAGGAAAGTTCATTTAACTCACCAATTACTGCCGACACTGCGTCACATTTAAGAGCTTCTTCTATTGCCCATAACACATCTTTTTGCCGCCATAAGTCGATAAAAATGATACGCTCCGGTTCTATCCCGAAGACTTTTAATGCAGGTGGAAATAATGTACGTTTTGAGCTTACCCATACAGCCGTGCCTTTTTTCATCAACTTGCTTATAAGTCCTGACATGAAACCATTTGTTGCGGCTGCATCTTCTTTGGCATTACTGATAAACTCATGTACTGCACCAACAGGAAAGGTCTGGTCGGGAAATGCTTTCTCCACTTCCCAAAGACCAGTGCTCAGGCTTGAGCCTGATACCTTTTTTAGCCTTTGCATGGAAAGCACTTCCTTTTGCAGTTGTTGAATAATATCCTGTTTCGCCGTTTGCATTCTTAATAAAGTTGGCTACATTTGTTGCTTATGGAAACAATTGTATGTTTCCAATAATAACCAACAAAATGATACCAGCAAAACTTTTCTTTCATACCAACATTAGATTTCTACGGGAAAGGAAGAAAATGAGTCAAGAGGAGGTGTCTGCGGAACTTGATTTGTCCAGGAATAAGCTGCAAGCCTTAGAATCAGGAAAAACAATTAATCCCACAGCAGCGGATTTGATAAAATTTTCCGACTTTTTTAAAACCAGTATTGACACCCTGATGAAAATAGACATCTCTAAATTGGGAGAGTTGAAGTTAAAAGAACTACAAGCGGGCAATGATGTTTATATAACAGGCAGTCAAATCAGGGTACTTGCGATTACGGTAGATAAGAATAATAAGGAAAATGTAGAGTATATACCTGTTAAGGCAAAGGCTGGATATAGGGCAGGTTATAATGATCCTGAGTACATAGCGGCCCTGCCAAAGTTCAGTCTGCCAAATTTGCCTAAAACAGGAACATTCAGGATATTCCCAACGACAGGCGATTCCATGCTACCTATTCCTGAAAGCAGCGAAGTGATTGCCCAATATATACAGGACTGGAACAGTATAAAACCAGACACCCCGTGTATTGTTATTCTTAAAGGCGAACAGGACTTTGTTTTTAAACTCGTAACTGTTCAGTCCAATGGTGAAATTGTATTAAAATCGCTAAACCGCAATTATACACCCTATACCGTGAACAGCGAAGATGTTTTAGAGATATGGAAGTATTATAAACACCAGACTGATACCCTTCCGCAGCCGGAAACGG
>Ga0206969_1112_pt2 | contig 22435 bp, 19 predicted proteins | sample Alteio_BWOrgHeat_87_FD_153256 | JGI IMG/M metagenome (GOLD analysis project Ga0206969, IMG submission 153256) | Enriched cells from forest soil in Barre Woods Harvard Forest LTER site, Petersham, Massachusetts, United States -... | ecosystem: Environmental > Terrestrial > Soil > Temperate forest >... | reverse complement strand
GTTGCAGGTCGGTTTCGGCAATTTCAAAACCATTATTGGTTTTCACCATGGTATTTAAGCGTATACGGCCCTCGTGGCTTAGTTTTTCCTTGCTCATTAATAAACAATAAGATTGTTCGGCTCCGCGCCCCACGCGACCCCGTAGCTGGTGCAGCTGCGATAAACCAAAGCGTTCGGCATTCTCAATGATCATTACCGAAGCATTGGGAATATTTACACCAACCTCTATTACCGTAGTGGCTACCATTATTTGCGTTTCGCCCTTTATAAATCGCTGCATTTCAAAATCCTTATCTTTGGCTTTTATTTTGCCGTATACAATACTGATACGGTAATGGGGCAACGGAAACTCGCGCGAAATTACCTCAAAACCATCCATCAGGTTTTTAAGGTCGAGTTTTTCACTTTCCTGTATCAGGGGATATACAATATAAATTTGCCTGCCTTTAGCTATTTCCTCTTTCATAAAGCCAAACATGCGCAAGCGGCTGGCCTCATAAAAATGGATGGTTTTTATAGGTTTGCGGCCTGCGGGCAATTCATCAATTACCGATATATCCAGGTCGCCAAACACAGTCATGGCCAGTGTGCGAGGGATAGGGGTGGCAGTCATCACCAAAATATGCGGCGGTATGGCGTTTTTCCGCCATAGTTTGGCGCGCTGCTCCACACCAAAACGGTGCTGCTCATCAATTACCACAAAACCCAGGTTTTTATATTGCACCTTATCTTCAATAAGCGCGTGGGTGCCTATCAGTATTTTCAGGTCGCCGTTCTCCAGTTTTGCATGTAGTACTTTCCTTATTTTTTGCGGAGTGGAACCCGTTAACAACCCCACTTCTATAAAGTCATCGCCAACCAGTTCTTTTATAGTTTGATAATGCTGATTGGCCAGTATCTCTGTAGGGGCCATAATGCAGGTTTGAAAACCATTGTCAATAGCCAGCAGCATACTCATTAATGCCACCACGGTTTTGCCGCTGCCTACATCGCCCTGTAACAGGCGGTTCATCTGCACACCGCGCTGGGTATCCTGCCTTATCTCTTTTAAAACTTTTTTTTGGGCGGGTGTTAATTCAAACGGCAGTTTATGATGATAAAACTCATTAAAATAATGCCCCACTTTATCAAATACATTACCTTTAAATTTTTGCGTGCGCAGCAATTTGTTCTTTAATAGTTTAAGCTGCAATAAAAAAAGTTCCTCAAATTTTAACCGGTGCCTTGCTTCGGCCAATGCAGCGGTATCTTCAGGAAAATGGATATTCCGGTACGCGCCTGCCCGGCCCATCAGTTTGAATTTGTTTAAGATATAAAGGGGCAAATTTTCGGGAACATCCTTTGCGTACTGTTCCAGTAAGGCTGCGATCAGTTTTTGTATGCCTTTGCTGTCTAACGAGAATTGCTTCAGCTTTTCGGTTGTACTGTATACAGGCTGCAAAGTCATGTTACCCTTGCGTTTTAATGCTTCGGACGAGTACAGGTCAAGCTCCGGGTGCGACATTTGCACTTTGCCATTAAATGATCCCGGTTTGCCAAAAAGAATATATGCCTTGCCGGTGATCAGATTTTTTTCGGCCCATTTTATCCCCTGGAACCATACCAGTTCCATTATACCGGTATCGTCCTGCACCTGTGCAACTAATCGTTTGGCGCTTTTTTCGCCTACTATTTCTTTATGAGTTAACCGGGCTATAACCTGCACATACGGCAGGTCGGGTTGAATTTCCCTGATCTTATAAAAGCGGGTACGGTCAATATACCTGAACGGGAAATGCTGCAGCAGATCCTCAAAATTATGTATGGCCAGTTCTTTTTTCAGTACGTCGGCCCGGGTGCTGCCTACGCCCTTTAAATACTCAACAGGAGTTTGAAATGGCTGTATGTTCAATGGCTGGTATCAGGGTTTTATGGCGATAACAGAAATTTCAATTTTTACCCCCCTGGGCAGGGCGGCTACCTGTACGGTTTCGCGCGCGGGGTGTTTATCAGTAAAATAAGTTCCGTAAACTTCGTTTACTTCCGTGAAATCTTTCAGATCGGTTAAAAATATAGTGGTTTTCACAATATCATTAAAATCAGCTTTGGCTTCATTTAAAATAGCGCCAATATTTTCCATTACCAGGTTGGTGGCAATAGTTATATCGTCAATAACTAATTCGCCGGTAAACGGGTGCAGGGGTATCTGGCCGGAGACAAATATAAATTTATCAGCTTTAATGGCCTGGTTGTACGGGCCTATTGGCGCAGGGGCATCGGCAGTGTTAATTACTTTTTTCATTTAGGTGTATATACTTGTTTTTTTAGTAGTTGAACTTTAGCGCGGGGTTTATTTCTTTAAAACCAGCCAGCAAATAAGTTTGTAGATAATTCCCAATAAAAATACGGTTATGGCAATAGCATTAATGGCATGCATTACCCTGATGTTAAAGTTAGTTGGCCGGTTAGGGTCCTTTTTCCGGAAGAAATACATATACAAATTTATATAAAATTTTGCCTTTGTACCGACAGCTGTCTTGATTTATGCAAATAACCAAAAAATTCATAAAAAAAGCCCCCCGATATTTCGGGGGGCTTTGTACTATTTAACTGAATTCAAATTATTTTTTGAATTGAACACGACGGTTTAATACACGTCCTTCTTCAGTTGAGTTGTCAGCAATTGGGTGGGTTTCACCGTATGCTTTAATTTTTATCTTTTTAGCATCAACACCCGAATTAACCAGGTAGGTTTTTACTGAAGTTGCACGATCTTTTGAAAGAACCATGTTGTGAGCAGCAGTACCTTCTGATGAAGCATAACCATCTAATTCAACTCTTGCGCCTGATGCCCTTAAGTCGGCCGAAGTAGCATCCAATACAGGATAAGATGAAGTTCTTAATACAGAGCTATCAAATTCAAACTGGATGTTAGAGTAAGCGATAGCTGGAGCAGCCATGCCCATACCTACCATTGAACCTTTTCTTACGAATAAAGAAGTGTCAATTGGAGGAGGGAAATTAATAGGACAGCCAGAGCCATCAACCACTTTACCTGCAGGAGTGTTAGGGCATTTGTCGAATTGATCAGCTACACCGTCACCGTCAGAATCTTTTTTCAGATCGTTAACTGCATTTTCAACATTAGTAACACGGCCTCTTAAAGCAGCAACTTCTGCACGCAATGCCGCGTCATATAATTCATCATACATCATGGCTACCGGGTTAACCCACTCTAAGCTTGGTTTTGATTTGGGGCCTAAAGTATATTCCAAACCTGCATAACCGTATGCGTAACGGTCCTTAGTAGGATATCCTTTATGTACACCATCAAAGTTATCGCCATCAACAAAGTTCTCGGTATAACCAATGTTTAAAGCTAATTGATCGGTTATTTTGAATTTAGTCCCAACACCAACAGGGATAACCAATTCCGATGTATAGTCTGGCCAGGAGTAATTAACGCCATTTGTACCGGTAATAGTAGGTTTGTAGCTGATCAGAGAAAGACCGCCGGTTCCATAGAAGTTAACAGAATTCTCACGGTGTAAAAAATTAATACTACCAAAATTTACATAACCAACAACACCATACTGCCAGTATGTAGTTGAAAACTTGCTGTATTGGTCTTGAGTAATTCCGTCAGTAACATAAGGAAAGCTACCGCTGGTACCACCAACTTTTCCGCCGTGTATGTCTAATTGCAACCCCAATACATGGGACAACATATCCCTTAAAGATACGCCGTAACCGAGGTTAACTACGTTGCCGTTAAAATCACTTGAACCGCCGGTGGCAAGTAAAGGTGATGTGGCTCCTAAATTGACGCCAATACTCCAGGTATTGTATTGGCCGCTACCGCCAAACAATTTGGCTGTAGTTGTAGTCGCGGTCTGGGCTTTTGCGGCACCAATTGCCATCAACGAAACCAATGATAGCGCGACTGTTTTTTTTAATGTAGAATAGTTCATAGTTTTAAGATTAAACAAATGTTTTAATTGTGATTTTTTCCAAAAATAGTAATTATGTTTGAAACGATTACCAAATACTGTTCCAAAAATTATTATAATAACACAAAGAAATGAAAAATGTTCTATAGTTAGTACAAATAATAATAAATACCATGAAATATTTACCCATCGAAAATAATTTATTTACAATTAATAGAAAAAATTTCGTTTCACGAATAAAACCCGGTTCGATAGCTATATTTCATGCTAATGATGAGTTTCCCCGAAGCGGTGACCAGGCATTTATTTTTAAACAAAACCCCGATTTTTTTTACCTGACAGGTATTGACCAGGAACAAAGTATACTGCTGTTATTCCCGGATTGTCCTAATTCACTATACAAAGAAGTACTTTTTTTAAGACAAACCAACGAACATATTGCTGTTTGGGAAGGACATAAGTATACCAAAGAGGAAGCAAAACAGGCATCGGGCATACAAAATGTATATTGGCTAAACGAGTTTGACAACATATTACACAGTATCATAAATTATGCCGATAATATTTACATTAATACTAATGAAAATGACCGGTTTAGTTTCTCCGTACCCTACCGCGACCTGCGGATGCTGGAAGCATTGCGCGTAAAATATCCTTTACATCATTATGAGCGGTCGGCAGTGGTTATGCGCGATCTGCGGGCGGTAAAATCAGCCACAGAGATCGAATTAACCAACAAGGCCTGTGCCATAACCCGCGATGCCTTTATGCGGGTATTAAAATTTACGAAACCCGGCGTTGCCGAATATGAGATAGAGGCCGAGATAATTCATGAATTCATCAAACAACGTGCCACGGGCCATGCCTATAGCCCCATCATTGCGTCGGGCAGAAACGCCATTGTACTGCATTATATTGATAATAACCAGGTTTGTAAGGATGGCGAAGTAGCCCTGCTTGATTTCGGCGCCGAATATGCCAACTATAATGCGGATATGACACGTTCAATACCGGTTAACGGCCGCTTTACCAAACGCCAGCGCGAAGTGTATGATGCCGTTCTGCGTGTAATGCGCGCCGCGACAAAAATGATAGTTGAAGGCGCAATATGGAACAATTACCACGATGAGGTTGGCAAAATAATGACCGGCGAGCTGATAGGGCTTGGCTTGCTCACCCAACACGATGTTGACAAGCAGGACCCAAAAATGCCTGCTTATAAAAAATACTTTATGCACGGCACCTCGCACCATTTAGGTTTGGATGTGCATGATTTTGCCAGCCGCTATAAACCGTTTGAAGCAGGCAATATATTAACCTGTGAACCGGGAATTTATATCCCCGCCGAGGGCCTCGGAATAAGATTAGAAAATAATATACTGATAACCAAGGGGAGCAATATTGATCTGATGGCTGATATACCTGTTGAGGCTGAAGAGATTGAGGAGATCATGAACCGTTAGTATATCGAATTTCAACTGTAGTTTTCAGCTATAAAAGCATACAAATTAAAATCGTCACTTCTTAAAGCTTTGGCAATATCCTGCTGCAACTTTTTCTTATCTACATCAGCCATCCGTTTTTGCTGAATTAGCTTGTAGGCCTTTTCGGTCAATAAAAATTCTTTACGGGTATTTTTTATGCCCTTCTCATTTAAAATAAAATCAGTAACCTCATTAATACCCATACCGGTGGTGGCAGTGGTTTTAAAAACGGGCAATTGCGTATCACCTTTTTGCTGGATGATCTTTTGGAGGTTATTGGCGAACAGATCGGCATCATCTCTGTCGGCTTTGTTGATGATGAAGGCATCGGCAATTTCCATCAGCCCCGATTTAATATTTTGTATCTCATCGCCCGATTCGGGGACAAGCACCACCAAAGTAACATCAGCTAACCCGGCTATTTCAATTTCTGATTGTCCCACGCCTACGGTTTCTATCAATACATGATCAAAACCGGCGGCGCGCAATACATCGGCCATCTCTATAGTTTTTGCCGATAGCCCGCCCAGCGAGCCGCGCGTAGCCAGTGAGCGTATAAAAACATTCGGGTGGTTAAAATGGGGGGCCATCCGTATCCTGTCGCCCAGCAAAGAGCCAAAATTGAACGGCGAAGTAGGGTCGATAGCTAATACAGCGATCCTATTGCCCTTGTTTACTAATTGTTCAATGAGCGCATTAACCAAAATGCTTTTACCCGCTCCCGGCGGCCCGGTTATGCCTATAATAGGTGTATGTTTTGTAAAGCGCAGGCTTTTTAATAGTTCGTCAGCGCCGGGCAGGTCATTTTCCACAATAGTAAGCGCGCGCGCTATGGAGCGGAAATCGGTACAATTAAGGTTAATGTTGTTTATGCCTGGCATGATATTATAAAGGAACAAAAATAAGATGAAAACTATTCTACGTATATTATAATATATCGGGTAGAAAGCGCGAGATAACTATATTTGTCCATCAGCTATAAACCAAATAGCCATTTAATGAAAGTAGCCGGGTTCACTTTTATACGTAATGCAGTAAAAAACGATTACCCCATTGTTGAGGCTATTACTTCTATATTGCCTGTTTGTGATGAGTTTATAGTAGCCCTGGGAAATTCGGACGATGCAACAGAGAAACTGATACGCGGCATCAATTCGCCAAAAATTAAAATAATAAATACCGTTTGGGACGATAATATCCGCGAGGGAGGGGCGGTGTTTGCCGCCGAAACGGATAAGGCTTTTCTGTCCATATCGCCCGATGTCGATTGGGCGTTTTATATACAGGGCGATGAATGTGTACACGAACAATACCTTCCCCTAATAAAAAAGGAAATGGAGGATAATTTAAACAATAGCAATATAGAGGGGTTGCTGTTTAAATACCGCCATTTTTATGGATCGTATAATTATTACGGGCATTCGCGCAGGTGGTACAGGCGCGAGATCAGGATAGTGCGCAATAATAAGGCCGTACATTCTTACCGCGACGCGCAGGGGTTTAGGTGGAACGGCCGCAAAATAAAAGTAAAGCTGATCGACGCGTATATTTACCACTACGGTTGGGTAAAACCTCCCGAAGGTTTAAAAAGCAAGCTGCGCAACTTTAACCTGTTTTATCATGATGATGAGTGGCTGCAGCAAAATCTGCCCGAAACTTTCGAGTTTGACTATGAAAATGCCGACCGTTTAATTCATTTTACAGGTACGCACCCCGCAGTAATGCAGCCGCGCATAGCGGCTACCAACTGGAACTTAAACATCAACCTAAAGGAATTGCATAAAAAAATGAGTTTCCGCAGGAAGGCGCTGCAGGCAATTGAAGATGTTACGGGCTGGCGAATGAGCGAATACCGCAATTATAAAATAGTTAAATAGCAGCCGGTGGATAAAAAAAACATCTCCATAATTATTCCTAATTATAATGGCAGGCAGCTATTGGCTCAATACCTGCCCGATACTTCTGCTGCGATTGAAAACGCGGGCGTGGCTTTTGAGATTATTGTTGTTGACGATGGCTCAACAGATGATTCTGTTGAATTTATTAAAAAAGAATACCCTCAAATAAAACTATTGATAAACGCGCAAAACTGTGGGTTCTCTTTCTCCTGCAACCAGGGAATTGCCGCGGCACAATATGAATTGATATTACTGCTAAATACCGATGTAAAACTCCTGCCGGATTATTTTGAGCACCAGTTTAAGTATTTTGAGGCAGATGATACTTTCGGTGTAATGGGGCGCATTATTGATATGGAAGGCGACAATATACAAGATGCCGCGCGCTTGCCAAAGTTTAACGGTTTAAAGATCAAGACCGATTTCTTTTATTATACCGAAGATGCCAACGACAGGCTGTTCACCTTTTATTTATCAGGCGCCAATGCATTGATAGATGCGGCCAAGCTGAAAGAAATTGGCGGGTTTTACGAGTTGTTTTCGCCGTTTTATTGCGAGGATATTGAGCTAGGCATACGCGCCTGGAAATTGAACTGGAAATGTTATTACGAGCATCAGTCGGTTTGCCGGCACCAGGTATCAGCCAGTACCAAAAACTACCAAAAGCCCAAATGGGTAAAAAGCACCTATTACCGCAACCGCTTTTACCTGCATGCCCTGCATTTAAACGGATTAGCGCTTGTTGGCTGGTACATACAAATTACATTGATCGATTTGCTGCCCAAGTTATTGGCGGGCCAGTTATGGATATGGAAAAGCTTTACCCAATTGCTTAAAAACCGCCCCCTTATTAAACAATATAGAGGTCGTTTAGATGTGCTGATGGCAAAACATAACAGCAAACGCAGTATATTTAAGGTTGTTGATGAGATAAGGCAATCGGTAAATGGCAAAACGTTGATAAAAATTAAAACATCATGAGTAGCGGGCCACTGGTTTCTATAGCATTATGCACCTATAACGGCGCTGCTTATTTAGCGCAGCAACTGGATACGCTGGTTAACCAAACCTATAAAAATATCGAAATTGTGGCGGTTGATGATTGCTCGGCCGACGATACCTATACTATTTTACAAGATTACGCCTCCCGCTACCCGCAATTCAAAATCTACCAAAACGAAACTAACCTGGGTTTTACAAAGAACTTTGAACGGGCCGCGACACTTTGCACCGGCGAGCTGATCGCCCTTTGCGACCAGGATGATAGTTGGCTCCCCGAAAAAATAGAACTACAGGTAAACGCTATAAAGGATAACGTTTTTATATATCACGATTCGGAGTTTATTCACGAGGACGGCACACCGATGAACAAAAAGGTATCGGATGTGATGAATTTCTATCGCGGCGGGCAGCCGGAAGTATTTTTGTTTTTCAACTGCGTATCGGGCCATGCTATATTAATGAAACGCGAACTGCTTGCGGAAGCGCTGCCCCTTAAAGAAACCTATTTCCACGACTGGTGGCTGGCCTACGTGGCAACCAATATGGGTACGATAGATTTTATACCCCAATGCCTGGTTAAATACCGCCAGCATGATAATAGCGATACGAATATGCTGCGGGTAAAGCGGGACAAAGAGGTACACAAACACTCATCCCTGCATAAACTCGAGCGTATTCAAACCTGGCTGGGGTACTGCGCGGCTTATCCCAAAAACAAAAATGGTATTGCCCGGCTGTTTTATGAGGCCTTTACCAATCGTATGGGTAGCTATGTGTCTTTCAGCCTGAGCCGGCTGTTGCTAAAATACCAGCGCGCCGTTTTCTTTATCCGCAAAAAGAGCAAACTGAACAGGGCTAATTATATATATAGCCAGGTTTGGGGCGGAAAGATGAAAAAGTTGTTGAGTGAGCGGTAATGTGTTGTTTCACGCGTGTGTGAAACAAATGAAACACGTGAAACAGCATTTCGGCTTAATCAATTGAAAAACAATGCTTTGCCAAAATTGAGTGAAACAGAATGAAACAAGATGTAACGACGTATTCGTCAGGGTTTTTAGGTGTGGTTTTTGTTTGATGTGTTGATAATCAAATAGATGAGAATTGGTTAATTTTGGCGGGATGAAACAAGCCCGGTGAAACACCTGAAACACTGACTCGTCCTGACCCGTCCTAAAAAAAGAGACCCACCCATTTTACTGCTGTCTTGAACGCTTACGGATTTGTAATTCTCGTAGATTATAATAAGTATGTAGAATTTATCATGGGATTGCAAATCCGGACTAACGGGTTAAGTAGTATACTAAAAAGTGCAGCTTTAAGCAAACAATTTGAAATAAGCTTGGTTATTTCAAATTATCTAATTACCTTTGCATCAACATGCTCACCCCGCTTCTCGTCAGATCAGCGCGCTCAGGGTGAGCTTTTTTTTGACCTAAATTTTATGCCGAGAGTTCCATATTCAAAGCCACCTTTAACCTTTCATGAACAGCTTCAGCAACTTAAAGACAGGGGTTTAGTAATTGAAAAAGATTCTAAGTGTCTCTTTTTATTAGAAACGATTAGTTATTACAGGCTTAGCGGATATTGGTATCCGATGCTTCAAATGCCTAAGTCGGATCATGTTTTTAAACCAAATTCTTCCTTTAATGCTTCTTTCAATCTTTATTGTTTCGACCGTGAGTTAAGAAAATTAGTGACTGCAGAATTGGAGAAAATCGAAATTGCTATTCGTGCTAAAATGATTTATGTATTATCTCATGAATATGGGGCATTTTGGTTTAGTGATGCCACATTATTTTCGGATAGTTCCAAATTTCACAGTACCCTACACAAAATAACAGAAGAATATAATAGAAGTAAAGAAGATTTTATTGCATCATTCAAAGTGAAATATAATAATCCTCTTCCTCCAAGTTGGATAATATTAGAGATTTCATCATTTGGAGTATTATCAAACTTATATCAAAATCTACGACCTGGTCGTGCGAAAAGAGAAATTTCTCATCATTTTGGATTAGATGATTCAACTTTTGAATCATGGATCCATAGCATTGCGTACATTCGAAATGTATGCGCTCATCATTCACGGTTGTGGAATAAAGCACTAAGAATAGCGCCTGTTATTCCCAATAATCCGCAAAAGACATGGCTATCCGTATATCATACAAAAAATACAAATAGCGGCTCGATCAGGAACATAAATAATAGGACTTATTATATCTTATCTATGATTATTTACTTCTCGAAAATAATCAATCCAAAAACTAAATTTAAAGATAAGTTCCTTGAACTATTAATTAAATATCCAAATGTTGACACATATGCCATGGGATTTACAAAAAATTGGAAAGAAGAAGAACTTTGGAAAGTCAAAAAATCATTCCTTAAAAGAATTGTTTCGAACTGGGGTATTATGAAATAGTTTATCTACTACCCCCTCCCCTTCACCCTCCTCACTAAATACCTCAACCAAACCCTTAAACCGTAATTTTTCAATATCAGCGTGCTTTTATCCTTTTCAAAAGCCAGGTCGCGCACGGCGCCTGATGCGCCGGTATGGTTAAAGTGGGTGATAATGTAATCTTTATAAATAAAGTGGATGTCAGGGTCCTTCCAGCATTGCATATTCAGTGCATTATCGGCAACCACCTTGTATTTGGTGTTAAAGCTATACCGCCCAAAAACCCGGGCAGGATATATTATTGCCTGGTGAAAAATACCATGCTTCGCCATTTGGTAGGGGCTTAACTTGCCTGATCGTATTACGCCACGGGTGCGTACATTGGCATAGTAAATGGCGTTGTTATCCTCCAGTTCAAAGGCCAATTTCGAAAAATCATCATATAACTCATCATCAGCGCCCAAAAAATAAACCCATTCGCCCGTAATATGCTTCAGGGCTTTGTTCATGGCGTCGTAAATACCGGTGTCGGGCTCGGTTTGCCAGTAGTATATTTTATTTAAGTTTGCTTTTATAATATCCACGGTGCCGTCGGTACTATTACCGTCGATAATAATTATTTTTAGCGACGGGTATTGTTGGCGGTAAATGCTATCCAAACAGGCCTGCAAAGTACCCGCGGCGTTGTAGGTAACAATAATTATGGATATAGGGGGCATTGAATTCACAGGGTATTACTATTATGGTTATAAAGAAAAGAAATTTATTTAGATTAACACGCCTCGTCCTGCTGAAATTGCCCTATTTGCTGCGTTTTATCAATAAATTCCGGTCGCCTAAAAAAAGAATACTGATCATTAAAACGGATGCCATAGGCGATTATGTATTGTTCCGCAATTTTTTGGAGGTTGTAAAAGCATCAGAAAAATATAAGGACCACGAGATAGACCTTTTAGGCAATGTCGTTTGGCAGGATATTGCTTTATGGTATGATAAACCTTTTATATCCAATTTCCGCTTTGTAAAACCTGATGACTTGTATGAAAGTCCGTGGCAGTTATTGAAGCTGGCTATGTCGTTTTATGGGTCGAATTACAATACCGTGCTGCAACCCAGCTATTCGCGCACGCTGATAGGCGACGGGCTGGCCGCTATAACCGGCGCGGTAAATATCATAGGTTTTGAAAGCGATACCGAACGCATCGCCCCAAAATATAAACGCAAAACCGACCGGTTTTATAGCGAACTTTTAGTACTACCCGAACTTTATTATTTTGAGTTTGACCGTACCCGCTACTTTTTCGAACAGGTGTTAAAGCACCCCATCGACCTGGCCGGGCCGCATTTCCCGGAAAAAATTTCGGGCAGGCATGGGGTAACCATTTTCCTGGGCGCGGGCAATACCAAACGCGGCTGGCAAACCGAAAACTTTTTGCAGCTGATGGAACTCATCATCGGTGAAACAGAACAGCCTATCCATTTAACAGGCGGCCCTGAAATGACAGAGACTGCGGCTTACCTGGAAAGTTTTTTCCCGGAAGACAGTGTTATTAATTTAGTTGGAAAAACCAGTTTGCCTCAACTGATAGATCATATTACCCGAACGGGGCTGGTAATTTGCAATGAAACCAGCGCGGTACATATAGCGGCGGCCTGCGGTACCAAAGCGGTATGCATTGTGGGCGGCGGGCATTTCGATAGGTTTGCTCCCTACCCTGAACACGTTTATAGCCGCACTTCGTTTATTTTCGAAAAAATGCCCTGTTATAACTGCAACTGGGTTTGTATTTTTGATACGCCAATTGATGAACCGTTCCCCTGCGTGGCCAATATTACGCTGGCGCGGGTATGGCAGGCAACACAGCAAGTTTTAAAACAGTTAACTTAAAAAAATGGAGTTTAAAAAAAGAAGTTTATTAAGTAAACTGCTGCTGAAATACACCAACCGCGACCGGTATAAAGAGTATAAATGGGAGCTCACCAATTATAATAAGGACGAGTTTGATAAATATTTCACGGGCAAACAGCGCCTGAATACGCTGGAAAAGATCAGGCAATTTTGCGCGGAAAATTCAGAAATAAACATTAATCATAGCGGCAATGCCGGCGATATTATTTACGCGCTGGCAACCCTTAAACGTATTCATGAATTAACGGGCGTTAAAATAAACATGTACCTGAAACTAAGCAAGCCGCGCGCCATGCCTAAGCATATGTCACATCCATTGGGTAGTGTAATGCTGAACCAGAAAATGGCGGATATGTTGTCGCCGCTCATCCTGTCGCAAAGCTATATTGCAAAATGCGAACCTTATAACGGCCAGCAAATACATATCGATCTTGATTTTTTCCGTTCCAAACTCATACCGATAGAGCATGGCAACATAGCCCGGTGGTGCGGTTATTTAACCGGGGTAACACCGCAGCTTTTTAAAAGCTGGCTCACCATTGAACCGGATAAAAGTTATGCAAACACCATAGTGTTTGCCCGCAGCGAAAGATATCGCAATACATCAATTAATTACTCGTTTTTGCAAAAGTATACCGACCTGGTTTTTGTTGGCGTAGCGTCGGAGTATGACGATATGCGCAAAGCAATACCTCACCTTAAATGGGTGCAGGTTGATGATTTTTTAAAGCTCGCGCAAATTACTGCGGGCTGTAAACTGTTTATCGGTAATCAATCGTTCCCGTTCTCGTTGGCCGAGGCTTTAAAAGTGCCGCGCATACTGGAAGTTTATTACCAGGAAGCCAATGTAATACCCGAAGGCGAAAACGCTTATGATTTCTTTTTCCAGGAGCATTTGGAATCACTTGTAAAACAGCTGGCCATATAAAAAATTGCAAAATGAAAAAGAAAGGTCTTTTAAGCAAGCTTTGGCTAAAACATACCAATAAAAGGGGCTATAAAGAATATAAATGGCAGCTGGTTAATTATAAGGATGTAGCGTTTAAACGGTTCATTACCGGCAACAAGCGGTTAAGCAATTTCCCTCAAATTAAAGAACATGCCGTTGCAAATGGCAAACTAAACCTGAATCATAGCGGTAATGCTGGCGATATTATTTATGCGCTGCCAACCATTCGCGAAATACATGAGCGTACCGGTGTACCCATAAATTTATACTTTACCCTAAACCGCCCCATGATATTTGCCGATGGCGTAACGCAGTCGCACGCGCTGGGTGGTGTAATGCTTAACCAGAAGATGATAGATATGCTGGTGCCGCTGATAAAAAGTCAGCCATATATTAATGAGTGCGGGGCAAGCACAGATAAGTTAATCGATATTGACCTTGATTATTTCCGTTCGGGCTTTGTGCCGCAGGACAAAGGGAACATAGCCCATTGGTGCGGCTACATAACCGGTGTTAACCCTGTGCTATGGAAAAAATGGCTGACGGTTGAACCCGATAATGCTTATAAAGATACCATTATACTGGCGCGCAGCGAACGCTACCGGAATATAATGATCAATTATAACTTTCTGAATAAGTATGATAACCTCGTCTTCATTGGTGTTGAATCAGAGTATAACGACATCATTAAAACAATCCCCCGTATTAAATGGGTAAAGGTGGACGATTTTTTACAAATGGCAACAATGATAGCGGCGTGCCGGCTGTTTATTGGTAACCAGTCGTTCCCATATTCTATTGCCGAGGCATTGAAAGTACCGCGTATATTAGAAGTCTCATTTGATGTAATAAACGTGGTTCCCGAAGGAGAAGGTGGTTACGACTTTTTCTTCCAGGATCATTTTGAAACGCTGGTGGCGAAGTTGGCCGGGCAATAATATGACAACATTATTAATTAATTACCGTTAGCTTTGCACGCTTAATTTTTTTTAATGAAGACTTATTTCCGGCTCCTTTCCTTTGCAAAACCCATTGAAAAGTTTGCTATACCATATATTATATTTACTGTATTTTCTGTAATATTCAGTACGCTAAATCTCGCGTTGCTTGCTCCCTTGCTGCAAACCTTATTTTCAGGAAAACAAAACGCCGCTTGTACCACGGCTGCTGTAGCCACCCCAAAACCTGCGCTGTTTGATATAATGGGTACGTTTAATTATTACGTAAAGTATATGATAGGCAATTATGGTGCGTGGGGGGCATTGGAGTTTATATGCGGGGCAATTGTTATATCGGCTTTGTTCGCTAACCTCTTTCGTTATTTATCACAGCGTACTATGGAGAATTTGCGGGTACACACTTTGCTAAATTTCAGGCGTGCGGTATTTAACAATGTAATGGATTTGCACCTGGGTTATTTCAGCAACGAACGCAAAGGTGATATTATTTCAAAAATAGCGTCGGATGTACAGGTAGTACAATTTTCGGTGACGGCTACCTTACAGGTAGTATTTAAAGAACCTTTAACTTTAATAGTTTTTATGGCTATGCTGTTCAATATGTCTGCAGAACTTACTTTATATTCTTTGTTGGTTATTCCTATTTCAGCCTTTGTTATTTCATTGATCGTAAAAAGGCTTAAAGCGCAGGCTATCGCTTCGCAGCAAACATACGGCACCATGATCAGTTACCTTGATGAAGCGCTGTCGGGCATAAAAATTATTAAAGCGTTTAACGCGGTCGATTTTATAAAAAAGCGTTTTAATAATGAAAACGTAAAGTATTCAAACATAACCAAGTCAATGGCCCGCAGGCAACAATTAGCATCGCCTACGTCTGAATTTTTTGGCATCGTGATGGTTGCAGGCATAGTGCTTTTTGGCGGTTATATGGTACTAAATAACACTTCACCTTTAACAGCGCCGGTATTTATTACTTATATCGCATTATTCTCACAGGTAATGCGTCCTGCCAAAGCCATTTCCGATTCATTCAGCAATATCCATTCAGGAATTGCCGCAGGCGAACGCGTATTGGCATTAATAGATGAAAAGCCCTTGATAAAAGATGAGCCTGATGCTACCGCTATTACTGAATTTAACGAAGGCATTCATTTTAAAGATGTATCCTTCGCATACGGCGAAAGGACGGTCTTATCGCATATTAATTTAACAGTACCTAAGGGTAAAACTATAGCCCTGGTTGGACCGTCGGGTGGGGGCAAATCAACTTTAATGGACCTGATACCCCGGTTTATGGACCCGCAATCGGGCGCTATATTTGTTGATGATAAAGATATTAAACACGTTACCGCCGGTTCGTTAAGGGCCTTAATGGGTGTGGTTAACCAGGAGTCGGTTTTGTTTAACGATTCTATTTATAACAATATAGCCTTTGGCAAAGAAAGCGCCACGCCTGCCGAGGTTGAAGCCGCCGCGCGTATTGCTAACGCCCATAATTTTATTGAGGAAACCGAACAGGGCTATCAAACCAATATTGGCGACCGCGGCACCAAATTATCAGGCGGCCAGCGGCAAAGGATATGTATAGCCAGGGCTGTTTTAAGCAACCCGCCTATTATGCTGTTGGATGAGGCTACTTCGGCATTGGATACAGAATCGGAAAAACTGGTGCAGGACGCATTAAATAACCTGATGAAGAACCGCACCTCGCTAATCATCGCCCATCGCCTAAGTACTATACAAAATGCCGATACCATTGTGGTATTGGAAAACGGCAAAATTGTGGAACAGGGAAATCACCAGGAACTCATCAATCATAACGGTTTATACCGCAAGCTGATAGATATGCAAACTTTTAGCGCCGATTAGTATCCTAATCAGGCCGGTGGTTTTTAGGGTGCCCGGCTTTATAATATAAATAATCGCGGTTTGGCTCATAATGATTTTCGGCTGTATAAGGCTGTTCAAAAAGTGCGCCTGCAATATCTCTGCGAACAAAGAATGCGTTGCTGCCGGTAAATGAGCATCCCACTAAATCATAGCCCTTGGTATCTGCTAATTTCTCTAAGGCCAATAAGGATGCGCCAAAATAACTTGTTTTATCCCACATACGATCTGCATTATAGCGAACCACAAAATGAGTGTCGGGCCTGAATACAGAATTATATTCAATAATTACTACTCTTGGGTTGTAGTTTGTTATTGCTTGCCAAATATAATAATCATTATAGTCAATATCTATTGATAATAGATCAGGTTCAGCAGGAGCTTCCGCGCTTTTAAAAAGCTCCTCGATATTCTCGGCTTTAATAAAGGCATTTTTAACTACCAACTGTCCGTTATTAATAAAATCTTTAAAACGTGTATTTATATTCTTAAAATAATCGCTGCTGCCTTCTATCCATAAACCTTGCCATTGCTTATACAGCAAATTTGTCGAATTACATTCCAGCCCGTCCTCCACACCAAATTCAATAAAATATTTATTGGTGACGCCTATCCGGTTAAAAATTTCCTGGATTATACCATCCTCACCATTTTGCGAAAATACCTGGTATTCGCTTTTATTGAGTCTTTTTGAATTAGCGTATTTGGGATTATTATACAAGTGTTCGGCCAAAAACTGCGCCACCCTTATACCTTTATCATCATCCTTTTTCTTGATGATGATATTAAGTTGGTCCCTTATCTGCCTTATTCTTTTTATAAAATTTAATCCCATAGATTTTGCAAGTATAGAAAAATTAAATTAGTGATGTTTTTCTAAGTATTATCGCCGCCGGTTATTTTGCTTTGCATGGCTAAATATGCAAACTTTTACTGTTAAAAAATGAACATATTTGCAATATGAACGAGCTGGCTATACCTATGTATAAAACACGGTCTGCTGTATTATTTATCATCTTCAACAGGCCCGATGCCACTAACAGGGTGTTTGATAGGATAAAAGCGGCTAAACCGCCCCGTTTATATGTGGCAGCGGACGGTCCCCGCGCCGACCTCCCCGATGAAGTTGCGCTTTGCAGGGAAACCCGTAAAATTGCCGCTCAAATTGATTGGGAATGCGAAGTAAAAACGCTGTTCAGGGAAAATAATTGGGGTTGTAAGGAAGCGGTATCATCAGCCATAAGCTGGTTCTTTGATAATGAAGAGGAAGGCATAATACTGGAAGACGATTGTTTGCCGGCCGATAGTTTTTTCAGGTTTTGCGATACGCTTTTAGATAAATATCGGTTTGATACGAGAATAAGGCATATAGCAGGCGGCAATTTTCAGCATGGAAAAAAATGGGGCGATGCCAGCTATTATTTTTCAGCTATTAGTCACGTTTGGGGTTGGGCAAGCTGGAGAAGGGTTTGGAAAGATTACGATAAAGAGCTTAATCAGTACAAAGAAAGCGAGGTGCGGGAAAAACTGGCCAATGTTTTTAACGACCCTTTAATTGTTGAAAGCTGGCACCATATTTTTAAAGAATTAAAAGTCGGAAAAATTGATACATGGGATTACCAGCTGGGCTTTACCAATTATTTTAATAACGGTCTTTGTATAATACCAAACTACAACCTGGTAAGTAATATTGGTTTTGGCAGTGATGCTACACATACTATAGAAACAAGTAGTATATATGCTAATATTCCCATTATAGAAATTGACGAAATAACACATCCTTTGTACTTTGTTCCCGAAAAGCACGCTGATACCTATACCTTAAATGATCAGTTTAATGTGGTGGAAAGAAGGCGAAAACAAAATTTATTAAGGAGAAGATTTAAGCGCTGGCTCCGGTCGATCTTAACAAAAAAATAATTGCGGTTTATGAAGTTGATCAAGGGCTATTATAGCTATGCTGTATTTATCATTTTTAATGCTATTGCCCTAAATGCTACGGCCCAGCGTGCTAATTATATCCAAACATTAGATCATCAAAATCATTGGGTCGATTCGGTGTTCAAAAAGTTGAGCCGCAGGCAAAAAGTGGCCCAGTTATTCTTTGTGAGGGCCCACACCAATAAAGGGCAGGCGTATGAGGATTCTGTTGCCAAAGTGATCAAAAATGAGCAGGTTGGCGGTTTGGTATTTTTCCAGGGAGGGCCGGTAAGGCAGGCTGACCTAATCAACCGTTATCAAAAAATAACTAAAGTGCCGCTGCTGATCGCTATGGACGGTGAATGGGGCATCGGGATGCGGTTAGATTCTACTATATCCTATCCCTATCAAATGACACTGGGCGCCATACAGGATAATAACCTGATCTATAAAATGGGGCAGCAAGTTGCTTATGATTTTAAGCGGTTAGGTATGCAAATGAATTTCGGGCCGGATATGGATGTGAATAATAACCCGGATAACCCGGTTATTAATTACCGCTCATTTGGCGATAATAAATATAATGTTGCCCGAAAAGGCATCGCCTATTTTAAGGGTATGCAGGACGCGGGCCTATTAACCACGGCCAAACATTTCCCCGGGCATGGCGACACTAATGTTGATTCGCATTTCGATTTGCCGCTGCTGCCTTTCAGCCGCAAGCGGTTAGACTCGCTCGAGGAATATCCGTTCAGGGAGGCCATACAAGCCGGAATAAGCGGCATAATGATAGCCCACATGGATATACCGGCGCTGGACAGTACTAAAAACCTGCCGTCAACCTTGTCGAAAAAAATTGTTACCGGGGTTTTAAAAGATTCATTAGGATTTAAGGGGTTGATCGTATCTGATGCGATGGAAATGAAGGCCGTAACCAAATATTTCCCCGATGGTGAGGCCGAATTAAAGGCGTTTTTAGCCGGTAACGATATTATTGAACTATCAGACGATTCGAAAAAAGCGATACTTAAAATAAGAAAAGCGGTACGCAAGGGCCAAATATCAAATGAAGAATTTGAGGCGAAAGTTAAAAAAGTGCTTGCCGCGAAATATTGGGCAGGATTAAATAACTGGCATGAAGTTTCAACCGTTCATTTAGTTGAGGAGCTGAACCGCGCGCCCGCACGTGAACTGGCACAGCAGTTAAGCGATGCCGCTGTAACACTGCTGAAAGGTAATGCGGAAAGCTTACAGCTTAACCCGATTCAAAAAACAGCTATAATAAGTATCGGGGTTGACCATGTAACATTGTTTCAAACCGAGTTGGCCCGGTGGTATACAAACAGCACCACATTTACAGTAAACAAAAGCACCCCCGTTGCCGAGCTAAACAGTCTGCTGGAAACTTTAAAACAGTACGACCAGGTTTTTGTGGGTATACATGACACCCGCCTGCGCCCGCAAAGCAAGCTCGATTATAGTAATGGCGTTAAAGAATTTATTACCGCCCTTGCGGAGCATAATAATACGGTAATTAGTGTTTTTGCAAACCCGTACACCATTGCCGGCCTGCCGGGCATTGAAAAAAGCGGCGCGTTATTAGCCTGTTACCAAATGAGCGATGAATTGCAGCGGTCGGCAGTAAAAGCAATTACACGTCAGCTAAAGCCAATAGGTAAATTATCGGTTAGTATAAATGTGTTTTTTCCTACTGGTACAGGTCTGTAGGACTACTTTGGAAGGTAAGTTGGTAGCATAGTGATATAGCTAATTTGCATACCTAAATTTTTAAAAGTAAATTTGTATGAGGCATATAGATATGAAAGCAGTTGAATTTGAAGCGGAGTTAACCAATAATAGCATACAGATACCTGAAAATTTTCAGTTGGAACTATCTTTATCAAAAGATAAGCATGTGAGGGTGATTGTGCTAATTGACGATATTGAAAAAAGCGAAGAAACGCAATTCAAAAAAATGCTTCACGATCAGTTCCTCAAAGGTTATGATAAAACTGATTCGGTTTATGATGATTTATAAATATGACAAACTACAAGTTAGGTGAAATTGTACTTATAAAGTTTCCTTTTACTGATAATCTCACTTTTAAAAAACGTCCCGCCTTAATTATTAAAGATACAAACGATGGTGATGTGATTGTTTGCCGCATAACGAGTAAGCTATACGATACTTCGTATGATATTGAATTAAAAAATTGGAATAAAAACGGATTAAAACTACCCTCTGTTATCAGGATCCATAAGATAGCTTCGCTTGAAAAAGATATGATAGACGCAAAACTTGGAGAAATTGAGGATGCTATTAAGGCAAAAGTAACTACAATAATTAATCAGTTGCTTCAGTCTTAAATAATCCGCCTGAATAAATTTTTCTAATTCTGACCTGGAATTTGTAACAATCAGCCACACATAAAATCAAAGTATTATACCCTAACTTTGTTATATTACAACCCATTAACTGAATCTTCATCAAAACCATTTTAAATGTTTCGATCAATTACCCTCGCCGCCTTTTTATGCCTGTTCTTATTGCAAGCTAACGCGCAAAGCCTGTATATGCCACGCGATATACAAAATGCCTTTAAAAAAGAAACCCGCTCGTTAGATGGCAAGCCCGGTAAAAATTACTGGCAAAATCATGGCAGGTACACTATTTCAATCGACGTTGCGCCGCCAAACCGTACCATAAAGGGCGTTGAACAAATAACCTACTTTAATAATAGCCCGGACACCCTGAAAAGGCTAAACATGAAGCTGATATTAAACATACACCGCCCGGGAGTTGCCCGTTTCGGCGGGGCAAGCAACGATTATTTAACACCTGGTATACAAATTGATGACTTCCTGGTTAACGGCACGAAGAAAAACTGGGACAATAACCTGGCAGCAGCCACTAATCAGATGATCAGCCTGCCCGTACCGCTGCTGCCGCATGATTCTGTGAAGATGAATATTACCTGGCACTTTGAAATATCAAAAGAAAGCAACCGGGAAGGCATGATAGATTCTACTACTTATTACCTGGCTTATTTTTATCCGCGGGTATCGGTGTATGATGATTATAATGGATGGGACACCCTGGCTTTCCTTGATGAACAGGAGTTTTATAATGATTTTAATGATTATACGCTGAATGTAACCGTACCGAAAAATTACCTGGTATGGAGTACCGGCACTTTACGAAACTCTGGCCAGGTTTTACAACCAGAATTCGCTAAAAGGCTGGCGCAATCTATGACCAGCGATTCTACCATACACATTGCCACAGCGCAGGACCTCGCTAACAAAAACATTACTGCCCAAAACCCAACCAATACCTGGACGTGGACGGCAGCCAATATATCAGATATGGCGCTGGGTATAAGCGACCATTACGACTGGGACGCGGCAAGCGTGCTGGTTGATGATGCCACGCACCGTTTGGCCAGCGTGCAGGCCGCTTTCCCCGATAAGTCGGAAGATTTTCATCATTCGGTACAATACAGCCGCAATGCTTTGGGGTGGTTCTCAAATAACTGGCCGGGCGTACCTTACCCGTTCCCGAAGATGACCGTTTTCCAGGGGTTTGCTGATATGGAGTACCCGATGATGGTAAATGACAGCCATGAAACCGACCTGGGTTTTGCACAAATGGTACAGGACCATGAAATAGCACATACTTACTTCCCTTTTTATATGGGCATTAACGAAACCCGTTACGGGTTTATGGACGAAGGCTGGGCTACAACGTTAGAATTATTAATAGGCACCACAGAAAAAGGCAAAAAACCTGCGGAAGATTTTTATAAAAAATTCCGCATAAACCGCTGGATACATGACCCCGCCACTACCGAGGATCTGCCTATAATTACCCCAACAAGCGAATTACGCGGTGGCTATGGCAACAACGCTTATGGCAAACCATCTTTAAGTTACCTGGCTTTGAAAGATATGCTGGGCGATGCCTTGTTTAAAAAGTCCCTGCATACCTATATGGATAACTGGCACGGCAAGCACCCTATTCCGTGGGATTATTTTAACTCCATGAGTACCGGCACTTTACGAAACTCTGGCCAGGTTTTACAACCAGAATTCGC
>Ga0206969_1081_pt1 | contig 22488 bp, 16 predicted proteins | sample Alteio_BWOrgHeat_87_FD_153256 | JGI IMG/M metagenome (GOLD analysis project Ga0206969, IMG submission 153256) | Enriched cells from forest soil in Barre Woods Harvard Forest LTER site, Petersham, Massachusetts, United States -... | ecosystem: Environmental > Terrestrial > Soil > Temperate forest >... | reverse complement strand
ATAGCGGGATGCGGAATATCCGTTGCAGAAAGCAACGACATAATACTTGCAACGCCTATTCCGTTGTCGGCGCCCAGGGTTGTGCCTTTTGCCCGTACCCAGTCGCCATCAACGTACATTTCTATACCTTGTTTATCAAAGTCGAAAGTAGTGTCGCTGTTTTTCTGGTGCACCATATCCAGGTGGCTCTGCATAACTATGGGCTGGCGGCTTTCCATGCCGCTAGTGGCGGGCTTCTTTATTATCACGTTTCCTACTTCATCAACAGAAGTTTCCAGGTTCAGCCCTTCGCCAAAGGCTTTGATAAAGGCTATTACACGTCCTTCTTTCTTTGACGGGCGCGGCACAGCGTTCAGGTCGGCAAAATGATTCCACAGGGCGGCGGGCGCTAAACCTCTTATTTGTTCGTTCATGAGTAGTGCGTTTCGAAGTTCTAAAGTAGGGAATTTTGTGGTAAGGGTATGAACAAATGCCTAACTTTGTGTAACGATTTTTTTTGTAAAAAAATATCCCATGAGCACTATAGTAATAAATGTAGATGATAAATCTTCGGCAAAGTTATTCCTTGACCTTGCACGAAAAATGAATTTTAAGGCACGGCTGCTCACCGAGGGGCAAAAAGAAGATCTGGCGTTATTGTCCATGATGGGAGAACGAAGCAGGGAACCTTTGCTACCAGTGGAAAGTACACTTAATATCTTAAAGGCAGTAAATAATTATCTGGTTCTTTAAATGCTTATCGTATAAGAATTGCAGATTACTGATAGGGTTTCACCTTGCAGGAGCATTATACAGCTTATTATTTTTTGCCCGCCGCAAATAAATCTATTGGTATTTTCCATAGTGGTGCAAATGGCAAAGAAATGTCTATTACTATACGGGCAGAGAGGGAGGTATTTCGAACTATTTTGTTGAGGATTTAATGGCGATTCTTAAATACTAAGCAATTGTAAACAATACTTTTCACAAGTTTTCACATTTCTGAGCCGGGTTAGCTAAGGTATATTTTTATACGGATAATTTTTATGAGTAAAATGGTTGTTTTCATTTCCAAATTTCGCATTTAAAGCTACCCAAAAACGGGAAGGTCCATAAGGAAATGTTCTTGGTCCCCACCGAGTGTCAACAGTAAAATTTTCTGACCTAATCAAAATACAACTCTTTTTTGCCCTGCTTACACAGACATAGCATAACCTTTGAGCTTCTGCTAAAAGTATAGGGTTTTTGACATCCAAATAGTATGGAAAATGCCCCTCTTCCATTCCAAGTAAAATAACTACTTCAAATTCTAAACCCTTTGCACTATGTCTGGTTGTAATCGTGACCTCATTGTTAGGAATTCCAAGATGTGCAAATCTTTCAAGCTGCATACCTTTCAGATTATAGGTTGTTGCTTCAGCTAATAAAACCTTAAGATTATTAATTTCATCTGGATACATATCCGAATGTTCCAAAACATCAGCAAGTGCAAGATTATTTATCATGAGCGTCAACCACTCCAATACCGTTTCCTTTGCTTTGCTCTTTTTTAAAGTTTTAAGAAAATCAACCTTTAAATCAATCGCATCCATATACTTACGGGAATTGTCGTGATTAATTAACAAGTTCTCCCAAAATTTAAATAAATAATCAAATGACTGTTTTTCAGGATTTATACACCAGTTTGCACAATCTTGTAGCCATGTCACTATTGCACTCTTTTCAAAATCCCATTTTGAAATATAAAACGGAATATTATTCTTTCGCAGAGCAATTGCGATCGACCTGACATCAGTATTTGACCATGTAATTATACCTATCTCATTTAATGAGGTATTATTTTGGGTCAATAACGGTATTACTTTATTAGCAACCACATCATATTGTTGATCCATTTGGTGATTACAGGTTACAAATGTAAAATCCGCATTTTCTTCTAGCCTTCTTTTTGCAAAATAAGCTAACGGTGTGGACGGTTCCAGTGTCTCTAACGAAGCAGCAATAATGTGCTGGTTACTTCTGTAATTATTTGCCAACTGCACTGGGTAGATATCGTCACGGCTTATGAGTTCCATGAGGAAATCAGGATACCCTCCATTAAATCCATAAATTGATTGATTCATATCCCCGACAGCGAAAAGCTTTATATCTGCACTAAAAACAAGTTCCAATACCATTTCATGCAATGCCTTTCCTAAATCCTGATATTCATCAACCAGTAACCATGGAAACCGACTCCGAAGTGCCACCCTAACAAATTCTTGTTCGTGGATAATCTGGGCGGAAATATTGATAATACTAATAAAATCCAGATAATCAGTTTCCAGAAGCCTTCTTTCATAGAGGCTTGCTGCATTTTCTATCAGATCGGTTGAATCAAATGTAACTTGGCTATTACCAACTACAGACAGGCTTCTTTGCCTGTTGATCTCCATCGGTTTTAGCTGCTCCGGAGTAACGTTCAACTCCGTTAGCACACTGGTGTATATTTTTACTGCGTCTTCTTTCTTAATAATCCTAACAGGATATTTTACACCATATTGAGGGTATAAATGAGCGAACGGCTGAATTACATGCAGAAGTGTGAAGCTATGCACAGTGCCAATATAATCTTTGCTCGTTGGTTTATAACCATATTCCTTAAGCCGCTTTTTGATCTCCCTAACTGTTTCTCGGCTGTAGCTAATGCAGGCCAGACCACAAGGCTTTTTAATTGATCCTTGTGCTAAGCTTGCTGCCTTTAAAGTAAGTACCCTTGTCTTGCCACTACCTGGCCCAGCAATTACTACGGTATTTCTCTGAGAATTGTAAGCGTCGATTTGGCTTTGATCTTTTTTGATTAGCTCAAGGTCTTCAAAAAAATTACTGTTCATAATCCTCTTTTACTTCCTCTACGAAATTTTGGATACCATCTTCTACATATTTAGGGATAAGAGCAGGAATTAAATTTCCGGCTAAGCGTTGCGCAAATCTTCCCTTGCTTATATTTGATTCAATTTTTTTCAACGCTGACCAATATTCACCGGCATCCAGCACTTCTTCAAAATTTCTCTGCATCCTTTCACCTCCAAGAATTAATTCAGCATAAACAGCCTTAATAATATTTATTCCATCTGCATTGGTCTCATTCATCATGTCTACTTCGAGAGTATGTTTGCCAACATGAGCACCTCTCTCTTTGAAGAAATCTCTTGCGTCCTCCTGGGATTCTGGGATATCTGCTCCTTCCACAATCTGCAGGTCAACCAGAACGTCATTTACATTTTCAATGCCTCTATATTTATAGGGCCGGACAGTAAGACCATCCATTATATGATATACCCGCTCCTCAGACATCGTCCCGTCGGCATTTGCTGTTGTGATTATCTCGTAATAGTCCCCGTCTGTAATAAGATGCCAAGGTATATTCAAGGCCTGCAACAATTGGATGTAAGGTTTAAAATTCGTCGAATCAATATTGCAAATTACGATGCCATAGTCATCCAGAGAAGTGCCAAGTATGTCCGCTGCTGCTGGTATAATATATTCTTCTGTAATTCCTTCAACAAGAATGATTCCCTTGCCAAAATAAAGCTCACCTCTTTTGGCATCAATATACCTTTCAATATCCTTGCGTTCGCGATCATTGATGACCAGTTTTGCGGTAGAATAAATATTGCTGGAAGCACCAACGTTCCTTACGTGCACTATTGAGGAGAGGGGCGCAATAGAACCTATGAAAGTAGAATGCGTAGTGAATATTACTGAGGTATTGCTTTTATGCAGAACCTCCCTGAATATAAGCCTTTGAAGTATTGGACTCAAATGTGCCTCCGGTTCTTCAACTGCAAGAATGGTAAATGCTTGTTGGGCACTATTGTTTTCATCCATCCAGGAATATAAGCTATCGATATCTGCACCAGCAATATCGGGCTTTAATAAGTACTTCGATTGGTCACTTAACTCATAAAAGTTGTTGATGATTTGGTCGTCATCCAGTGCTAATAGTTCCAGGAATTTTTCCGCCTTAATAATTGAGGGGATTGTTCGGTCTTTCAATAAAATAAGCATCAATGAAATATACAGTATATTGCCTAGCCCCAAACTAAGTTCACCTACGGGTCTTTCACTGATGCCAAAATAAACCTGAAGTGTATATAAAAGCCTCTCGGTATCTATATCAAAAGTGCTTAGATTAATTTCATTATCACTTTGCAACCCTGCCAGAGAAGTGAATCTTTCCTGAATTGCTTTCTTAATATGAACGATTTCGTCCAGTTTCAAAAGTTCATCTGCCGCAACTTTCATTGATTCGGAAATATTCTCCAGATCATCTTTTGAAATATCGTATTTCTTGACCAGTTTATATAGTGGAGAATTTTTGTTTGCTTTCAATTCCCGTTCAACATCCCTTAGTGCTTTGATAACATAGATATTAATGAAACTTCGATCTTCACTTGTGAATTTTGATTGTTCTGTATTTCCTTTATATATCTCATGCTTATAATTGAGGATATTCCCTAAAGGGCCAATATTGGGGAAGAATTTATATACAAATTGAAGGGTAGGAGGTGTATCACTTATTGCGGCATCGGTAAATTGTGCTATCAATCTAGAGTTATGTTCAAATCCTTTTATCTGCAAGGTGATTTCTATAGTCTCGCCATTTATCATGGGATCAATCAAACTTTCATGAAAATCATTTTCTGACAGCTGCCGATCATTATCTGAAAAATCCTTATCTAAAATCAATTGTACGGCTCTTAGAAAATTAGTTTTTCCCACATTATTTTCGCCAATTATGACCTGTTTATGATCCAGAGCAACATCTACATCTAAGAAATTTCTGAATTTTTTGATTTTTACGTTTGATATATAAGGATTTTTTTGTTCTGCCATGAATTTAATTTGAAAAATGAGTATAAATGTACTATATTAATTGATGTTATCACTATAGATATCTCATAGAAAAGAGCAGCCAAACCAACTACAGATATTTTCAATTTACGAAATATCATTTTCTACAGTACAGTATTATCACGGAAATTACTTGACATGACCACTCTGCTTTAGGCTCAAAAACGGGTAAAGAAGAACGGATGATGTGGAATTATTTACATCAATAAATTGACAGAAAGGGATTTTTCGAACGACAAAACCCGCGACATGCGCGGGTTTCATCGTTATGCGGGCATAGAAGGATTCTAACTTATCACCCCCCTCACCTCAAATCCACCGTTTCAACTCCCGGATGTTCCTTAGGGTTCCAGGTGAAATAGGTGTCGGGGACATTGGCATTGGGGACGAAGTTGCTTACGGAATACTGGTACTTATTGCCGTTTTTCTCGGTGATATTGCCGCCAACTATCATGGAGGTGGCTTTATCCACCATCAGTTCTATTTTAGAGAATTGCTTGCTGTTGTTGGTGGGTGTAAGCTCTACTACATCGCAGTTTTTGCCTTTTTCTTTTCTTTCGCCCTTGTAGCTGTATTTATATTCTTTGTCGTAGAAGTTGGTGAAAAGCTTTGCTGGGTTTATGGTTTGCTCGGCCGGGTTGTAATTGCTTATGTTCACCTCTTTCGATTCCTTGCTGTAGGTCCAGATGGTTTTGGTGTCGCATATTATTTCCTGCCCGCTGAGCAGCACACGGTATTTCTGGCCTTTAAGGGTCACGGTGCCTTTCTTTGTATCGGTAACCTTGCCGCCCTTGCCACCGGTGAGGTTGAGGGAAAAGTCGGCTTTCAATGATTTCAGGCTGGTCACTTTCTTGCTTACTGCATCAAGCACGGCCTTTGCCTTTGGGTCGTTTTGGGCTGTAGCAGACTGTATAGAACAAACAACAAACAACGCGCACGCTACTAATACTTTTCTCATGTTGTAATACTTAATAATTTAATCTGATATTTTTTTGTGGCGCGAAGTTAGCGCAAAGTGTCCAAAAACTCCTGCAATTCTGATTCCGTCCTGAAAAATACCTCCCTTGGCTTGCTGCCATTGGCTGCGCCTACCACACCAGCCGCTTCCAATTGGTCCATTATGCGGCCCGCGCGGTTGTAGCCCAGGTTCAGGCGGCGTTGCAGGTTAGATGTAGAGCCAGACTGCATTTGCACCACGAGGCGGGCGCAATCGTCAAACAGTTTGTCCCGGTTTTTGAGGTCCACACTCTTGCCTCCTCCTTCTTCATCATCCATCTCGGGCTCGGGTAGCGGGTGAGCGCTGCCATAGCCCTGTTGGTCGCCGATAAAATCAACGATCTTTTCCACTTCGGGTGTATCCACAAAGGCGCACTGCAGGCGCAGGAGTTCACTACCATGCGATACCAGCATATCCCCACGGCCTATCAGTTGTTCGGCGCCGCCAGCATCTAATATGGTACGGGAATCCACCTTGGCAGAAACCTTGAAGGCGATACGGGCCGGGAAGTTGGCCTTTATGGTACCCGTGATCACATTCACCGATGGGCGCTGCGTGGCAATGATAAGATGGATACCCACCGCACGGGCAAGCTGTGCCAGGCGGGCTATGGGCATTTCCACTTCTTTGCCGGCAGTCATTATCAGGTCGGCAAACTCATCTATAACCAACACTATAAACGGCAAGTATTTATGTTCTGCCGGGTTCTTTATTCTCCGGTTTACTATCTTTTCGTTGTACTCCTTAATATTCCTTGCCCCGGCCTCTTTAAGCAGTTCATAGCGGTTGTCCATCTCATCGCAGAGAGCTTTGAGGGTGTATATCGCTTTTTTGGTATCGGTGATTATCGGTTCATTTTCGTTGGGCAGCTTGGCCAGAAAATGCTTTTCAATTTTGCGGTAAATGGATAGCTCCACTTTTTTAGGGTCTATCATCACAAACTTTAATTGCGATGGATGCTTTTTATACAGCAGCGATACCAGTATGGCATTGATACCTACAGACTTTCCCTGCCCTGTAGCGCCAGCCATAAGCAGGTGGGGCATGGTGGCAAGGTCAACGATGTAGTTTTCGTTGTCAATTTTTTTACCAAGTGCGATCGGCAGGCTCATTTTGTTATTCACAAACTTCTCGCTGGACAGTAGCGCCTTCATAGACACTATCTGTTTATTGGCGTTCGGTACCTCAATGCCTATTGTGCCCTTCCCCGGGATTGGCGCAATGATACGTATGCCAAGGGCAGCAAGGTTAAGCGCAATATCATCTTCCAGGTTGCGGATCTTGGATATGCGTACGCCTTCCGCCGGCACTATTTCATACAAGGTAACCGTAGGACCTACTGTAGCGGTGATGGTCTTTATCTCTATGCCAAAGCTCCGCAGGGTATTAATGATCTGGTCTTTGTTTCGTTCCAGTTCCTCCTTATTGAGGGATATAGCTTCTTGTACCCGGTCTTCGAGGAGGTCGAGCGTTGGGAATTTATAATTTCTAAGGCTTTCTTCACGGGCAAATGGCTCATTATCTGCTATGGAGATATGGGCGCCATGTTTTATTACCGGCTCCTCCACTTGTTTCACAACGTAGGAGAATTCGAGGTCGCCAGGCTCACCAGCAATTTTTTCCAGGCCTGCAGTAGCATCTCTTTCGGTAGCAAACTTTTGGTAGGCTTCAAATTCTTCGTCTTCCTCCAGTTCTTCCTCTTCCATCACGTCAACTTCGGCAGCCTGCTCACCGGGTTTCTCCGACATGGTCATTGCCCACTCCTTATTATTAGTTCTATTATCTATTACCAATGCAGGATTTGCCGCTTTACCGTTGGTGGGATTAGCAGCGGCATCAACCGGGAAAGGCACATTCTTATCCACTTCATCGGGAGTGTTGAAAACCGGTTCGGGTTTTAACGATGCCGCCACTTTTTTGGCATGAGCCCTCATTCGGTTAATAAAAGGCCGTACATCGAGCGCAAAAATGACAAAGACAAAAAACAATACCGTTGATAGCAGTACCATGCCGGTGCCCAGGAAACCCAGCAGGCCATTCAAGTAATCAATAGCCACCTTACCAAGCGCCCCGCCAAGCAGGATGGCCCTGTTTGGAAACAAATATGCCAGGATGGGGGCTACTAATAGTAATAATATAGACAACCACCTCATGTACCTGAGCAGGGGCAGTACCCGCTTGCCATAAATAAGGTTGGCGCCTATAGCAGCAAGGACGATGCCAATGGCAAGGGATGCAATGCCTGCGCCCTTATTAACCAGGATGTGGGAAAGCACCATGCCTAAACGCCCGCCCCAGTTGGCCACAGGCGTATTGTCGTGAAAGAGGATGTAGGCGCGGCTGTAATTAGAAAAAAGATTATCCTGGTCGGCGGTCCAGGTGAAGTAGTAACTGACTATAGCAAAGCAAGTAAATACACCGGACAGGAGGAAAAGGATGCCGAGGCTCAGTATCACCTGACGCTTTTTATCCATAGCTACGGGAGCCAGATCATCAGTCTGAGGCGGTGCCGTCTTTTTATTTTTTATTGTTGTAGCCATTTATGGGGATAAAAATACAATATTATAACGCGCAAGGATATAGTAATGAATAAAAAAATTTGTAGCAGGGATAAATAGGAAGAGCGAAGAAACAGAACGGAGAGCGGCAGTGCAAAGGTAATAGGTGTGGCACAACTGTGGAGCGCGAAGAAACAGAACGAGAGCGGCAGTGCGAACGTGGTAGGTGTGCCACACCGGAAAAAGGTGTGGCACACCTGTAGCGCATCTGTTTCTTCTAATTTAATTTACGATCCCATAAATTTATTTTCCGTATTATTGCGAAACATCTTATAAAATTCATATTTTTGATTGGTATTTTCGGCCAAAAGCAAACGTTTTAGTTTTTTCATTCGTCTTATTAATAACAACCAGCCAATTTCGATGAACCATATTTTTACTTTTAGGTGGAATGGCTTTTCTTTTAAGCCATTTTATGCCCTGTTTACCCTATGCCTTATTTCTTTTTCGTCAATTGCGCAGGTAAACGTGGTTGGGTTAGAGACAGCGGCTGCTTTGGCGGCTAAACTAACGGGTACTGGTGTTATTGTAACCGGGGCTACGCTCACGTGTGCCTCTAATGCTTATGGAGAGTTCTTTGTAGTGTCGAGTACGTTGGGCCTGGATAGCGGTGTGGTGCTTACAAGCGGCACAGCGGTAACAACCCCCACGACCAATGGAGTGAATATAACCGATGGGCTGAAACCAGCAGTATATCCTACAAATTTTGCAAGCACTGCCAACGGAACCCCGGGTGACCCTGACCTTACCGCACTATTAAGACCCGGCCATACTACGAACGATGCCTGCATCCTTGAATTTGATTTTAAGCCGGATGGCGATACCATAAAGTTCAATTACGTTTTCGGGTCGGAAGAGTATTCGGAATTTACCTGTTCTGGTTTCAGTGATGTTTTCGGGTTTTTTATCAGCGGGGGCGCTTATGCAACGCCTACCAATATTGCACTGGTTCCCGGTACTACGGTACCGGTGTGCATAAATAGTGTGAACTGTGGTGCTACCGGTGGTAATCCGCAGGATTCCTGTGATATTGTTACCGGCCCGGGCTCTCCTTATTGCATGTACTATGTGAATAATGATTCGAGCACTACTTCATTTATCATGTACGACGGGATAACTACGGTATTGACTGCAAAAGCTGTAGTAAGCCCATGTGATATTTACCATTTGAAACTTGGCGTTGCGGATGCCAATGACGATGTTTATGATTCCGGTGTGTTTATACAGGCAGGTAGCCTGTCGTCCACGCCTATAGCCACTATCAGCGCACTGGGCACCAGCGGGCTGCCTTATTGTATTCGCGGCTGCGCCCCGGGTAATTTTGTTTTTACACTACCTAAAGTACACGACACAGTAACCAAAATAAGGTACACTGTTACCGGCACAGCTATAAACGGGTATGACTACACCGCTATTTCAGATAGTATTCTTATCCCCGCAGGTATTCTCAGCGGAATAGTAACCGTGAATCCATTGGCTGTTCCCCCAACCGGGCCTAAGGTAATAACCCTGGAGATATTTGTACCTGATCCCTGCACGGGTCTGCTGGCCATTGGCGCAGAGGCAAGCCTTACTATTTTAGACTCTTTCAGCTTTCGCATCGTAACACCTGACACACCTATATGCAATGGCCAACATGTGGATATTTATGCAGAAGGGGATTCTATTTTTACCACAATACTCAACTATAGCTGGTCGCCGGCATCAACGATCACCGGTGGAACTACTCTTTTGCCGACTGCGACGCCGACTGTGACGACGACCTATGTTTTAACCGGCACAACCGCCGCGATATTAGGTTGTGCACCGGAGAGCAGGCATGTGACGATACAGGTTTATGACCGGCCAACGCTTAGTGTTGATTCCACCCTGGTGAAAACCTGCGTGGGCATACCAGTGCCAATAGCTGTTTATGCAGCGCCCGTGGGCATCCCAAATACTTATTTATGGTCGCCAACGGCTGACCTTAGCAGTTCAACGGTATCCAATCCTATTGTTGATCCATCTGCCACCGGCAATGTCACCTATGTTGTTTCCGTAAGCCCGACAGCCGTGCCGGGTTGTACAAGTACTACCTCTATAACGGTGCATACGGTACCCAATGACTTTGTACTGCTTAATGTGGATACAGCGATCTGTATAGGTTCCTCGGTGACAGCAAGGATAATTGGCAGCTCTGAGTTTAACTGGTCGTGGACCCCACCTGCAGGCGTATCGAACCCCAATATTATGGAACCGGTTATCACCCCTGCGGCTACTACTTTATACGCTGTAACTGCCTCTTATGCCCATTGCCCGGACATGATACACAGTTTTAATATTGAGGTTGACTTTCCTGCACCTGTTGTTACAATTAATGATACCATTTGCCTGGGTAATTCCGATAGCATCAATATAACGGCACCGGGTGGCGGGTATTACCATTACCAATGGTCAACCCCTACGTTTTTAACCAATGATACCATTCCAAACCCAGTCATAACACCAACGGCGTGGGGTTTTTATACCTGGAACGTTACCGTGCACCCTCATGCTGCCACCTGCTCGAACTTAGATGTGGTGAACTTAGTGGTTGGCCCCAATGCATTCCCGATAAGCCCAACAGACACATCCATTTGTTTAGGCCATACCGTGCAGGTAGTGGCAACTTCCATCTCGCTTCTTTCTTATCAGTGGTTGCCGACAGCGGGCATTGCAATGCCTAATATTGTGAACCCGCTCATAACCCCCGATACTTCTGCAACCTATGTGGTTACTGGGAGTTTCTGGCATTGCCCGGATATACATGATACTTTGCGGCTTGATGCAGAACCCAACCCATCGGTATATATACCCGGCAGCTATTTTGTGTGCCAGTTCGATACCATACATGTTCGCGCAGAAGTGAGCCCGGCGTGGTACACCCATTACTCGTATAGCTGGTCGCCATCGGTGAATCTTGACGCTAATAATACACCCACCGTAGTATTTAAGGGCGATACAACTACACTTATTGTAAATATTACCACGCCTAACGGTTGCAGTACCGTTGATTCCACCCACATAACAATGTATCCCGGGAATTTCGGAAGCATTTTTCCTGATACAAAGGATTTCTGCCCGCATGATACTGCTACTATTGCAGTTTCCGGCGGTGCGGCTTACCACTGGTATCCTTCGCTTTATGTAAGCGATAGCCTTGGCGCCCAACCGTTAATCAGCCCGATCACTTCCCAATCCTATTCCATCGTTGCCACAAGTATGTATGGCTGTAAGGATACCCTGTACTTTCATGCGATCGTTAATCCGTCCGGGGACATATTTCTTCCGGACTCAGTAACCCTTTATCCTGGCGAAACCTACCAGATAAACCCCCAGACCAATTGTGTAACATTTGCGTGGTTCCCCGGTTCTGGACTTAGCAATTCGCAGATATCAAACCCGTTGGCTTCACCGGAGATAAGTACAAAATATATAGTCCATGCCGCTACAGCAGCGGGTTGTATGGTGGAGGATTCCATCAGTATTTATATTGATGACCAGTCATTATTGGCTATTCCAAATGCGTTCTCGCCGGGGTCTGGTCCAAATAATGAATTTAAAATTATTAAGCGAGGCATTGCTAGTCTGAATTATTTCCGTATTTTCAACCGTTGGGGAAACCTCGTTTTTGAAACAACGGACATAGATAAAGGGTGGGATGGCGAATTTAATGGCGTTCCGCAGCCGCTGGGTGTGTATGTGTATGAGGTGAGTGCGACGACCAGCACAGGAAAAATATTTGAAAAACATGGAAACACAACATTATTAAGGTAATTTTACAACGATAATTTATTATAAAATGATCAGGAGAAAGATGATTACCCGTTTAGGCCTTGCGATCGCATTTGCGCTGGCTACCCCTGTTGCCTTTGCTCAGGATATACATTTTACCCAGTTCGACATGCAGCCTCTCGTTACCAATCCAGCCTTCACGGGCATGTTTGACGGCAGAGTGCGCGTAGCAGGTATCTACAGGAACCAGTGGGCGAGTGTTACTATTCCTTATGTAACTTTTGGCGCTTCGGTGGACATGCCTATTGTGATTGAGCGCAATGGCGACTACCTGGCGGGTGGATTGCAGTTATATAAAGACCAGGCAGGTGATGGTAACCTTTCAAATTTCACCGGGTTAGCGTCAATCGCCTATCATAAATTTTTTGGGCAGACTGAACATGGAGGTAGCGACCTCGCCGTAGGCCTGCAGGGCGGTTATTGCCAGAAAAGCATTGATCTGTCCAGGTTATACTTTGGCGATGAGTTCCTCAACGGGGCTTTCAGCCAGGGCATCTCAAAAGAATATACACTCGGCATAGGTAATTCCGTGAACTATTACTTAGTAAACGCAGGTGTTTCCTTCAGCCAGTCGGCAAGCGATAAATTTGGTTACACCCTTGGTGTAGCTGCAAATAACATCAACCAGCCGAATGATGCTATTGAGAAGAAACAAACATCTAACAATACGCTGGATATGCGCTATACAGCGGAGATCGGAGCCAACTGGCTTGCCGGTGAAAGGCTCAGTTTGCGCCCCGCAGTGCTTTACCAAAGCCAGGCTACGGCAAGCGAAATTATTGTAGGCAACGAATTCCATTATGCGGTGGGTAATAACCCAGGCTTCGAAAATTTTTCAACCGCAGTGTTCTTAGGTGGATGGTTCCGTACGGGCGATGCAACTATGATAACTGCCGGTGTAGAATTTAAAGGATTCCGTATAGGTGTGGCTTATGATTATAATATTTCTACCCTCAATACATCAAGCAACGGTAACGGCGGTTTTGAACTTGCAATAAGGTATATTGCGCCAAATCCGATCAGATTTGCCAATAAAAGGACGATCCCCTGCGCTCGTTTTTAATAGAAATAGACAAATATTAGGTGAAGGGCTAAAGTTTTTTTTTCAAAGCCCTTCTTTTTTTTAAAACCAATTTATACTTTTATATCCATTAACAACGCTCACGCACATGAGAAAAAATTGGCTGTTCCTTATTTTAGCAACGATACTCGTTACTTTTCAATACGATTCAAATGCCCAGACGAAAAATATTCGCAAGTACAGAAACAAGGCAAATGACCCGGTTGGAAAGTTATCCGATTCAAGAAAAATGCGGTATGCAGATGATCTGTACAAAGAAGGAAGTTACTTTAACGCTATTGATTATTACCAGCAGTTAAAGGCGGATGATGAGCGCAATCCCTATATCACCTACATGCTGGCAAACTGCTACCGGTTCACACGTGACTATGTTCCTGCTGCGCATTACTACCTTGAAGTTGACGCTATGGCTAAAAAAGTTTATCCATTGGCAAGTTATTATGGCGGTCTTATGCTGAAACAGCAGGGTGAATACCAGGCTGCGATAAATGAATTTAATCATTTCCTTGACGACAATAAGAAAGGTACTGGTACTACAACTGCCGCACAGCCAGGAGTGGTAATGGATGAGGATAAGTTTCCTACACAGAAGATGATGAAGGAAATAAAGAAAAAGGCGAAAACCGAAATTGATGGTTGTGACATGGCTATTAAGTCTATCAAAGAACCACAGCCGGTGACAATGATCAATGCAGGCCCTAATGTAAACACCTCACAAACCGAACTATCTCCTTATCCATTGGGCGATACCGCCCTTCTCTTTTCTACCCAGGGCCGCAATGCGGTTATAGAGTCGAATGGCTATGATAAGTTGCATTACAAAGAGCATTTCCTGTATTCGCACAAACAACCGGGTTACGTGGATTCATTCCAATGGCCTTTACCTTTTTATGACGGTGGATTTAACGACGCTTCTGTACACTGCGGAAACGGATGTTTTACCCCCGGCGGAGATTATTTCTACTTCACAAAGTGTAGTGAAGGTGATACAATGGTGATCACCTGCAGTATATATTACTCCAAGTTCAACGTTCAGGGCTGGGGTCCAATAGAATTGGTTCCTGGCAACGTAAACGAGCCTGGTTCATCGAACACAATGCCATGTGTAGCTAAGGTGGGCAAGAAAGATGTTCTTTTCTTCTCGTCGAACCGTAAGCTGCAGAGCAGGGGTGGATACGATATTTGGTACTCTATTATTGACCCGCGTAATGGCTCTTTCCGCCGTCCACAGAATTGCGGTAAGAAGATAAATACTACGGGCGATGAAATAACCCCATACTATGACTCCCGCGTGAACAAACTATATTTTGCCACCAGTGGTTTGAAGTCAATGGGTGGGTTTGATATTTATGAAGCTGATGGCGGCCCATCGCGTTATACCGATGTACACAACATGGGTTATCCGATCAATACATCGGCAGATGAGCTTTATTTCATTAAAGATCCGTTGGGTAAACCAGACGCCTATGTGGTGTCGAACCGTATTGGTTCTTATGCGCTTAAAAACCCAACCTGCTGTAACGACATCTGGCGTGTGCAGTATGAGCCAAAGCTGGCGGTGATAGGTAAAGTGGTGAGCAAGAAGACGAATGATCTTTTACCACAGACTGTGGTGAAGATGATAGACCAGAAGGGTGAAATGGCTACTTATAATTCTGAAGATGGCAATTTCATGTTCAACATGGCACGCGGTCATTCTTATGTGCTTACTGGCGATAAGCCGGGATATACTTCTTCCCGTGCATCGGTAAGCACTATGGAAATTAAGCGTTCTGATCCGAGCGATACCGTGGTTGTTACTATCTATATGGATAGTGTACGCAACAGTTTCAGCGTTAGCAATATTTATTATGATTACGATAAATCAACGCTTCGTCCAGAGTCGGTGGCTTCGTTAGATTCGGTTGTTCATTTTCTTGTCGATAACCCTTCTATTACTGTAGAAATATATTCCTACACAGATTCTAAGGGTGGTGAAGAATACAATATGGCGTTATCCCAGCGCCGCGCGCAGTCGGTACTTGACTATCTTGAAAAGAATGGTATTGACCGTACAAGGCTGACGGCAAAAGGCTTCGGCTCAAAGAATGCCGCCGCTCCTAATGCCAACAACGGTAAGGACAACCCGGAAGGACGTCAGCTTAACCGCCGTACTGAATTCCGCATCATCACTGATCTTCCTACGCGCAGGGTATTGTATAACAGCGCATTGCCAGGGTCTATGGACCAGCAGGAGAAGAATCTGCACGTAGAACCGGAAAGTACAGATGATGAGCCTGCAACACCTGGAAATAAGAAAAATAAAAATGATGATTAATAATCGTCTGGCATGATATTAGTTCTTAAATAAAGGTTGTACTTGGTGCAACCTTTATCCATTTATAAAACCATCTTTTTATGCAGGAAATTCTGATTATTTGCCTTATTGGGGCAGTTGCCGGCTGGCTCGCTGGTGCTATTGTTAACTCGGAAGGCAACAGCCTGCTCCTTGATATCGTCATTGGTATTGTAGGCGGATTTATAGGCTATAAGCTATTTGGGAGCAGCCTGAACATTACCAGCAATATCTGGATCAATAAGATCATTGTTTCTACTGCCGGGGCTGTGATCCTTGCCCTGATCATAAAGGTTATCAGGAGCGCTACTTCGCGCGGGTAAATAACCTTTCCCCGTCCCTCTCCAAGGGGAGAGGGTGAAGCTACGCGGGCACATGTAAACCGTCCCAGATTTCTTGTAAATTCGCTCATAAGTCGTCTCCCTTATAAAAACAGGAGGAGGTCTGTTGCGTATAACTTATCGCGCGCAAAAGATCATTTTAGAACGGAATTTGTAGCAATTTTTTACTAAACACCTATTAGTTCCATTATGCAATATGTAAAGGTTACGTTTGTTACTTCCGATCAGGAGGGTAGCGATATGCTTATGGCATTGCTTGCCGATGCCGGCTATGATGGCTTTGAGGAAGACGGAAACAAGCTATATGCATACATAGACCAACCGAAATTTCATGAAGATGAATTACGGTCAGTATCGAAGCTGCTGGGTGTGGATTATGAGTTGGAAATAATACCAGCCCAAAACTGGAACGCCTTGTGGGAATCGAACTTCCCCCCGGTGGTAGTGCCAGGTTTTTGCACCATCAGGGCGCATTTCCATGATATGGAGGTAAGTACCCCATATGAGATCATCATAACCCCTAAAATGTCTTTCGGTACAGGGCATCATGCCACTACCCAGTTGATGATGCAACTGATGAGCGGCCTGGAGCTGGCCGGTAAAAAGGTGCTAGACTTCGGGACGGGAACAGGGGTGCTGGCGATACTCGCCGAAAAGCTTGGGGCAACAGATATTCTTGCCATTGACAATGACGAATGGCCTGTAGAAAATGCAATAGAAAATGCGGCACGTAACCAGTGTGAGCATATTACGGTGCGTTTGGGTTCCCTTGAAGCTATCGAACCGTATCATTGCGAAGTTATCCTGGCCAATATAAACCGGCATATATTACTGCATTACATGACCTCCCTTTATGAAACATTGAATAGTGGGGGTAAGCTGCTAATGAGCGGCTTACTGGCTGAGGATAATGATATTATACGCGAAGCAGCGGAAGCGGCTGGTTTTCAATTTATAGAGATCATGGAGCAATCGAACTGGATAGCTCTCTCCTTTAAAAAAGCCTAATTACTTGATTGTCTTTATGTTAAAATTCTGTTAGAGGGTATAAAGATTATCTAAGGCCCCATTAGGATATTTGATAAAGAACCTTTAAATTTGTCTTCCTCGTAAATATTGAAACTGTAATGGCCATAGCAATTCTTTTGGTTTTAGCATATTTGATCGGGTCTGTTCCTACAGCTGTTTGGGTGAGTAAATGGGTATATGGTATAGACATTCGTGAACACGGCAGCGGTAATGCAGGGGCTACAAATGCTTTCAGGATATTAGGTACCAAGGCTGGCTGCGGCGTTATGTTTGTGGACATGCTGAAAGGCTTTATCGCTGTACAATTGGCTTTGTTTTCTTCCTTTGTTCTTCGCAGCGAACCCTTTGTAAACCTCCAGATATTTTTGGGCCTTGCGGCAGTTGTGGGTCATATATTTCCCATATGGGCCGACTTCAGGGGCGGTAAGGGGATTGCTACTTTGTTCGGCATGATCCTCTCCATACAGCCCATAGTGGCGGTAAGCCTGGTGGCTGTTTTTGTTATCATGCTTATTCTTACAAGGTATGTATCGCTGAGTTCCATTGTGGCGAGCATTGCATTCCCATTGCTGATCCTTTTTATATTCAATGCCCATGCCCAGGAGCTTAGTTACCGGCTTTTTGCTATTGCGACGGCCTTCCTGGTAGTGCTGACGCATCATAAGAACATAGGGCGGCTGCTGAATGGCAATGAGAATAAAGTGCCATTGTTCCGCAAGCGCAGGATGCGCGATAACCGGGACTAACCATTTGTAATTTACACTTCATCATATCCGCATACCACTTTATAAAAGGCTGTTTAGTTTTGTGTATCCCGTGCTGCTACGTCGCGGTGTAGGTGCTGTTAATGCCGACCTTGAGATACTCCTCTACCGCAACCGGCTGCAATTAGCCACAGCAGATGCACTTTATTCTGATGGTGACAGGTATCTGCCTGCCCTGGCAATTGTTAAAAATCTGAAAACCTTTTTGCCTGCCGTAAAAAATGTACTGGTGCTTGGCGCGGGACTGGGCAGTATGGTGCGTGTAATCCGCCAAAATGGTTTTAGCCCCGATTTTACGCTGGTAGAAAATGATAAGGTAGTGCTGAAATGGGCGATGGAATTTCTGCCAGACACAGACAGAATAGCTCCCGTGTGCATAGATGCAAGAGTATTCCTGGAGAAGAATACTGCGAAATACGACCTGATATTTATAGACATATTCAACAGCAGGGTAGTGCCGGATTTTGTGACAACGATACTGTTTTTATCATGGTGCCGCGATAGTCTTTCGACCAGTGGTCGTGTATCGTTTAACTACATGATAAACGACAAGCACGACTGGGAAGATGTGCAGCATGTTTTCGGCACTGTTTTCCCCGGCTACCATACGCTGGACCTGGGCATTAACAAGGTATTGATAAGCTGACTGTGCTTTACAGTTCCAGCTTGGCGCTCTGGATACGAAGCACCTTTCTGTTCTTCTTTTGCACCCGCATCTTCTCGGGCACTAATTTAAGGGTCTCGTCCATGAGGCTTTGGAGTACGCTCATGCGCACAAAGTGACCATTGGTAACAAGACTTATTTCGCGCACTGGTTCTGGGTCTTCAAAGTACCTTATCCGCTCAATCTGGTCTTCAGTAAATTCGAGTGTGGCCAATTCAGGCAATACAGACATACCGCCATTTTTTTCCACCATCTTGCGCAGTGTTTCCACGTTGCTCGATTCGTACCGGTAGGGCCGCTGCGATTGGAGTTTTTGCACCTGGTCGCTGCAAAGGTTTATGATCTGGTTGCGCATACAGTGCCCTTCATTCAGCAGCCATATCCGGTCTAATGAAATATCGGAAGGCAGTATCATGCGCTTTTCCAGAGCCTTCTCGCCATCAGAAAAATAGCCTACAAACGGCTCATAGAATAGTGGATATTCCCGGATGTCATTGAGTTCAAGGGGAGTGCTTACCATTGCTGCGTCGATCTCGTTGTTGCGCAGCGCAGAAATGATCTGGTTGGTCTCCATCTCTTTTACATCCAGCCTCATATCGGGGTAATTCTTAGCGTAATTTTCCAGCAGGCCGGGCAGGATGTTTGGGGCTACCGTGGGGATCACAGCAAACTTAAAAATGCCTGACAATATTTTTTGCTGGCCCTGTATCACCTCATGTATGCGCTCGCACTCACCGAGGGCCACATTGGCCTGGTCAACTATCATTTGCCCCATTGCCGTAACCGCTATAGGATGTTTGTTGCGGTCGAATATACGCACGCCCAGTTCGTCCTCCAGCTTTTGTATTTGCATACTAAGGGTGGGCTGGGTGACAAAACACTTTTCTGCCGCCAAAACGAAGCTTCTGTAGGTGGCAACGGCAACAACATATTCTAATTGGGTGATGGTCATAAGGAGGGAATTACTACACAAACATACAATTTAGAATGATATAGTCAAAATCTATTGAAGGGATCGATGTTTTGTATAGCCGATGCTTAAATTTCATGCAAAGTACGCGCAGAGGTTCATTTTTTGATGCCGGTAGGGCATATGCTGCATAAGGGACAAATTTATGTACTTGTACTCCGATTTAGCTTCAATTATAATTTCAACATGTCATGGTTCGGCGGGGCTCACCATGACAGTTCTTCGATTTTTCTACCAAAATAAAACTCACAAATTTATCCCTTGCGTAGTATAGGTAGGGCGAGTTGTATCACTATGACTGGTACGCGTAGATCAGCATTTCCTCCAGGTATTTGCGCTCATTGCTGAGGCGTGGTACTTTGTGCTGGCCGCCAAGTTTCCCTTTGTCCTTCAGCCAGCGTTTAAAGCCGTCCTTAGGCATCTCATGCACTATGGGCATGCGGAGGGCCATGTTTTTATAACGCTTCGCCTCGTAGTCGGAATTAATGGCCTGGAGCGATTTATCGAGCAAGTTAGTGAAGGTGGCCAATGGTACCGGCAAGTGATCGAACTCTATCACCCATTCGTGTGCGCCATTCTCCTGCCCGGTCATATATACAGGCGCTGCCGAATAGTCAACAACAATTGCACCGGTTTCGGCACAGGCTATAGCTATGGCATTGTCGGCATTGTCCACTATCAGTTCTTCGCCAAAGGCATTGATAAAGTGTTTCAGCCTACCCGTTACTTTTATTCTGAATGGATTGCGGGAAGTAAACTGTATGGTATCTCCAACAAGGTAACGCCAGAGGCCGCCGTTGGTGCTGATAACTATTGCATAGTTTTTATAAAGCTCTACTTCCTTTAGTGTGAGTGTACGGGGATTTTCTTTGCCATACTCGTCCATAGGCATGAACTCGTAAAAGATGCCATGATTGAGGAACAGCAGCATACCATCTTCATCATCCCTGTCCTGGGCGGCAAAAAAGCCTTCCGAGGCATTGTATGTTTCCCGGTAAAACATATTGGGGGACGGGATAAACTGCTCAAACTGCCTGCGGTAAGGGGTAAAGTTGACCCCGCCATGTATATACAACTCCAGGTTTGGCCAGATGTCTAAAAGATTGTTGGTGCCTGTGATCTCAAATATGCGCTTGATAAGCACAATGGTCCAGGTAGGCACGCCTGCTATATAGGTAACGTTCTCCTCAATGGTGCTGTGCGCCATGCGCTCTATCTTGGCTTCCCACTCGGCCATAAGTGCGATGGACATCTCAGGCAGGCGGAACAGTTGCCCTGCAAAAGGCATGTTTTGCAACATTACGGCAGAGAGGTCGCCAAAGAAAGAAGCTGCATTAAGCTGGTTTACCTGGTGGCTGCCGCCCAGCACCAGGCACTTGCCCGATGTGAGTGCCGACTGCGCATTCTGGCGCAGGTAAAGCGCCAATACGTCTTTGCCGCCGCGAAAATGGGTATCATCCAGCGATTCCTTGCTTACCGGAATGAATTTGCTCTTATCGCTGGTAGTGCCACTCGACTTTGCAAACCAGGTGATGGGAGATGGCCAAAGTATATTCTGGTTGCCCTCTAGTATGCGCTGTATGTATGGTTTCAGGGTTTCGTAGTCGTTGATGGGTACGTTTTTCTGAAAATCGGGGATGCTGTCTATGTGCTCGAATTTGTATTTCTTTCCGTATTCCGTAAACTGTGCCGACCCCACAAGGTGGTTAAATACCTGCTGCTGTGTGTCTACGGGATTGTGCATAAAGTTATCTATTGCGCTCTGGCGCAACTTGATAAAACCTTTGAATGCAGGACTGATGATGCTCATAATTCTTCTTAACTACTTACTGGCGATGGGCGATGCCCATCGCTATTGGATTTTGCCCCTTCAGGGCAATGTCATTGACTTAGGGAGGGTTATTTCAAAATCTCAAAAAGTAAACATCCCCCTTGCCCCCTTCGCTGGCGCACATCACCTACGCGCAAGGGGGAATGCACCCGAATATGCAATCACCTTCATCATACTATTCACCTTCTTTCCTTAAGTCAATGACATTGCCCTTCAGGGCTGCTTTTGTTACTCTTTTCGCGAGTTCGATGGGCGATGCCCACCGCTAACGGATTTCGCCCATTCAGGGCTGCCTACGTAACCTAATCAAGTATTAATTTCACTTTTATACGGGTCGCAGGTAATCCTTTCTCCTTAACACGAAATTCTGCCCAAGATACACCTTTCTTACTTGTTCGTCCTCCGCAAGCTCCTCAGCGCTGCCGGCTTTGAGTATTTTACCTTCAAATAGCAGGTAGGCGCGATCTGTGATAGACAGGGTTTCCTGCACATTATGGTCGGTGATAAGGATGCCAATGTTCTTGTATTTCAGCGTGGCTACAATGCTTTGGATGTCTTCTACGGCTATAGGGTCTATACCGGCAAAAGGCTCATCGAGCAATATGAATTTAGGGTTCACGGCAAGTGCGCGGGCTATCTCGGTACGCCGCCGCTCACCACCGCTAAGCACGTCGCCATTGCTTTTGCGTACATGGTTCAGGTGAAATTCTTCAAGCAGTTCTTCGAGCTTGCTTCTTTGTTCGGCACGGGTAAGCTTGGTCATTTCAAGCACGGCAGAGATATTGTCTTCCACAGATAGCTTGCGGAAAATGGAAGCCTCCTGTGGCAGGTAGCCTATACCCATCTGCGCCCGCTTGTACATGGGTAGCTTGGTGATGTTTTCGCCGTCAAGGAACACCTCGCCTTTGTCCGGCTTCACCAGTCCCACCACCATGTAGAAGGACGTGGTTTTACCTGCGCCATTAGGCCCCAGCAACCCCACGATCTCGCCCTGGCTCACATCAAACGACACATTGTTTACCACTGTGCGTTTGCCATACTGCTTTACAAGTCCTTCGGTATGTATTTTCAAATGCCGGCTTTTGCGCAAAAATAACGAATAGGGGGGAAAGTACCGCCAAAAGAGCTCTTGCGTTTCGGCCTCGGTTATTGGCACCCAGATATCATAATGTGCAATAGATAAATTTGTGAGTATTTATTTTAATAGATAATTCGAAGAACTGTCACGAA
>Ga0206969_1111_pt1 | contig 22677 bp, 19 predicted proteins | sample Alteio_BWOrgHeat_87_FD_153256 | JGI IMG/M metagenome (GOLD analysis project Ga0206969, IMG submission 153256) | Enriched cells from forest soil in Barre Woods Harvard Forest LTER site, Petersham, Massachusetts, United States -... | ecosystem: Environmental > Terrestrial > Soil > Temperate forest >... | reverse complement strand
CGGACACTATCATAATAAACTTGATTATCGGCATTATCTTCTTTGGTTGTAACGTCTGTTATCGTAATCTGTCCATTAGTATTCCCTACAAGCAGAATACAGCACAATAAGAAAGTAATATTTAGTTTTATCATCTTGTAATTATTTTACGACAAGGTATCATAATTTCTTTTAGATAGATAAAAAACCCACAATCGCTTTTGAATGTGAATTACAAAAAGTAATAGAGCTAACAATTTGTGATGGCCCCCCCGACATCCGTAGTCTTTCAAAAGCAATAAAAAACACATCAGTTCGGCGTAATCTCTGATTCCGTCGCGGAGGGAGCAAATCTCCTGATTTGCGAAAGGTGAGTATAATGTCACGCTCCGAGTCTGCATTTTTGTCTATTAGGTCTGGTTTTTATATTTCAGTATTACTTTGTAATTTTGTCCTATGAAGTATTCTTCAGTCATCGACAAGCAGATTGCTTTTCTGCTACAGCAGATGGAAAAAGCTATGCCAGAAGTGAGGCGACAGGTTCAGGTTTACGAAAAAAGCATCAGTGCCGGAAAAGCTATTAAATCGCATCCATTAGCCCATCAATTTAAAAATGGTTAAGGAAGACTTTCAAAATAACTCTTACTATCTGGGGTAAATTCTATAGTTGAGTTCGGGGATGTCTGGATGATATAAAATTCGTTTTGGGTCAATTTCCTTTTTATCAATTTTGATTCCCGTTTCATATTCTTTCAGATTTAGCCTGACGTTTACGCTAATTCCTGTTTTATTAGATGTCTGTTCAATAAGTTTTTGTACAGTTTCGTAGTCACAGAAAATAACTCCTTCCATTGCTCTGTGTACCTGACTGAACAGCCGGTGTTCAATAGGATTCCATTTAGAACAATAGGGTGGGTAGTGGCAAACAATAAATGACAAACCAATTTCTTTTGCAAAAGCCATCAGCCTTTGTTTAAAGATAAAATGCCGGTAAGAATTAGCTCCCCCTGCATCGCACAGGAGCAAAATATTCTTTGCATCCGGGTATTGATGAATCCCGAAATTTTCCCACCACCAGCGCAAATTATCAATGATAAAATCTGCTGTTTCGCTGCTACTGCCTATTGAAATATATCCTTTGTTAGCTTGAACATCATAAATACCATGCGGGATAACTTTGCCCTCTGAGAGATGCTCATAATCATGGTCAAATACTTTTACAGATTGAGTGCAGTAGCATTTTCCATTACGGTAAAGATTGCCCAAACGCTCTTTCTTCTTGCAATCCAGGCTAAGTACAGGGCTTTGCAGTCCCATTATCAGAATCATTGAACAGATAATGCGAAACTGGTCATCTCGTCTTGCGTAATTGCCTATAGCTAACTGTTTGGATTGTTTACGATAACCATAACCTAACTCCCGAAGCAATCGCTTAACCATCCCATTACTTACTACAATCTGATGTTTTTCATAAAACATCTTTGCAATAGTAAAAGGTTTATGGCTAATCCAAAATATCTTCTCGTCCGTTGGACTTCCTGCCCTATGAGTTTCTATAAATTCTTTAAGTAATTCCTTGATTTGCGGATGTTGTACCGTTTTTTTTTCGCCCACCGCCCGGCAGACGTTGTCTGCTTGTTCCAATCAGATTCCCAGATTGGATCGCTAATAACTCCCTTTTACCACGAATAACATTATTCTTACCGATCCGTAACACGCTACTGATATAACCAATACCACCTTTTCCAATTTTGAGTGCTTCCAATCCGGCATATTGCCTTCTGTCTTTTTCTGATAACCCACGATAATGCAATCGCATTAACTCAATAGTCTCATCTGAAAAGTGCGCTTTCAAACAACAATGTTTTGGTTATACAATATTACAAAATAATTTAGTAAATGTTATTTTGAAAGTTTCCCTAAGCTGGTTTTATTGGTGGTTCAAGCATTTATTGTCAATACAATGCGGCAGTATTGTTCATTTCACTGGTTTTCCGAAATATTTGGCAAAACTGCTGCCTGATATTGCTATAGAAATCAAATAATATATGGCTTGCAATTACAACGAAGTGTCTGCTTCCGAATCTCCACTGGGGCAGAAATCCAAACTCGGATGTTCGGTAAGGAATCTCTGACTGCTATAAAACCCAAAATATGGGTTATCAAAAACAAGCTCACATACTCCATCCCGCTCCCACCCCGTTAATACCCCGCATGTTTTTTATCTTTTAATTTCTATTAGTCAATAGAACGATTATTTTTGTTTCTTCAAAAGGCCCCTTATGCAAATTGATTTTAAGAAATTGAGAATAGACTTGCTCATTATTGTTGGTTTTATCGTTGTGTCCTTAGCTTATTGCTATCCGCAGTTGCAGGGCAAAAAGATAAGCCAGCACGATAATATATCGTGGCAGGGCATGGCGCATGAGGCTATGGCTTACCATGATTCTACCGGGAAGGACGTTCTATGGTCGAACAGCATGTTTGGCGGTATGCCCAGTTATACCACTTATGTTGCTGCCAGCAATTATAACTATGCAGGCTATCTCCAAACGGTTCTTCAATTGGTAGGGGAGCCGGCTACCTATTTCTTCATTGCTATGCTGTGCTTTTTTATACTCATGCGGGTATTGGGCATCAATAAGTGGCTAAGTGCTGTGGGGGCTATTGCTTATGCATTTTCTTCCTACAATGCCATTATTATAGGCGTGGGGCATGATACCAAGATGCTTACCATTGGCTATCTGCCTGGGGCTATGGCCGGTTTTTATCTTATTTATAAAGAAAAGTGGCTGTCGGGGGCCGCGCTTATGGGCCTGGCGCTGGCGCTTATTTTTACCAGCAATCACTTCCAGGTTATTTACTATGCCATGATCATGTTTGCGTGTTTTGGCGTGGTGCTGTTTTTTGCAGCCATAAAAGAAGGCAGGCTAAAACAGTTTTTCATATCCACGCTCATAGCTTTGGGTGTGGCTGCTGTTGGTGCAGGGCCTTGCACTGGCTCTATACTCACCACCAATGAATACTCAAAGGAAACCATGCGTGGCGGAGGTAGTGAACTATCGGGCCACGACAAAAAAGAAAATGGCGGGCTGGACAAAGAATATGCGTTCAGGTGGAGCAATGGTATCGGTGAAACGTTTTGTATTATGATCCCGTACCTGTATGGAGGGGCATCCGGCGAGTCAGCCGATAAAGCACCAAAAACGCTGGAGGCGATAGGCGGAAATGCAGAGCAGTTGCCCTTGTATTGGGGACCTCAGCCGTTCCTGGGTGGGCCGGTATATTTTGGGGCAGCTATATGTTTCCTGTTTATACTGGGCTTGATGGTGGTGCGCTCGTCTATGAAGTGGGGCATACTTGCGGCTACGATAGTGTGCGTGGTACTGTCTTGGGGTAGGAATTTTGACGCCGTAAATTATTTCCTGTTCGATCACCTGCCAATGCTCAATAAGTTCAGGACGCCGTCTATGGCATTGGTTATTCCCCAGTTCCTGTTCCCGTTCCTGGGTATTTGGGCCGTGCAAGAGGTGCTGGATAATAAAAATGACCCGAAGATGTGGCAAAGCATAAAGATGGCTGCCGGTATTACAGCCGGGCTTTGCATATTGCTGGGCGTAGGTGGGGGGCTGTTTTTTAGCTTTACCGGTGGCTCAGATGCACAAATGCAACCCGAAATGCTAAAGCTGCTGAAGGAAGACCGTGCACAACTGGCCATGATGAGCGGCATAAAAAGCGCCGTATATATATTGCTGGCTGCCGGATTGCTGTGGGCATTCCTAAAAGATAAGATAAAGCCAATGGTGCTGATTGCGGGCCTCGGCGTCATCATTGCTATTGATATGATACCCGTGGCAATGGACTACCTGAACGACAAAAACTATGTTGATGCATCGGAATATGGCTCACAGTTTCAGCCAAGGGAAGTGGATAAAGCGATACTCAGGGATCCCGACCCATACTACCGCGTGCTTGACCTATCCAGAGATACCTATAATGACGCAGTGCAGGCCTACTTTCATAAATGCATAGGTGGTTACCACCCGGCCAAGATGGAAATATACCAGGACCTTATAGACCGCCAGATGAGCAGGGGATTTAATGGACAGGTGCTGAACATGCTGAACACAAAGTATGTGATCGTGGGCGGTCAGAAGAGCGCACCGCATGTAGTGCCTTTGCCAACGGCTTGTGGTAATGCATGGTTTGTGGATGAAGTAAAATGGGCAAATACGGCAGATGAAGAAATGGACGGCCTCAATGCTCCCGGCATTGGCGACACCACAAACGTGCCCAACGCTTTTGAGCCTAAGAAAACTGCTGTTATCAGGACCAGCTTTAAAAATGACGTAGGAAGCGGCGCCTTTGGGAAAGACAGCGCTGCATATGTGAAGTTAGACAAATATGGGCTGGACGATATTTCGTTCAAATCGAGCAATAGCAAGGATGGCCTGGCTGTATTCTCAGACATTTATTACGCCAAGGGCTGGAAGGCATTTGTGGATGGAAAGGAAACGCCAATAGTGAAAGCAGACTATGTGCTACGGGCTATAAAGATACCGGCGGGTAACCATAGTATTGCCTTCCACTTTCACCCGGATAGTTTTTATACGGGGCAGAAGGTGTCGTTGGTGAGCAGTATTCTGCTTATTATTTTGTGCCTTGGGGCAATATATTCGTTATTTAAAAAAGGTTCAACCCCCGAGCAACAAAAGGCATGAGTAACGGCCCGGCATATCACATTAAAGACCTCTTCGGTATGAGAAGGGATGTGAGTATGGGCTTCTATCTTACTGATTTTTGTTTCAGAAGGGTTTTGCGGCAAAACTCAGGCGTAAAATGGGCAATACACCATACCAGCACCATACACAACCCGGATAAGATAATCAAGGGCAAAAATGTATATCCTGGCGATTCTCCGGGTGTTTATATCAACGCTGTAAACGGTGTAAGCATAGGCGACTACACAAACATAGGGCCTAATGTAGGCATTGTATCGTCGAATCATGACTTTGTGAACAATGACAGCCATGTTGTTCAGCCGCCTATAGCCATTGGCAGGTTTTGCTGGTTGGGTATGGGGGCGGTGGTTTTGCCGGGGGTGCAACTTGCCGATTTTACCATTGTGGGCGCGGGCGCTATTGTTACTAAAAGCTTTCCTGAGGGATATTGTGTGCTGGCGGGCAACCCTGCCAGGATCATAAAATACTTAAACAAGGACGAATGTGATGCCTTTGCCCAAACCAAAAAGTAATTTTTTCAACAATTCCTTTTTCATATTCATTGCCCGGTTCTTTCCTTCTATGGCAAACCTGGCGGTGGTGATCTGGTATTCGCGGCAGCTATCGCCCGAGCTTTATGGTAGCTACCAGCATTTCTGGATACAGCTTAACGTAATCGCCCCATTGGCCTGTTTTGGCATCCATGTATTGGTGATTACCTACTCGCCCGGGCTGGTAAGAGGGATACTAGGGCGTATTAGGCCCATCCATTTTGCATTGTATGGCATTTGGGTTATCACATTAAGTACTGTATTTTCACTGCTTCAGGATCAATCACTTGGAATATCGTTCCTTGTTCCGTTTCTATTCCTGTTCTGTTTTTCGGTCTCTGTTATTTTGGAGTCGCTACTCATTGTTTATCGCAACTATACTAGTCTTATTGCTATCAACACTATATATTCAATTGCCTACTGGCTCGTTCATTTCTGCTTACTTAGGCAAGGCTTTTCCTTGCAGGCATTGTTTACATGGCTGCTCGTGATCATGGCTGCCCGGCTGTGTTTTTTTGCAGGTTTTGTTATCCCGAAATTGAGGCAAAAGGACGAGCATACAGGGTATGTAGATATTGCCAGAACCAAGAACCTATGGTTGCACCTGGGCTTGTATGATGTTTTGCAGATCCTGTTTAGCTGGATAGACAAATTCATTATTTCCTTGGTGATGACCGCGTCGGTTTCGGCGATCTATTTCAATGGCTCGCAGAATATTCCGGTGCTTCCGTTGTTGCTAAGTGCAGCTGGTAGTGCCGTACTCATGCAACTGGCCGTAGGTAATAAAGATGATGAGCAGGGGAGTATCATCCAATTGATGAACCAATCGGGTAGGGTACTATCTTGTATTGTGTTCCCTGTTTTCTTTTACTTGTTCATCTTTCGCGATACGCTGATAGTGACCCTTTTGTCTGATAAATATATAACAGCTGTTCCCGTTTTTGCCATTTCCATTCTTGTGCTGCCGGTAAAAGCATATAGTTTCACTACGGTATTGCAGCGTATGCACAAGGGAGCTATCATTAATGCCGGGGCGGTAATAGACCTGCTGCTGGCCTGTGTGCTGATGTACCCCTTGTACCTATTGTTCGGGTTGCCGGGCGTGGCGCTGAGCTTTGTTATCACCACCTATCTGCAAGCCGCGTTTTATCTTGTCTATTCGGCCCGGCTTTTGGAGGTAAGCCCTTTGGAATTGATCCCTTCAGGCAACTGGATATGGAAGCTCATTGTTTTTTCCTCTTTGTTTATAGCCATTCGTTATGTGGGCGACCACTTCTTTACCGGAAAGATTAGTTTAATTTTGGGAGGGGTGATGATGATGGCAGCAATAGTCGTTTCATTGCTACTGGAGTTTGATAAAAATAAAGAAAATGGCGGTATCGCATAACAGGCAAAGGCTAAAAGATATAGACAATACCGGTTTCGGGCCGAACAGCAGTATAGAGGGTGGCAGGCTCATCAACTCTGATGGCTCCCCAAACCTACGGAAAAGGGGCATACCGATATGGGAGCGGATAAGCGTGTATCATACGCTATTGCGCATGAAGCGCAGCCACTTCTTTCTTTTTGTGCTTATCCTGTACACCTCCATCAATTTGTTATTTGCGTTTCTTTATTACTTCTCCGGGGTGGAGCATCTTACCGGGGCAGAAAATGCGCACACTTTCACGGAACAATTTATGGAGGCGTTTTTCTTCAGCTCACAAACACTTACAACCGTAGGGTATGGAAGAGTGGCGCCGATGGGCATGATCACTAATTGTATAGCCTCGGTAGAATCTTTGATAGGTATTTTGATTTTTGCGGTGATGACCGGCCTCATCTATGGGCGTTTCTCAAGGCCGCGGGCATATCTTGTTTTTAGCCCCAATGTGCTGATATCCCCTTTCAAAGACGGTAAGGCACTGATGCTGCGTACGGCAACTTATAAGAACAACCACCTTACTGATGTAGAGGCGCAACTAACGCTGGCGCTGCACCTAAAAGAAAATGGCAAAACCGTAACAAAGTTTTACCCCCTGAAACTGGAGTTTGCCAAGATAAACTCCCTGGCCCTAAGCTGGACGATAGTGCACCACATAAACGAAGAAAGCCCGCTCTACAACTATACCAAGGAGGAAGTGGAAGAAAGCAAGGTGGAGGTGATTGTAATTGTAAAGGCGTTTGATGACCACTTTTCAAACGTGGTGCAACAGCGCACCTCATATACCTATAAGCAGGTGATCTATGGGGCCAAATTCCTGCCGATGTTTGAAAAGGCCGAAACGGGGGAATACACTATACTGGAGCTTGATAAGATAAATGCGCACGAACTGGTAAAAATGCCCGAACATGCAGGGCACAAAGCTGAGGTTTAATATAGTGGGCCCAACAGGTTAATTTTTTGTGCCGATATTTTCGGTTTGTCAATCAATCTTGTATATTTGTTGGCAAGGGAAATAGATATGTCTGAGAAAACAAACACACCTTTAGTAAGTATATGTGTTCCGGTATATAACGATGAAAAGTTTATTAAATACGCTATTGAAAGTGTAATTAATCAAACCTATCAGAACTGGGAGTTGAATATTATTGAAAATTGCTCCACTGATGGTACACTTGAAGTAGCCCGTTCCTATAAAGACCACAGAATAAATGTACTGCCAAATGCGCAGCATTTGAATATAATTAATAACTGGAATGCCGCCTTAAAAAGTGCAAATGGGGAATATGTAAAATTGCTTCATTCTGATGATGTACTCACGCCTGATTGCATAGAAAAAGAAGCAGCTATATTTTCATCAGGGAAGTACCCTACGGTGGCCCTTGTGGTTTGTGACAGAAACATTATTGATAGCAACGGTAAATTTATTGTTCGCAGAAGGTATCCTTTTAGGCATGGGTTAATCAAATCGAAAAGCGTTATATCTTTAAACATCTTGTTAGGCACAAATTTCATTGGTGAACCTGTTACCGGTTTATTTAAAAAAAGCGTTTTTTCCGAGATCGGATATTTTGATGATTCTGATGCGCACGTAGCTGACCTGGATTTTTGGTTTCGAATATTGTTAACGGGTGATCTTTACGTGATTCCCGAAGCACTGGCGTTATTTAGAATCTCTAAGAAAACGACTACGTTTAAATTGAAAAACAGGCACGCTGAATTGTTTAAGTCATTTGCAAAGAAAATTCATAACGATAAAAGGTACAACGTAGGTGCGGTTAAATATTATTTGAGTTGTTTTAATACTTCTGTTCTTCAAGTAATAAAAATATTATTTCTTAGATTTTATTTAAAAGATTAATAAATATTTTTTTAATTTTTTTATGGAAAGCAAAGGGCAGACAGAACTCTCAATTATCATACCTATATATAATGAACAGGATTCAATTCCGGAATTATACAAAAGACTGACTGATTGTGCCGCGAAAATAACAGACAACTATGAATTTATTTTCATAAATGATGGAAGTAAAGATAATTCGCTTTATAAACTAACTGAACTTTCAAAAAGTGACAGCCGCGTATATTTTATAAATTTCAGCAGAAACTTTGGCCACCAGATTGCGGTAACAGCGGGTCTCGATTTTTGCACAGGGAACGCAGTGGTGATCATTGATGCGGATTTGCAGGACCCTCCTGAGTTGATACCCGACCTATATAAAAAATACAAAGATGGCTTCGAAGTAGTATATGCAAAAAGGGCGAAGAGAAGAGGTGAGAGTTGGTTTAAATTAGTGACTGCCAAGGTGTTTTATAGGATACTTGAACGGGTAACGACAGTTAAAATTCCAGTAGATACTGGCGATTTTCGTTTAATGGATAAGAAAATTGTAGAATACCTTCGGTTAATGCCAGAGCAAAATAAGTTCTTACGAGGCCAGATCGCCTGGTTGGGCTTCCGGCAAACGTCTGTAGAATATACAAGAGATAGCAGAAAATATGGCCAGACAGGATATACTTTCAGAAAAATGCTCCATTTTGCTTTAGACGGGATAATATCGTTTTCAGATACCCCTTTGCGGTTGGTGACGCAAATGGGCCTAGTCGTGTCTTTATTATCGTTTGTGGGTATTATATATGAGCTTTATGGGCATTACATATTGAAAACCACTATTACCGGTTGGACCTCGCTGATCATAAGTACGATGTTTTTTGGTGGAATACAGTTAATTTCTACAGGGGTTATTGGATTGTATATTAGTAGGATGAACAAAAATATTAATAACAGGCCGCTGTATATCGTCGCAAATACAAATTGCGAAATTAAGAACTAGGAGAAATAGCATTTGATATTTAAATGTGGTTAATTTATGAGTGCCCCAAAACAAAATAAAAAGCAACCTATCGCTACCGGGAAGCCTGTTGAGCATAAAAGTCAGATATCAGATGAGGGGGTAGCGAGATTGCGTGAAGAAACGTTAAGATGGACTTTTTGTATTATCGGGGCTTTGTTGGTATATCTGGTCGTGGCCACGATTATTCAAAGCGTTTATCATCCCGATATTAAGTTGCTTTTAAAGTCGGCAAATGAGATCAGCTTCACTGGCGACGCACGACCTGAGCCTATGGAGGCTTTGCTGTTTCGTGCAGGAATTGTCACCATCCTTTTAAGTATCCTTGGTTTTTATGCAATGCTTTCAAATAGCAAACTCATAAAAAAACTATCTGGCGGGTCATTTTTCCTGGTCATCTCCGTATTGTCAGTAGTGGTTATTGCAGTGGTTTTGTACCTGGGCCTTGCTGCGCCAAACTATTTTGCGGCCGGCGGTGCAGAACAGCCTCAAAATACACGGGACTATATAGGGAAAACGAACTTTACATTTTTTTTTGATGGCCTGTTTTTGGGCGATAATTTGTTGGCCTATACATTTTTGCTTGTGCCACTTGTAGGGTGTATCTTTTACTTTGGGATAAGGAAGTACAATTGGGACAACAACAAAACGTTCCAAAAGATCGTGCTCAATGCATCGTCTGTTTTTTTGGGCTTAGTAGTGTTGGCCATCGTATTGATCTCCACGTTCGAGTTCCCGTACACATTTGAAAACAAGTACGATTTTAATGCCGTGTATTATTCCATGACCCAGGTGTTTGCAGGAACGCCCCTGCTTACAGACGGCTTCTCAAATACCTACGGTATGTACCCCCAGTTTCTGAACCCGGTTTTCCAGGTCATTGGCCTGAGTGTTCTAAAGTTCTCCCTGGTAATGTCGCTGCTTATTGCTGTGGTATTCTTTCTCCTTTTCTATGCATCAAAAAAGTATGTAAATAACGTGGTAATATGGTTTCTGGGCTGCTGCACTATGATATTCATACCTTATCTTGATTTTCGGTTGCTGACGTCGTTTGATAGTGCATTTGTGTTTTTTCCTATCAGGTATCTTATACCGTCTTCACTTGTTTTCCTGGCTGCACTTTATTTAAGAAAAGGGTCTATGGTTGTTTATTGGACCACTACAGTTATTATGGGGCTATTTGTGTTGTGGAATCCTGAAATAGGCATGGTTTCTTACCTGGCATGGGTTGCTTTTAATGTGTTCAAGGATTTTTACGACGCTGATGGAAAAATTGCCATAAAGAAGATACTGTTTCATTTTGTAAGCTTATTCGGCGCCGTATTGCTTGTTTTTGCCATTTACAAGCTGGGTATTTATGCCTTTTACGGGCAGTTGCCGGATTTCGAGATCCTGTTCTCGTACATATTGCATTTGGGTTCTGGCGGGTTTGGGCTGTTGCCGATGGTGTTGCTGCACCCCTGGAATATTTCTGCATTGATCATTATTTTGGGGTTCACTTATTCCATCGTGCACTGGTATAAGAAAAATATTACACCCAAGTCTGCCATTGTCTTTCTTATTTCTGTTATTTCGCTGGGTTTTCTTGTGTATTACCAGGGGCGCAGCCATAACTGGCCATTTGTGACCAGTTCCTGCTTCACCTTGATGCTACTTACTATCTTGGGCGATGAACTTTGGAGTACAATCAAAGACAAGAACGTTTTATCGCTACACCTGCTATTTGTGGTTTTTCTTTTTATAATATCATTTTCGTTTGTTGAGATAGTATATAGCGCTCCGAAACTAAATGAACTGGTGCACCAGGACGATGATAAAGAGAAGCAGCTTGATGAGCAAAAGCGGATATTAAGCAATGAGGAATTTATTGTGAATCACAGCAAGGAAAAAGAAAAGATATTTATTTTCACTGGTATGCAATACCAGGGATTGTATTTTGACGGCAACAAACGGCGTACTGCGTTTAATCCGGGTTTCCAGGACATGGTATTAAGAAGTGACCAAATAAAATTGGAGAACAGGATCATAGATTCATCGTTTAGTGTGTTCATAGAGCCAATGTTTTCCAGCTTCCTGTTCCTGGAGCGACCTTTAGCGGCTCTTGCGGCCACTTATGAAACGGACGCAGTAAACCTTACAATGGCCTTGCTGCATAAGAGAAAAACCAGGATACCGGGTAAAACATTCTTTGCGAAATCTGACGCCATTGTGATTCACCGGAAATATACAGACGATACGGCGGGCATTAAGGAAAGGATAAATGACGCCAGGGGCGTAAAACCGGTGACTTTGAACCCCGAGTTTTCAGTTGAAGCATTGTTCTTCCCAAAACAGCAAATATATGGCTATGCGAATGTGGTGGGCAATATGAATGATACCAGCGGGTTCACAATATCGAATGTGGTGAACACGCCGAAATACTTTTTTGGGATCAATGGCAAGGGGGTGTCTGTGGCGCTCGCCGAAAATGAGTGGGTGTATTGTGTAATGAATGTATTCCCCGATCATTGCGAAATTTACCAGGACGGTGCGCTTGTGGGCACCATCCCTTTACCGGCGCCTATGCGCCAGTGCAATGCACCGGTGCAGGTAGGTAACCTCACTTTTATGAGGTACTTTGTAGGAGCTATTGCCGAGGTGGCTGTTTTGAATAAGCCACTGAGCAAAACGGACATTGCAGCCACCTGGGATGAAATAAAGAAATAAACACAAAGGTATGCCTCACTTTTTGAAGTGTGACATACCCATTCGTGCAGAAGTAATTATTTTGTCATCGTTCCTTAATTAGATATATTTACCGCATACTTTACCAGCAGGTTTTATGAAGAAAAACAATCAGGCTAATAATAGCAGCGCCGCTAAGCAGAAACCCGCAGGCGTTCAGCAAGAACCGGTGGTAGCGGCGGTGCCTGCTGACAATAAAAGCGGCTTTCTCTCTTTTCTTTCTTTTGAAGAAAAAATAAGCCTTGCTTTATTATTGGGCGTTATATTATTGGTGGTACTCATCAGGTCTAATTTCCTGATGATCCCATTTGAGCGGGACGAGGGTGCCTATAGCTACTATGGCAAACTGCTTTTGCAGGGCAAGATACCCTACAAGGATTTTTACGAACAGAAATTTCCAGGTATTTTTTATTTCTATGCCTTCTTTGTTGGTGTTTTTGGCGATACGGTAAGGGGTATGCATACCGGCTTCATCTGGCTAAACGTGGCTACCATACTGCTTATTTATTTCACGGTAAGAAACCTTTTTACGCCTATTGCCGGGCTCATATCTGCAACCACGTTTGCCATAGTGTCTATAACTCCGTTCCTCAGTGGCTTTACGGTTCAGGCAGAGCATGGGGTTGCCTTTTTCTCATCGCTGGGCCTGCTGTTCTATAGTTTATACAACAAAAGCCAGAAGTGGTACCACTGCTTTTTTATGGGCATATCGTTTGGTTGTGCCTTTATGGTGAAGACAAACGGTATATTCTTTGTGCTGTGGGGCGGCCTTATACTTGTAGCCGATTTCTTTTTTGATAAGAGGCGGTCGGTGAAAGAGTTCTTCTCGCGAATAGGCATTTACTCTGCCGGTGTGTTCCTTTTTATCATTATCTTATTTGCTATAATACTGGCCAAGGGTTCGTGGCAGGAGATGATCTACTGGACCTACGATAAGTCTAAGAGCTATGTGGGCCAGGTGACCATAGACCAGGGTATCCAGTTTTTTAATAACTCGAAGAATGCCATTTTGATGAACTATGAGTTTTTCTGGATACATGGGCTACTGGCCATAGTGCTGTGCCTTATAAAACCCATAAGCTACAAAACGAAATTCTTCGGGTTATCGCTTATTTTCTTTTCGTTTATAATGATAACCCCCGGCATGTTTTTCTATGGCCATTACTGGATACAAACATTACCGGGCCTCTCGGTGGCGGGTGGCCTTACGTACTATTGCATTGTTACGGGGCTGGAAAAAGGGTTTAAGCTTCAGTTTAAAGGCATAAAATACATTTACCTCGCCATTTTTGCATTTTTTGTTTACTCCAATTTAAATGGGGCAAATAAATCTTATTATTTCGAACCCGACTATGAAGCCATACTAAGGGCGGTTTACGGGGATAATCCATTCCCGGAAACTATGGAAATTGCCGATTTTATAACCGCTAATGCAAAACCCGGCGATGGCCTTGCCGCCATAGGGTCTGAGCCCGAAATATATTTTTATACAAAAATAAACTGCCCGTCCCGGCATTGCTTCTTTGCCTCGCTGGTAGAGCACTTACCAAAAGAAAAAGAATGGCAGGCCGAGTTTATAAGCGATGTGGAAAAAGCAAAACCCAGGTTTTTTGTGTTTTATAACGTTGGTATTTCCCTGCTGGTGAGGCCAAATTCTGACCACTATATCTTCGACTGGATGTCGAAATATATAGATGGAAATTACCGGCTGATAGGCGTGGCAGATATGATACCGGGCCAAAGGACCGTATATAAATGGAAGAACGATGCCCTGACCTATAAGCCGGTTTCGAAGGAAAACGTTTATGTTTTTGAAAGGAGGTAAAAGTGTTTGGAATTGAATTCTTTCGGTGGGGATAATTATGCTGGATTATTTTGTTTAATGAAAAACTCCAAGTCTTCTGGTGTGCCTAAACCGTGCATCTGTTCAAAAAGAATGTTGTGAATTCCAATTTTTCCTCCATTTTTGATTAAATAATTATACACCGGGCAGGTATAAAACTCCTTGTTCACCCGTTCATTATTTATTATCATGTCAATGCTGGAATCAACAAAATCACTTCCTTTTGAAAAAAGATAGATTCCAACTGTCGCATATTCTGAAATAGGTTTTTTCTCCTGAACTTCAACTACAATTTTTTCATCATTTATTTTGGCAAAAGACCATTTCGGATTGAGTTCGGGATCAATAAAAGTTAAAATAGAGCCGTCTAATTTTCTATTAAAACAATCGTCTATGTAATTCTGCATATTAATGTCAACTAACTGGTCAGAATTGGCAATTAAAAGTGGACTATCGTTATTGATGTATTTTCTTGCGAAGAGGACAGTACAAGCCGTTCCCTCAGTCAATTTATCAATTTCGATAAAAGTAGCATTATGCTGGGCAGATATTTCGTTCACCAATTCCATCTCCCTTACAAAATGAGCTTTACGGCCGATCAAAATAAAACGAGCATCATTACAAGCAAGATTTTCCATGACCCTTACAATCATCGGTTTTCCATTAACGTCAATAAAGGGCTTCGGTTTTTCATAGCCAGCGGCCACAAAACGGGATCCTTCCCCAGCCATAGGAATTACAATATTTATCATCAATTTACATATTTATCATTGTTAGCACCGGGTATTTTTACAACGACTGTCACAACGTCTGTTACTGCTCTAAAATCGGCAGTAGTGCCGGGCTCAATCATAATAATATCGCCGTCACTAAATTGCCGACCATTCATTTCCACCATGCCATTTAAAATAACAGTGTACTCGGTTGCAATCTTGTGGTGATGAGCACCCTCGTGATCGCCAGATTTATAGCTTTTAACTCCTACTTCTACATCATTGGTTTTAAAAAGAGAAGGCTCAAAATTACCTATGAACCACCCCTTAACCATGTCAGATAGCTTGTAAACTTTCATTATGTCAGAAGTTATTAAAATTATCTATGTTGTTCCATTGTTCTTTCATATTCTGCAACCATTTGCGGCGAATAAAAAGAATGATATTGGTTATTTTCAATCTTATACTGCCTGATTTTTTTATTTCTCAAAACATATTGATTAATGACAGAAGATATGAAAAAATTTCCATCTATTTGAACGTCATTCAAAATTGTTTCGAAGGCCATGTTAAAAAAATCAGCGGCCCTTGAGAAATAGTAATAGCCAGCAATAGCAAAAGGACTAATTGGGTTTTTCTCAGCAGTTTGAACAATTTCTTCACCTTCTACCCTAGCATAGGACCAACGCGGATGGTATGATTTAAATGTAACTATTCCGGCATCTACTTTGTTGTTGTTCCAGTATGTAATAGTTTCATTAAAATCGATATCAATAATTTGGTCGCCGTTTAATATCAAGATTGTATCATCATCTTCCATTTTATCAATAGACATCAAGGCGCTGCACAGACCACCCTTTGTGTGTTTTTTGAGCTTAATAATCTCACATCCAGGTGAGATTAACTTCAACGTATTGTCTATGTGAAATTTAGTTGCGTCTTCGTCTTTAATAATGAAAATAAATTGATGATCAATTGTTAGTTCGGTCGGCTTTTCCACTACTAATTGGATCATTGGGGTACCGTTGATTTCAATGAGCGGTTTGGGATAAAAATACCCGGCATTACTAAAAAGTTCCGATGAACCAGCTAATGGGATAATAATTTTAAGCATTCTCAATTTCTTTTATTTTATTAATTATATTTTGATAATGAACATCTCCCGTATTCTCAACTCTTAAAAGATGTGCCTTAGAAGCAAGGGCAGCTTTTATTCCATTTTCATTATCCTCAACAATCAAACACTCGCTGGGCAATAGGTTGAGTCTGTTGATTGAAGAAATATAGATTTCCGGATCTGGTTTGCTATTTTTGACGTCCTGGTTAGACAAAAAGAAATCTAGGTATTGTATCAGTCCTGCTTTCTCAAGCATTATTTCAATCGTTTTTTTAATTGAGTTTGAACAAACTGCCAGTTTATAGCCTTCTTTTTTTAATCTTGCCAGTGCATACTGGTGCTGAAAAGTAGGTTTACATTTCGCATATACGATTTCCATTGTGTATAGCTGCTTGAGTTCGTTAACAAAGTGATGTAGCTTCTTTGGAAACCCTCCTTCTATGCTCAACATCTCTAGTTTTTTCTTTGTTGGCAAACCGTCAAAGGTAATTAAATGATCATAGCGGCTAATTTCCGATCCAAACAGGCTCAACGCTTTATTCAACGATTCGTAGTGCCATTCCTTTGCGTCAATTAAGACGCCATCCATGTCAAATATTATTGCTTTAATCTTCATGTTATTTCAAAATAATTTATAGCATCCTCTGGTTTATCTGTGCACAATATTACTTCATCTATCGAATGAATGCGATTATTTTTCAGAAACTCCCAGAATTTTTTTTCCTCTCGCCGATGCAATTCCGGTGACACAATAGCGACGTGTTTTTTGTTTTTTATGTGATCAAATATTACCTCGGCGTTATACCAGTTATCAATAAAGGCATCTAGCCAAATCCCGGCACACTTATCGTAAAATATTGGATTCAATTCATACTCGCTTTGCCGGCTGAAAAAACGTATTCCGTTATTGACATAACCTAATGTATCTGGAACGGACATGTCAAACACAAAATAGTCTGACACACTAAATTGCTCAATCAGCATTTTTAGTTTGTTCTGTAAGCCATCTGCTTTAATATTCAACGCAAGAGGATATTGTTTAGGATAGTTGTTGTACAGCGTGAAAAATCTATCTAATTTCATAGACGCTGAGTTTCCAATATCGTGAGATATTACGAGTTCCTGATTAAAATCTCTGATATCCGTTTCTGTTCCCAGGCCCAAGGCAAACGAGTGCTTAAAAGCAACTTCGGAATTTTTCTCAATTTCGTTCTTCCAATAGCCGCGATGGCTAATTATTTTCATTTAATACAATTATATATTGGTTAAACAGTGTTCTTACGCAAATCATCCTTTGGTTTTGCCTTTGCGAAATTATGACAAATACACTAACGATGTCTTTGGAACTTATCTAATAATAAGTTGCTTACTTACTACGCCGGTTGCAAAATACGCTCTTATTACATATACTCCCGGTGGAACACTCATTTCAATATCGTTTTCTTTTCCCGGCACTAATATCTTCTCCACAATTTTTTGCCCTAAGGCATTCATTATTACGACCGGGATCTTGTCCAGAATCCCAGCATATAACTCAATGACAAAATTTCCATCGTTTGGATTTGGAGAGATCGAAAAATAATCTGCGCGTGTCTTTGGTGTGTTGATCCCATCACATACCTCTATATGAATTGGGAAAGCGGCAGAGGCGCTGCATTCGTCATCGGAATTTGTAACAGAATAATAGATCGTATCAATCCCCGGCATTATACCATATACTATACCTGGTCCTGCGAGGGTTGCAACCGAGTTATTACCAATAGACCAACTCCCTCCAACACTTGTATCTGCTAAATAAGCAGTATCGTGTTCGTTCAGACAGAGATATGGGACGCCAGTGATCAATCCAACATTAGGCGAGGGATTTATTGCTATGTAAATTGCAATTGTATCCGCACTCGCACAATCGCTTGCAACTACAATGAAAGTGTCGTGACCTACATATCCTGGATTCGGCGTGTACGTTAGCCCGACAGGGAACACCGAATATCCAGTTATTGGTATTGAGTAGACAATTGAAGTGCTGCCGTGAGAAGGGGAACGTAACAAACTCCAGGTTTCGGTTTCTCCAACGTTCAAGTCCATCACGCCCAAAAGAGAATCAATTGGGACTGCAGGACTACCTTCACAAACCATAACTGAGCTTGAACTTCCATTAATAAATGAAGGTTTACTAACTAAATTGCTAACCATTCTAATGTGGTTACTCGAATTATCTGCAATAACCAAATTGCTATTTTTATCAAGGGCAATACCAACCGGTTTGTCTAACTCAGCCATAGTTGCAGCACTGCCGTCACCCATAAATCCAGCAGTTCCATTCCCTGCAATTGTGTTAATTAGCCCCGTCCCATCCACTTTTCTGACGCGATTGTTTACGCAATCTGAAATAAACAAATCACCACAGCCATCTATTGCAATATCCAGAGGGAGATTAAAAATAGCTGCGGTTGCAGGACCGGTGTCGCCCCCAAACCCTCCTGCGCTAAAACCAACGGGGCCGCTTCCGGCAACCGTTGAAATTATCCCGAATGCATCTATTTTGCGAATGCGATTATTAGAAGCGTCTGATATAAAAATATTGCCACTATTATCTAAAACAACGCACGTTGGCCAATCTAGCATTGCAGCAGTAGCGGCTCCTCCGTCGCCGCTGAAGCCAGATACTCCAGTACCTACGATAGTGCTAATTATGCCCGCAGGGTTCACTTTGCGTATGCAATTATTATAAGAGTCTGCAATATAGATATTCCCAACGTTATCTACGGCAACACTGTAGGGGTCGGATAATTTCGCATTTGTTGCGGCTGACCCATCGCCTCCATAGCCTGTAACACCAGTGCCAACGATAGTCGTGATAACTCCAAATGTGTCAACTTTGCGGATCCTATTATTAGGGCCGTCTGCGATATACATCGTTCCCCAGTTATCGATTGCTACACCATTTGGATTATTTAATTCAGCGTTGGTTGCCGGTCCTCCATCTCCGCTAAATCCAGGTGTCCCGTTTCCCGCTACTGTGGTTATGATTCCCGCGTTATTCACCTTTCTGATCCTATGGTCTCCTCTATCTGTAATGAATAAATTGCCAGCTGCGTCAAATTGAACTTCATGTACTGTCGTGCATGCGGCTGTCGCAGGCCCTCCATCCCCAGAACAAGCGGCCACCCCATTTCCAGCAATGGTGGTAATAATCTGTGCCTGCACAGTGGAAGCGAAAAGCACGCAAAGTAAAAGGTGGATGTTCTTTTTCATAAAGTTTGTTTTTTACCGCGGTAATGTTCAAATGTCAATACTTATTCCTTTATAACCTTATCTGTATAAATGTAGCTGCCTTTATCATTGTATAACTTTATAAGGTAGGTTCCGGCGGGCAGCTCCTTTAATGATATTTTATTGGTCTCATTAGCTTCAAAAACAAGCTGCCCAATAGAATTATATAGCTTTACGTTTACCTTACCGGCGCTGGTTATTGATAAGTCACTGGTCGTTGGGTTGGGCAAAATTGAAATAACGGGGTTGTAATTTATATGTTTTACCCCTTCGCACACCTCCACATTCACGGGCAGCATTGCAGTAGTGCTGCACTCGAAATCGGAATTTGTCACGGTATAGCTGATCGTATCGGTACCCGGAAATACACCATAAACCGCGCCAGCGCCGGTTACTAATGCAACAGCGCTGTTGCCGGTGGTCCACACCCCGCCCAGCGATGTATCGGCCAGGTAAGTAGTATCCGTTCCCATGCACACATAAGGTGTTCCGGTGATTGCTCCAACAAATGGGGAGGGATTTATAGTTACATATATGGCTATTGTGTCTGTACCTGTTCCTGCGCTTACCACAACACTGAATGTATCGGTACCCGTGAAACCAGGTGATGGTGTGTAGTTTAATCCCGTTGGGGTTAGAGTATCGCCGGAGGAAACACCAGAATAGGATGTGACTGCAATGCCGTGAGCAGGACCTGATAAAACACCCCAAGTTTCGGTGATCCCAGCACTTACACCAGAAACCGATAGCAATGAATTAATGGGAACTGCCGGATAATTTTCACAGACAATAATTGTGCGGTATGACCCGAAAATAAAAGCCGGCGGTGTAGTAGTTGTATTAGATACTTTGCGTATGCGGTTATTGAGATGATCTGGGATATACACGTTTCCGGCATCATCTACGAACAGATCGCAGGGATAATTTAACCCACCCAAAGTTGCCGCACATCCGTCACACACATACCCTGCTATGCCATTGCCGGCTATCGTAGAGATGATACCTGATGAATTTACTTTGCGGATACGGTTATTACTGGCGTCGCCAATGTAAACATTGCCGAACCTGTCGGCGGCAACACCCTCGGGGTAATTGATCTCAGTAGCAGTAGCTGCTACGCCATCGCCACTAAACCCCGGGCTACCGGTACCGGCAAAAGTTGTAATGATCCCCAAAGTATTTATTTTGCGGATACGATGGTTTTTCTCATCACCAAAATAAATGTTGCCTGCAGTGTCAAGGGTTACACTTGATGCAAAATTGAGCTGGGCACTGGTTGCCGGGCCACCGTCTCCGCCATAGCCTCCCATCCCGTAGCCTATGGGGCCATTCCCGGCAATGGTTGTAATAATGCCGAACGTATCAATTTTCCTTAGCCGGTTATTCCACTGCTCCGCCACATAAATATTGCCGATCCGGTCAATGGCCAGCCCGCCAGCGTAGTAAAATTTTGCAGCCGTTGCCGGCCCTCCGTCTCCGCTATACCCGTAAACACCAGGCGTACCTGCAATAGTGCTGATGATGCCCGCAGGCGTTATTTTGCGGATACAATAATTGCGAAAGTCAGTAAATATCACATTGCCATGCGCATCAACTATTATTCCTCCCGGATTAATAAATGTGGCTGCCGTTGCCGGCCCCCCATCACCACTAAACCCGGCTAATCCCGTACCTGCAATTGTGGTGATTATTCCGGATGGGCTAACTTTACGGATGCGGTTATTGTAATAGTCAGAAACGTAAATGTTGCCTGACGAATCAATAACGGAATTGTAAGGGCCATTTATCTCCGCCAGTGTAGCGAGACTCCCATCTCCTCCAAAACCTGCCGTACCGTTGCCAACGACTGTGGTAATGATCTGCGCGCGAACCGTAAGAGAAAAACAAAAACAAAGTAGAATGGAAATGTTTGTTTTCATGGAATATAGGTTTGGCAAAAATTAATAATTACTCTAAGTTACATATCCTTAATTAACAAACGAAGAAATTTTATACCTTGTCACAGATATTTTTATGAAAACGTGGACCTGGTATATCTTTTCCTTTATAGGGTTGGCAATAATATTATCGCTTGTATTTACGGCTGGCAATAGGGTAGAACATGCCGTGAATTTGCTGCCGGCCGTTGCAATCAGCAGTACCAGCCATGCGCCGGTGACTGAGGCTTACAGAAATCCGTTGGCCATTTTTATGTTGCAGATCATTCTTATCATTATTACTGCGCAGGTATGTATTTTTTTTGTAAGAAAGATTGGGCAGCCTGCCGTGATGGGTGAAATCATTGCCGGGATACTCCTGGGCCCGTCGCTAATGGGGGCTGTTTTGCCGCAGTTTAGCGCCTTTGTATTCCCGGCTGCGTCACTCGGGAACCTGCAAATACTCAGCCAGGTGGGTTTGATACTGTTCATGTTTGTAATAGGTATGGAACTGGATCTGGACATACTCAAAGAAAAGGCCAGCACGGCTGTGTTCATCAGTTATTTCAGTATCATTATCCCGTTTGGCCTGGGCGTAGTTTTGTCCTATTTTTTGTATCAGCGTTATACCCCGGCCAACATTCCATTTTATGCATTTTCTCTTTTTACGGGCATAGCTTTGAGCATTACGGCTTTCCCAGTACTTGCACGAATCATAAGAGAGCGGGGCCTGTCTGGTACCCGGTTGGGCAATATCGCTATTACTGCCGCTGCCATAGGCGATATTGCCGCCTGGTGCATACTTGCCTTTATTGTTGCCATTGTGAAAGCAGGCTCTTTCCACTCATTTATTTACACTATCGTGGAAATTGGCGTGTATGTAAGTGTTATGCTGTTTGTTATAAAACCGATGCTTGCTAAACTGGCCTTTGCAAGCACCGACAATGCGGTGCTTAAACGATCTGTAATGGTGTTTATTTTCATTATACTATTCCTCAGCGCATACTGCTGCGAGGTAATTGGTATCCATGCACTATTCGGCGCTTTTTTAGCAGGCGGCATTATGCCCAGGAAAAAGGATGCTATAAAAAAACTGATTGACAAAATAGAAGACGTGGTACTGGCTTTGTTCCTTCCGCTGTTTTTTGTTTCCACTGGTTTGCGCACACAGGTATTTCTTTTGAACAGTCCGGCCTTATGGGGTGTCTGCATTATTATTACACTTACGGCCGTTATCGGAAAATTCGGGGGTAGTGTGGTTGCCGCACGTATTAAGAACGAAAGCGGGAAAGACAGCCTGAGCATAGGCGCACTGATGAATACCCGTGGCCTCGTGGAGTTAGTGGTGCTTAATATTGGTTATGATCTGGGTATCCTGAGCCCGCAGATGTTTACGATGATGGTGATAATGGCGTTGGCCACTACATTTATGACCAATCCCTTACTGAACCTGATTAACAGGAAGTACAGATGAGCTTGCTCCAGAAAGCACATAATTTGTTATATTTGCACTATGAGTACATTAACGGTGCACCCTGCTGACATGGATCAGGAAACGGCAATCA
>Ga0206969_1110_pt1 | contig 22788 bp, 22 predicted proteins | sample Alteio_BWOrgHeat_87_FD_153256 | JGI IMG/M metagenome (GOLD analysis project Ga0206969, IMG submission 153256) | Enriched cells from forest soil in Barre Woods Harvard Forest LTER site, Petersham, Massachusetts, United States -... | ecosystem: Environmental > Terrestrial > Soil > Temperate forest >... | reverse complement strand
CGTTATATTAACCGGCTTCATTGATGAAAACGAGCTTCCTGATCACTTCCTTTTAGCCGACCTGTTTACTTTGCCAAGCAAAAAAGAAGGGTTTGGTATTGTTTTTATTGAGGCATTAGCCTGCGGTTTACCTGTGGTTTGCGGTAATGTTGATGGCAGCCTTGACGCCATCAGAAATGGGGAGTTGGGAACAGCTGTTAATCCGGATGATCTTACTGAACTTAAAAATACACTGTCGAAATATTTAAAAAACCCGCTAACACCAGTTATCCGTCAAAATCTTCAGCAACAATGTTTGCATTATTTTAATGAAGATAATTATATAAACAAATTACAACAATTACTGCAAGATGAACCAATCGGTTGAAGAACATTGGGATATGGAGATCACTCCAAAAAACAATCTTTTTAGTTTAAAACTGAAAGATGTATGGCATTATCGCGATTTACTCCTGCTATTAATAAGGCGCGATTTCGTTTCATTTTATAAGCAAACCATCCTGGGTCCTGTATGGTTTTTTATTCAGCCCATCATCACTATTTTAATTTATACATTGGTGTTTAGTAACCTGGCTAAAATTTCAACTGATGATGTTCCGGCACCGTTATTTTATTTAGCCGGAACTATTATATGGAATTATTTTGCCGACTGCCTCACCAAAACGTCTACCGTTTTTAAGGATAACTCGGCAATGCTGGGCAAAGTATATTTCCCGCGGCTTATTATGCCATTAAGTATTGTACTCTCTAACCTTATCCGGTTTGCCGTACAGCTTTTACTGTTCATTGTGCTGCTATTTTATTATTATTTCAAAGGTGCGGCCATCCACCCTACTGTTTATATTTTGCTTTTTCCATTACTCATAATTCTGATAGCTGCGCTGGGTTTGGGCTTAGGCATGTTGATTTCGGCAGTAACTACAAAATACCGCGACCTTGCTTTTGTGGTCACTTTCGGGGTGCCTCTGTTGATGTACACTACTACAGTAATTTATCCATTATCAACAGCAATAACAAAATACCCGGCTTACAGCTGGTTTATAAAATTTAATCCCATTACGGCGGTGATTGAAACTTTCAGGTATGGTTTTTTAGGAAGGGGAAGCTTTAGCTGGAATTTAATGGGATACAGCACAGCAGTCACGCTAATTATATTGCTGCTGGGCATTATTGTTTTTAATAAAGTTGAAAAAACATTTGTTGATACGGTATAATGGCTAAGGCAATAAAAGTAGAGAACTTATCAAAGGCTTACCAGTTGGGCAATTTTGGCACCGGTACTATTTCGCGCGACCTGGAACGGTTTTGGGCAAGGATGAGGGGCAAAGAAGATCCGTTCTTAAAAATAGGCGAAGTTAATGACCGTACTAAAAAAGGCGAAAGTGATATTGTGTGGAGCTTAAAAGACATAAATTTCGAGATAGAGCAAGGCGATTCGGTTGGAATTATAGGGCGTAACGGAGCAGGCAAAAGTACCTTGCTGAAAATTTTGAGCAGGGTAACCTCGCCCACTACAGGTTCTGTAAAAATTAAAGGCCGCATAGCAAGCTTACTCGAGGTTGGCACAGGATTTCATCCGGAATTATCAGGCGAAGAGAACATTTACTTAAACGGCGCCATATTAGGTATGCGCAAGGCCGAAGTAAAACGCAAATTTGACGCCATAGTAGACTTTGCCGGGGTTGAACGTTATATTGACACGCCTGTTAAACGTTACTCATCGGGCATGTATGTGCGGCTGGCTTTTGCTGTAGCCGCACATTTAGAATCGGAAATATTGATAGTTGATGAAGTGTTAGCGGTAGGCGATGCCGAGTTCCAGAAAAAATGTTTGGGTAAAATGGGGGAGATGAGCAAAGGTGAAGGGAGGACGGTTTTATTTGTGAGCCATAATATGGATGCAGTAAAATTATTTTGTAATAAGGGCCTGTTATTAAATAATGGCAGCATAGAATTTAACGGGCGGGCCCTGGATACAATTAATATATACCAGTCAACTTTTTTTATTAAGGGCGGCCTAACATGGGTAAACAAAGACAATAGTTTTACTAATCAGTATTTTAAGCCATTAGAGTTTTCCATTAAAGTTAAGGGTACTGACCAGGAGTCTATGATCTCAAAAGACATGGACGTTTCACTGCAAATAAAAGGTGAGATAGAAATAGTGAACCCAATGCTCCAGGTTGGTTTTGCTTTATATAATGAACTTAACCAACTAATTTTATGGTCGTTCCACACAGATGTAATGGATGGTGATTTTGTCCCGCTTAAAATGGGTGAACTAAAACTGAAATTTCCTATAGATTTGCTTAATGAGGGGTTATATCGAATTGATTTAGGGGTTGCGATTTATAATTCTTATTGGATTTGTGAACCCGGAATATCTTCGCCATCAATTGTGTTTGAAATTAACGGCGGCTTTCAAACTTCATCTTATTGGAATAAAAAAAGGCCGGGTTTAATTGCGCCTATACTAAACTGGCATTATCAATAAATACTTATGGGTTTAATAAATATGGGAGTACCCCGTGAATTTACAATGTTTTTGAAAGATGCTTTCAAAAGCAATGTGTTTATAGAAACAGGCACATATTATGGCGAAACGGCGTTATGGGCATCTCAATATTTCAAAAAAGTACATACAATAGAGTTATCCGAACCATTATACACAGGCACATCAAAAAAATATGAAAATGTTAGTAATATAAATTTTCATTTTGGGGATACACGGGTATTACTCAATAAAATATTACTTGAAGAAGACGCTGACCAAAAAATTATTTTATGGCTTGATGCCCATTGGAGTTCAGAAAACACTTATGGAGAAAATGACCAATGCCCTTTATTAAAAGAGCTTGAAGTATTGGCAAATTGTAAACAACAAGTATGTATACTTATTGATGATGCAAGGTTATTTACTGCCCCGCCACCAATACCCAATGATTATCGTCAATATCCCTGTATACAACAAATTGTTAATGCGTTTAATGATGATGTATTTATTACTATTTACGCCGATGTAATAATAATTGTGCCCGCTTATTTAAAAGATACTTGCCAGCAATATTTACAGACTAAAACAACTACGGATTGGTTGGAATATGCTAAAGAAATTAAACGTAACCAACCGGGAGTTTTAAAGAATATGCTACGTAAACTCAAGAACAAAATAATAAACCGTAAATGATACATGATAGCCGTTAAACTTGAAGGCAGGCTTGGCAACCAGCTTTTTCAATACGCCTTTATTTATGCGGCGGCAAAAAGGCTAAAAACAGGATTTTATCTGGATAAAAGCGTTGAAGAATTCTTTCCTACGAAGTATTTCACTATAAAAAATGATATTTTATTCCCCCTGGATAACCGGATATTTTGTATAAGTGGTTATAAAAACATATTCAACATACATATCAAAAAAGCATTTTATAAAATGCTTGAGCAAATGGTTTTCGGCAAAAAAAAGATAATTATTAGTAATGAGCAACCTATCTCAGACGCATTGAATAAAATAGTTGATGGCTATATGTACCAGGGCTATTTTCAATCGGAAAAATATTTTGTTGATTGCAAAGAAGATATTAAAGCAATATTAACCATAAAAACCAGGTACATCGAGCTTTTTAATGAGGTCAATAAAAACGTTCCGTTATTAAAAAAAAAGGTAGTAATACATATTAGACGAAGCGATTATGTTGCCCAGGATACTACTTTGCCCTTAGCTTATTATAAACAAGCTTTAAATATGGTAGCAGACGAAAATGCTGTTTATGTTTTTATTTCTGACGATTCCCAATTTGTTAAAAAACAATTTGAACACATTGAAAATAAATACATTTCTGATAATAGCGAGATCATTGACCTGCAATTTTTAATTAACGCCGATGTTTGCATTTTATCAAACAGCTCGTTTAGCTGGTGGGGCGCCTGGTTAAATAGCAATAAAAACAAACAGGTTTTTGCGCCAAAATATTGGCTTGGATTTAAAGAGCAGAAAGAGTTTCCCGTAGGTATAGCTAATGGTCTTAATTTTAATTGGATACAAGTATGAAATCTTTTTTAAGAAAAATACTATATAAAATATTAACTTTTTTAATGGATAGGGAAAAGCTAATTTTTTTACTTAGTGATAAAACCGAACGTGCATTATTAGAATTAAAAACAAATGGATATCTTAATGACGTAGGCTGGGTTAACTCTATTGAAAAAAATGCTATTATTGATAATTCAACTAATCCTTTACCCTGGGTTACTTATCCTTTTATTCAATTTATTGAAACCAGGCTACAACCACAGTTTGACCTCTTTGAGTACGGCAGCGGTAATTCAACCCTTTATTACAGTAAAAAAGTTGCAACGGTGGATAGTATTGAAAATGACAAATTTTGGTATGATAAAATACATAGTACCATGCCATCAAACGTAAATTTTTTTTTTTGCGAGTTGATTTATGGAGGCGACTATTGTAAATATAGCCAGCAAACCTTGAAAAACTATGATGTAATAGTTGTTGACGGACGCGACAGGGTTAATAGCTGCAAACAAAGCATTATTACGTTGAAACCTGGAGGAGTGCTTATTTTAGATGATACCGAAAGAGTTGCTTACCGGGAAGGGATTGATTTTTTATTAAACAATGGTTTTAAAAAGCTCGACTTTTGGGGGATAGCCCCTAATATAAGCTATTTAAAATGTACATCAATATTTTATAAACCGGGTAATTGCCTGGACATTTAATGAATTTAGCCCCCATCGTATTATTTGTTTATAACAGGCCCCGCCATACCGGGCAAACCTTGAATGCCTTGGCCAAAAATGATCTGGCAGATCAATCTGTGTTATTTATTTACGCTGACGGGCCAAAAAATGATGCATCAACAGAAACGTTGGAAAACATTAAAAAAACAAGAAATATAATAAAACAGAAAAAATGGTGTAAAGAAGTTTTCATTATTGAGTCGGATACCAATAAGGGCCTGGCAAATTCTATTATTAGCGGGGTCACCGAAGTAGTAAATAAATATGGGAAAATAATTGTTTTGGAGGATGATATAGTTTCATCGCCTGCATTTTTAAGATATATGAACGATGCGCTTAATGTTTATGAAGATAATCAAAAAGTAATTAGTGTCGGCGCATTAAACTTTTTTGCAACAGACAATAAGGTAAACGAAACATTTTTTGTTCCAATACCTGATTGCTGGGGTTGGGCTACCTGGAAAAACAGGTGGCAGCTTTTTGAACCAAATGCACAATTATTATTAAATCGTCTCAGAGAAAAGGGCTTGATCAATAAATTCAATTTGAATGGGGTATTTAACTTTGAAAGCATGCTTATTGATCAAATAAAGGGCAATATTAGTTCGTGGGCGATCAGGTGGCAGGCTGTGGCTTACCTTGAAGATAAACTTACTTTATATCCGAAATATTCAGTAACGAAAAACATAGGGTTTGGCATGGGAGGTACACATGGGGGAGTTGACCGGTTTTCAAAACATATAAAATTTGCCGTTGAAAAAATAAATGTTGAAAAAATACCGGTAGAGGAAGACCCATATGTTACACAAAAAATGATTAAGGGTTATTGGAGAACCACCCAACCAAGCCCCCTGATAAAAACCAAACTTAAAACGCGGACATATATAAAATATTTACTTCCGCCCATTGTAAATAAAATTTACAGAAAGATAAAGCCTCATCGAAACAATAGCATTTTATGGCAAGGCAATTTTAAGGATTGGAACGAGGCCAAAAAAATTTCCACAGGGTATGAAAATCCTTTAATTTTAGAAAAAACAAAAAATGCCATATTAAAGGTAAAAAACGAGGAAGCTGCCAGCGAACGCGATTCGGTATTATTTGAACATGAACAATATTCATGGCCTATTATTACTTACCTGCTAAAGTTGGCTATCGAAAATAACAACCAGTTAAATATTATTGATTTTGGCGGCTCATTAGGATCATCATACTTTCAAAACAGGAACATGATACCAGACGCTGTTAAGCTATCATGGAACATAGTTGAACAGAGCCAATATGTTGAAATAGGTAACAAAGAAATAACGGATAATAAACTCCATTTTTTTTATTCTATAAGCGAAGCGCATAAAAAAACCGGTGCTGATATACTATTACTATCAAGTGTATTACAATACCTGGAAAAACCTTATGAATTTCTTGATGAGATAATGAGTTATAGCTTTAAATACATAATAATAGACCGAACCGCTTTCATTGACGATGCGGCTGATAGAATAACTGTACAAACTGTACCTGAATCAATATATAAGGCCACTTATCCGGCATGGTTTTTTAATGAGAATAATTTTTTAAACTCCTTTAAACGTACTTATAACATTGTTACAGAATTTGATAGTCAGGTAGATTATTCAACGTTAGCCGAAGATGGAACAAGATTATATTGGAAAGGCTTTTTACTTAAAATAAATGCTTAATTTTTGTACATTATTTAATTCGGCTTATCTGTCAAAAGGGATCGCCCTTTACAATTCTTTATTAAAAACCTGTTCAGATTTTCATATATACATTTTCGCGTTTGATGAAGTTGCTTATCAAATATTATCAGAGAGAAATTTTAAAAAAACAACTATTATACCGTTGCATGACTTTGAAAATAACGAACTTTTAGCAATAAAAAAAAAACGGTCGGTAGCTGAATATTGCTGGACATCGACGCCATTTACTATAAAATATTGCATAGAAAATTTTAATCTGGACCATTGCACTTATATTGATGCGGATACTTTTTTTTATGAAGACCCCGCACCATTAATTAAAGAAATGGGCGATAATTCTGTACTTATAACCCCGCATAATTACAGTATAAATTACGATGTGAGCGGAGTATCGGGTATTTATTGTGTACAGTTTACCACATTTAAAAATACCTATGCCGGCCTTAAAGTATTAAACTGGTGGGCGCAAGCCTGTTTAAAATGGTGTTATGCACGTTATGAAGATGGGAAAATGGGCGATCAGAAATACCTGGATTCATGGCCTTATATGTTTGAGGGCGTACATATTTGCCGCAATCCCGGTGCAGGGCTGGCGCCGTGGAATTTATTGAATTATAAATTGCAAATTAAAAACGGACAGATCACTATAAATGATAATGAATTGATCTTTTATCATTTTCATGACTTAAAGTACTTATCAAACAACTCCTGGTATTTAGGCGGATATGAAATCGCCGAGAATATACTGGAAAATATTTACAAGCCATATATAAAAATTTTACTTGAAACGGACAGGGAGATAAAAATTAAATTTGGCGATATTGATACTTTAAACACCACTGATGTTAAAAAATTAAATGCTGTTTCTTTAAAGTTTAAAGCAGGAATTTATCTAATTGATATTAAAAAATCGTTCAGGCAATTTGTATACGCATTGTTTTTTATTGACAGAAGAAGACATTATAAAAAAAACTATATCAAATTATAAAATGGCTTATTTAGTTGACCTGACTACATTTACCGATGCAAGGGGAAATCTAACCGTAATTGAAAAGGCTATACCTTTTGATATAAAACGTATATTTTATATCTATGGTGTTGACCAATCGGTAAGAGGCGGCCATCGGCATCATACTACCGTGCAAGCGGCAATATGTATACAGGGTGAGTGTACCATATATAATAATGATAATGCTAAAGAAGAAGAATTTATATTAAATACGCCTTCTAAATGCCTTATTTTAAACCCGGAAGATTGGCACCAGATGTACAATTTTTCGCCTGATGCAATATTGATGGTATTGGCTTCTACCCCATTTGACCCTAAGGATTATATATATGAAAAATATACCTGAGATAATAGAATATGAATCATTAGAAAAAGTGAACTCCATTTTTATTAATGATTATTATCAGGCCTTCGAACAGGTATTACAATCGGGATGGTATATATTGGGCAAGCAGGTTGCTGATTTTGAACAGGCCTTTGCGCAATATTGCGGAACAAAACATTCTATAGGCGTGGCATCTGGGTTAGACGCTATTATTTTATCACTGAAGGCCCTGGATTTACCCAAAAATGCCGAAGTTATTGTTCCTTCCAATACCTATATCGCATCCATATTGGGCATTATAAATGCTGGTTATAAACCTGTTTTAGTTGAACCCGCTATAAATACATATAACATTGATCCCGTTAAAATTGAAGCGGCAATTACCAGCAAAACAAAAGCTATCCTTCCTGTACATTTATATGGAAAAATGTGCGATATGACCAACATTAACCTTTTAGCAAAAAAATGCGAACTTAAAGTAATTGAAGATTGCGCACAAGCCCATGGCGCACAACATTATAAAAAAAAAGCCGGGAGTTGGGGCGATGCCGGCGCTTTTAGCTTTTACCCGACAAAAAATCTGGGCGCCTTAGGCGATGGAGGGGCAATAACGACCAATAATGATGAATTGGCAGATAAACTCATCTATCTCAGAAACTATGGCTCAAAAAAAAAATACGAAAACAAATACGTTGGATTTAATTCAAGATTGGATGAGCTGCAGGCCGCTTTTTTAATAAAAAAATTAACCCGGCTTGATAACATTAATAACCATAAAAGAAGTTTGGCCCAAATATATTTTGACAAGATAGATAGCCGGTTTATAAAACCAAGCCGGCAAACAGAGAACTATGATGTTTTTCATATCTTTAATATCAGGTGCAACAAAAGAGACCTCCTTAAAAAATATTTACTGGAAAAGGGAATAAAAACAGAAATTCATTATCCTATACCTCCGCATAAACAAACCGGTTACAAAAAATTATTAGGTTCGAAAAAATTCCCCTTGTCCGAAGAAATTCATGCAACAACTTTAAGCTTGCCTATCTCACGCTTTCATACTTCCGAACAGGTAAACTATGTGGCTAACTGCATTAATGAATTTGAATAAGTTACCTGCATTTTTATGATATTAACTTATAAACTTTCTTACCTCGTTGTCACCCGCAACCGCCTGCCTTTTTTAAAGATCACTTTAGAAAAACTCATTAATGAACTACAGCCTGATGAAGAAATAGTAGCGGTTGACGGCAACAGCGCCGATGGTTCAAAGGAATATTTGCAGCAACTTTTTGAAGAAGGGAAAATACACCAATTTATTTCAGAGCCTGACCATAACCAGGCACATGGGTGGAACAAAGCCATGCTGATGGCAAAAGGCATCCTGATAAAAAAAATAATAGATGATGATGTATTTTGTTATAGTGCAATTAGAGAATGCAAAAATTTCATGCTGTTAAATCCATTAGTTGATGTGGTGATCTCTAATGATTTAAGCAGTACATTAAACACCCATAAAAACATACGTAAACTTAGTCGCCTGCATGAATTTGAAAAATGGAAGAGGGGCCTTGTGCCATCCTTCACTTTTGGCGATGTACACTTGCTGATAAGGCGTAGCTCATTATCTTATATTGGCCTTTATAATACAGCATATGTTATGATGGATTGGGAATATTCGCTCAGGATTAGCTATCTAAAATCTAATATAGTATATTATACCGGGTATAATGCCCTTAGCGTTGCGCATCATCAAACGGTTAGTTCGTTAAAAAATAACAAATTGATAAATGAACAAGGAAAAAAGGGGGGTATTTTTTATGAGTATGCAGGTGATGGCGCCGGGGTAACCTATTGGTCAAAACTAAAAATATTTATAGGAAATCGTATCTATGGACAAAAACAATCATCTGATAAAAACAATAATGAGGAAGACGTCCGCTTGATCTATGACTATTATTATAACTATCTTTCTGAACTCAATAAATCTGGATCATTTATTTTTTTAGAATCTAATTGAAAAGAATACCCTCTTTAGATGGTTTCAGGGCAATATCAATCCTGCTAATCTTGTTCTGTCATAGCCGTTTATCTCCTGGGTTTCCACAAAATTACGTGAGCATTGCCAAACAAGGAGCGGTTGGCGCAACCATATTTTTCGTAATCAGCGGATTTTTGATCACTAATTTATTATTAGTTGAAGAAACACTAAACAACAGTATAAATATCAAAGCATTTTATATCAGGAGAATATTTCGGATCATACCGGTTTATGTTTTATATGTAACATTTATTTTGTTATGGAGAAATATAGAGCCTATCGGCCTTGCACATAATAATTTATTACACATATTTACTTTCACCGTAAATTTTGATCCCAATAAAAGCTGGTTTCTAGGCCATTTATGGTCGCTTTCTGTTGAAGAACAATTCTATTTATTTTGGCCTCTTATGCTTATGCTTTTTAAAAAACATTTGAAAATTATGTTGGCTATTCTCATTATATACTCGTGTATTGCCAGAACAATCGCCTATAAATTCCCGGTCTATGGACTAATTACGTTATCGCCATTTTTTATTTTTTCTGACGCTATCTTTATCGGCGCGTTAGGCGGCATCTTATTTTTTGAAAAACCTACTATTTGTAAACATAAAATATTTAGTTCCGGTATGATGCAACTTATTGCTATTGGTCTTTTTTGCTTTTTTGTTTATTGTTCCGGATACGGAAAGCTTGCACTTATAGCACTGCCATTCGGCAATACCATTATTTCGCTATCCGTACTTTTTCTAATATTCGCCTACATTACACCGTCTGACAAAGTAGTCTTTAAACTGCTTAACCATAAAGCTATTGTTCATATTGGCATATTATCTTATAGTATTTATATATGGCAACAATTTTTTTTTACTGGAGAAATTAAATCTATTTGGCGAACATTTCCATTTAATTTCCTGGTGATCTATATTGTATCATTAGGTTCCTATCATTTATGGGAAAGACCATTCTTAAAGATCAAGAAGTATTTTTCAGACAGCAACAGGTTACAGCCTAAAGTGCAAATATAATTTCTTGTCAAAGCGCTTAATAAAACTTCGTTTCCAAAACGGCCTTACCTTTCAAAACTTTAAAAAAGAAGTTTTTGACATTTGCCGGGTATCTGAATTATTTGATTTTGACGAATCGGGCGATCCCGATTTTATCATATTCGGCCCTTATGGCAATGATATTCCCCTTAAAGGCAATTATACCCGCATTGGCTATTTCTGCGAAAATATAAAACCTGACCTATCGAGCTGTGAATGGGCGTTTGGAATTCCGCGTGAAGAAGAAATAAATAACCCGCGTTATAAAAGGATACAGTGGCATGGCATTGATCCGCAAATACTGGTTAAACCGCCCGATTATAACGCAGAAGAACTATATAATAACAAAAAATATTTCTGCAATTTTTTATACTCACATAACGTTCCTTATCGCGAAGAATTTTTTAAGCAGCTATCAAAATATAAAAAGGTTGATGCGCCGGGACGGTCTATGAATAATATGCCGGAAATCGATAGTTTATATACCGGTGATACATGGCAACGTAAAAGAGCGTTTTTAAATGAATATAAATTCACTATCGCTTTTGAAAATTACGTTTACCCGGGCTATCAAACAGAAAAGTTATATGACGCCATGCAGGCTAATAGCCTCCCCATTTATTGCGGCGACCCTAAAATAGGTGAAGTATTTAATACAAAAGCTTTTATTAACACTCCTGATTATATAAATACCGAAAATAATATTACCAAATGGCTGCAAAAACATGCGCAGATGGATTTTACAGACATACGGCCCCAACATTATCATGACCCGGTACATCGTATAAAAAGAAAACTAAAAACCATAGGCAGAAACATAAAGATGCGTTTGCAATTCAGTGGCCTCGATTTTGGCCCACTGATTGACCGGATAATTGAATTGGACCAGGACCGCGACAAATACCTTTCTGTCTTAAAGCAACCCTGGTTTATTGATAATAAACCACCTGCAAATGTATCAACTAAGGAACGCTGGGTAAAGATTTTTAGTAACACAGAATGAGTAACGTGCCCCAACCCTTAGTTTCAATAATTATACCTGTTTATAACGCGGAAAAATACCTGGAAGAAACCATATTATCTGCCTTAAATCAAACATGGCCAAATAAAGAAATTATTATTGTGAACGATGGGTCGACTGACAATTCTTTACCGATAGCAAATAAGTTTGTTGGCCCTTACGTAAAAGTGTACAGTCAGGTAAATAAGGGTGCAAGCACAGCGCGTAATAAAGGTTTATCAAAAGCTCGTGGAGACTATATTCAGTTTTTGGATGCCGATGACCTGTTAAGCCCGGATAAAATTAATAGCCAGGTTAAGCAACTACTTGGTAATACCGACACTTTATCCGTATGCCCTGTTATACATTTCAGAACTGATTGTACCGATTTAAACCAGTTACAACCTGATGAAAAAGAGTTGGTTTATTATAAAGAGACAAATGATCCTTTTGAGCTTTTATTAGCTGTTTACGGTATTGGACCAGGTCAGGTCGGAATGATCCCGGTACATTCCTGGCTAACACCGGTTAATTTGATTTTAAAAGCGGGCAAATGGAATGAAAATTTAACTGTAAATGATGATGGCGAATTTTTTTGCCGCGTAGTTTTGGCATCAAAAGCTATACGGGTGTCAAACGGTGTGTTTTGTTACTATCGCAAATATAATGGCACATCAGTGCAATCTATGTCGGGCAATCGTGATTTAAAATCACTAACCAGCCAATACAATTCGTTGATTCTTTTAAAACATCATTTAGAGAAATTTAGGAATGATGACAGAATAAATATCGTTACATCTAAAAATTTATTAATACTATTAATACTCACCTATCCAAAGTATAAAACCTTAACAAAAAAAATAACTGCTGATATTAAAAAACTGGGCAACATATCTTATTCACCGGTTATGGGCGGTCATGCTATTGAGTTTATTAAAAACATTTTTGGCTGGAAAATAGCCCGGTTAATTCAATATTGGTATCATAATATTTTACATAGCTAATAAAAACATCTTACAGGGTAAATGAAAATTTTGCTGTTAATGGACCCCGGAATAACAGTTCCCCCACTGCTATATGGCGGCCATGAAAGATTGGTTTATTTGTTTGCAGAAGAATATCACCGTTTAGGGCATGAGGTTACCTTGCTGGCAGGCCCCGATTCGCATTGCAGCGGTACAACCGTAACATTTGGCATCAACAATCTAAACCGTTCACAACTACAAAAGGTTAAGGAGATTTTATTTGTTTGGAAATATTTATGGCAGAACCGGAACAATTTTGACCTGGTACACAATTTCGGCCGGTTAATTTATTTACTTCCTATTATAAATACGAATACAAAAAAAACAATGACCTATGGCAGACCGGTATCAACAGGAGGGATAAAATTTATAAATTTCTTACCTAATAAAAATTTAATATTTACAGCGTGCAGCAATTATTGTGTTAGTACAGGAAGTGTTGCCGGTACCTGGAAAACCGTTTATAATGCCATTGATTTTTCATTGTATCAATTAAATGAAACAGTAAACGCAAATGCTCCCTTAATGTTCCTTGGCCGCCTCGATAAAGTAAAAGGTGTGCATACTGCAATTAAAGTAGCTAAGGCCACCAACAACCAATTGCTGATAGGTGGTAACATACCCAATACCCCCGATAACTACCAATACTATAAAAACGAAATTGAACCGCTAATTGATGGCGATCAAATAAAATATTTAGGCGCTTTAAATGATGCTGAAAAGAATACTTATTTAGGGCAGGCTAAGGCGTTACTATTCCCTATTGAATGGGATGAGCCATTCGGTATGGTAATGGTTGAAGCCATGGCTTGCGGTACACCCGTAATTGCTTTCAACAGAGGATCAGTGCCTGAGGTAATTGACGAAAATATTACGGGTATTATAGTTAATACAATTGAGCAAATGGTTAAAGCAACAAACGATATTGCGCCTATCGATCGTAAAAACTGTCGCGATCATGCCTATAAACGATTTGATATAAAAATTGTAGCAAACAACTATTTGAACTTATAGATAATGAATATAAAATTACTGGTTGGTAAAACTATAGCCAACGTTGTAGATTGGTTAATTAAAATAAATTATAAGCTGGTACCTTTTATTCCTAACGGCAGGTTATTGCCTTTGGATTTGAAAAGAGCAAATATTTATCCTGAAAACATATTTGATGTGGGTGCTAATATCGGACAAACGGCAAACTATTTTCTTAAAAATTTTCCGGATGCTGAAATTTATTCCTTTGAACCGGTATTGAGTGTTTATAAAGAGTTAGTGGCTAATACGGCAAACACCAAAATTAAGTGCTTTAACCAGGCGCTGGGCGATGAAAAAGTTAATGCCAAAATTTACAAGTCGGAAACATATAACGGCGTTGCCTCCATAAATGGAATAGGTAAGGAGGGTTTAACAACCGAGGAGACCATAAAAATTACCAGGGGTGAAGACGTTTGTGTCGAATACCAATTAAATGGTATTGATTTATTGAAAATTGATGTGGAGGGGTATGAATTAAACGTATTGAAAGGCGTCGAATCAATGTTGAAAAATAAAGTAAAATTGATTTATGCCGAGGTATGTTTTGATAGTACTAACCCATGCCAAACTTATATAACTACCTTATTAGAATACTTATCTCCGTACGGATTTATACTGTCAGGTTTTTATAATCCATACAGGGTAGGGCATAATAAGCTTAAACTAAACCATTGCGATATTTTATTTATTAATACATTATTAATTGACATATAAAGTTGTTTTGGTTACCCCGGGCCAACCCGCATTAAACCCGCGGCTGGTAAAAGAGGCCGACGCGCTTACAGATGCAGGTTACCAAGTAACTGTATTTTTTTCTTACTGGAATAGCTGGGGAAGTGATTTTACTAAAAAATTACTACACTCAAAAAAATGGGATGCTATTTGTGTAGGCGGAGATCCTGTCGAAAAGCCATTAGTTTATTTTATCAGCCGGGTAATATATAGCATAACCAGGTTTATTGTTAAAAAAGTTGGCCCTATAAATTACTTTGCCGAATTAGCTGCAACCAGGAGCGCTTTTTTTTTAATACATGAAGTTAAGAAACATAATGCCGATCTATATATTGGTCACAATTTAGGAGCATTACCCGCAATTGTAAAAGCCGCTAAAAAACATAATGCTAAATGTGGTTTTGATGCTGAAGATTTTCACCGAAATGAAATTAGCGACGATATTAATTCATTTAACTTTAAAACTGCTAAATATTTAGAAGATAAATATTTGACCGGGGTTGATTATATTAGTGCCTCAAGCCCGCAGATTGCAGGGGCTTATCAACAACTTTATCCTGGCAAAAAACCCATAACCTTACTTAATGTATTTCCTAAAAATACATCATTAAAACAACGGAGCATCAATAGCGCTGATGCCGTAAAACTATTTTGGTTCTCACAAACCATAGGCGCCAACCGGGGGATCGATGATGTTATTAACGCGTTACAACTTTTAGATAAAAATCAGTTCGAGCTGCATTTATTAGGCGCACCGCAAGAAGGCTTTATTGATAAAATAAATAGCAGTGGTATCAGCGTTAAATTTCATAACCCCATACATCCGGATGAGTTAACTGATTTTGCATTTCAATTTGATATTGGCCTGGCTTTAGAACCGGGTTTTTGCACCAATAACAATTTAGCGCTTAGCAACAAACTATTCACCTATATGCAGGCGGGTTTGGCCATTATTGCCAGCGACACAACCGCTCAGCAGGATTTTATGAGCAAAAATTCGCAAATAGGAAGTTTATATCCAAAAGGAGATCCAAAAGCATTGGCTACAATTTTATTAGGCTATTATCAAAACAGGGATGAACTAACAAACTGTAAAACCCAGTCATTGCGCTTGGCTCACCAGCAATACAACTGGGAAACCGAAAGTAAAAAATTTCTATCTGTTGTTAAGGAAACATTGCTAAAAAATTGAACAAAAGGGTTCTAATTATTTCTCCATATTTTCCGCCTTCAAATGCTGCCGATATGCAGCGCATCCGAATGAGCTTGCCATATTTTAATCAATTTGGATGGGAAGCTGAAGTAGTGACGGTGGATCAATTTTACTCAGACCTGCAAAAGGATCACCTTCTTTTACAAACCATTCCGGCTGATATAAAGATATACACCGTAAGCGCCCTAAATAAAAAATGGACATCAAAATTAGGCTTTGGCAATCTTGCGTTCCGTTCTTATTGGTTCTATCGCAAAAAAGTGAATGAATTGCTTAAGGATAAGAAATTCGATCTGATCTATTTTTCAACCACGCAATTTCCCCTATGTGTGTTGGGGGCGTATTGGAAAAAACGTTTTAAAATACCTTATGTAATAGATATGCAGGATCCCTGGCATACCGATTATTATCTGGACAAACCTAAACATCAGCAACCCTCAAAATACTGGTTCTCCTACCGGCTAAATAAATTCCTTGAACCTATAGCCATTAAAAATGCCGCTGGATTAATAAGCGTATCTGAAAATTACATTACCGATCTGAAAAACAGGTATCCCGAAATAAAAAATATTCCTTCGGCCACCATTACTTTTGGAAGCTTTGAGCCCGATATGAAGATTGCTGAAGAAAATAAAAGCAGTTTTACTAACCTGCTAGGACAGGGCTTTAAAAACATTGTCTACATTGGGCGCGGGGGTTTCGATATGCATAAAGCGATAAAACCTATTTTTCAAGCATTTAAACAAGGGCTCACTGAACAGCCCGACTTATTTGGTCGGCTTAAATTCTATTTTATAGGTACCAGCTACGCTCCGCAAGGCGAAGAAACAGCAACCATATTACCATTGGCAAAGCAATTTGGTATTGAAAACAATGTAATTGAAATGCCTGGCAGGATAAGCTATTTTCATACGTTAGTTACTTTGCAGCAAGCTGATGCCTTATTTATACCGGGTTCTGATGATCCTAAGTATACGGCATCAAAAATATATCCTTATCTTTTAGTGAAAAAACCTTTGTTAGCCATTTTTAATTCAAAAAGTCCTGCAATGCCAGTTTTATATGAGTGCGGCGTTCGATACGCCTATTCTTATGATACCACGCCCGGAATTGACAACCATATATTAGGTTTTTTAAGAGAAATAGTTAACGGAACGGTTAACACACCCGACTATAACAAAGAATTTATAAAAAAATACTCCGCGCCAAATATGACAAAAAAACAATGCAGCCTGTTTAACCTGGTTGTAGATAACACGTTATGAAAAGGGATGTTCAATACGAGGATTTACGGCGCCCCTTAATTAGGGCTATAAATTACCGAAAACTGAACTAAAAAAGCAGGCTCAATATGAGGCATCGGATACAAACACTTGATGGTTTACGATTTTTGGCAGCTATTGGCGTTTTATGGATACATACCTGGACACGTCACGGTAACCCCAGATGTTATATTGGCAATGTGGATATTGCAAACTTCTTAGCATTAGGCGGAAACGGCGTCAATTTGTTCTTTGTTATAAGTGGTTTTTGTATGTATTATTTTTATGCATCGAAAAGCAATTTTTCTTATAATGATTTTTACCGATTCCTGATAAAAAGATGGGTAAGATTATCTCCGGCATTTTATGCTGCAACAGTTATTTATATACTAGTTGATAAATTTATATACCATCAAAAAATTGATGGTATTGCCAATTTTCTTCACAGTGTTTTTTATTTAAACTACATTTTTGGTCAATATGATACAGCTTCACATTTTTGGACTTTAACCGTGGAGTGGCAATTCTACTTCATCATCCCTTTTATACTTATATATCAAAACACAATCGGTTTTATAAAAACAATTTCATTTATTTTTAGCGTAATTTTTTTAATCGAGCTTTTAACTATTTTAATATTAAAAAAGCAATCAGACCTGCTAAACGGTACAATATTGTTTCATGGAATTGAGTTTGGCTGCGGAATATTGGCTGCTAGAATTTTGATGAAAAGCAACAGCGCCTTAAAGAACCGTCTGGTCTGGATAAGCACATTTATCATAATTACCTATGCCGGACGTGTAATGTTGTCAAACCAAGTGCTATTACTTTCGCCTAATTACTATAATTTTTTTAAACTATTGGGCTTCACGCTTATGGGATGTGGATTTTCCGGTATTTTATATTTATCAGTAACTTCCGTTAAATGGCTAAATGCTATTTTAGGTAACCGCTTATTTAAAACAGGCGGGCGTGTATCTTACAGTTTTTATTTATTTCACGCTTTGATATTTCCGGTAATAGTTAAGTTTACCATTGAATTTATGCCCTTTGCAAAAGGGATAATTGCCCCTATTATAAGTACATGCATAAGCGCACTTATTTTGTACCCTATTTCAAGGTTAAGTTACCATGTATTAGAAAAACCATTTTTATCAATTGGTAACTTAACGTCCAAATGAAAAAATTAGCCATCATTGTTACACACCCTATTCAATATTACGCCCCTCTATTTAAACTATTGGCCCAAAAAATTGATGTGATGGTTTTTTATACATGGGGCAATGCATCAATTTCAAAACACGATCCCGGTTTTGGCAAAATAATTAAATGGGATATTGATCTATTGGACGGCTATAATTATACATGGGTAAACAATACTGCAGCTGATCCCGGATCACATCATTTTAATGGCATAGTTAACCCCGATCTTATTTATCAATTAAAGTTATGGCAGCCCGATACGCTATTGGTTTATGGCTGGGCTTACAAAAGCCATTTAAGCGTGATGCGGTATTTTAAAAACAAAATTCCGGTACTTTTTCGTGGCGATTCAACATTATTGAATGAAAAAGCTGGTTTAAAAAATATAATCAGGTATGGTTATTTAAAATGGGTATACAAGCATGTAGATTGTGCCTTATATGCAGGGTCAAATAATAAGGCTTATTTTGAAAAATATGGCCTTAAAAAAACCCAATTAATTTTTACGCCCCATGCTGTTGACAATGATAGGTTTGCTGTACAAAGAACCAATGAGGCAGTAAATTTAAGGCAGGCGTTTAATATTAGTGAAGATGAATTGCTTCTGCTTTTTTCGGGTAAATTTGAAAAGATAAAAGATCCGGCTTTATTGCTTCAAGCTTTCATTAACTTAGGTATACCAAAAGTACACTTGTTGTTTGTTGGCAACGGGGTTTTAGAAGCTTTATTAAAACAAAAGGCGGCCCATCACCCTGGTATTCATTTTATGGACTTTCAAAACCAAAGCAATATGCCTGTAATTTACCAGGCTTGTGATATTTTTTGTTTGCCATCAAAAAGTGAAACCTGGGGCTTATCTGTTAATGAAGCAATGGCTTGCGGAAAAGCTATTTTAGTTTCGGATAAAGCAGGATGTGCCATTGACCTGGTTAAACCCGGCATTAATGGATATATACATACCGCAGCTTCTATTACTGATTTATATAAAAAGTTAGCTTTGATGGTTAATGAAGGAAAAGAAGGTTTATTTTTAATGGGTGAACATTCAAAAGAGATAATAAGAAACTGGAATTTCGAGGCCCAGGCAACCCATATTATTAATTATAAAAATGAGTCAAGCCAATAAACCGCTCCAAAGGTACTTTCTATTGTATGTGCCCTGGCTGTTGTCTTTGTTATTAAAAAGTGACCCTGTTATTTCTTACCTAATAGCCTGGCTAGGTACCTTTTTTATATTTTACATTTCATATAGCGGTTGGTTAAAACCTTTACCAGCCGATCGTTCTATAGCAGGACAGTTAATGCGGCCCATATTTTTGGTACAGATAGTTTTTATAGGCTATATGGCCAGCAGCTCCATTTTCTATTTTTTGAATACATTAGGGGTTAACGACCCCACACCATCAGGTTTTCTGCCAAATTTCACATTTAGTATCGATAAAGAAAAATTAGCTTTAATAGCGCAATGCCAGCGATATTATGTTTTAGGGCATGCGGCCTTTGTTATGGGTTTAATGTTATGTATGCGCTACCCTGTTACACAAAAATATAAAGTTGATAATCAAAAGCTCTATAATATTTTATTTGTTACGGCAATAATATGCCTCCCGCTATCAGTCCTAACTACCAGTATAAGCGGCCTTTCACAGTTTTCTAATCAATTTAGTTCATTAAGTTTTATGGCAGGAACTCTTGCGCTCGCGTTTGCCATTCCTCTTAGAAAAGGTTTTAATACCTTGTATTGTATTATTTTATATTCATTTAACTTTTACCACGCGTTAACTTCGGGTTTTAAAGAGCCTATTATTATTAGTGTGCTCGTGTTGGGAATTTTTTTATATCCCAGCTATAAAAAAGCTGTAACGTTTACATTTATACCGGCATTATTGCTGCTTTTTTTATTGCTGCCCACTTATAATAGAATTTTTCGCGAAAATGCATGGGGCGACCAACTCGACGCCGATGATGCTTATAAAAAAGCGCTTAATGCAACGTTGAACGCAGATCAATTGGAAGACGATACTACCTGGGGATTTTTAGTGTACCGATTAAGTGAGATAGATATGTTTGCTGCTTTTGTAAAATCAACACCCGATTATGTTGATTACTATGGCCTTGACCTCGTAGAGCAATCCGTAATAGCAATTGTACCCCATATATTTTGGCCATCAAAACCAAGCACCGAGGAGATAGTTATGGAGCGCGTATATAACGCGGGAGTTATAAACAGAGGGTCGAATGTTTCTGCAAAACCAGCTTATATTGTTGATGGTTATCTCTCGGGAGGGACGTTAGGAGTATTTTTAGCACTATTTATTTATGGAGCGGCAATACAATTAATATCGCAAAAAGCCGAGCAATTATTCGGTGGTTATGTTTTAGGAACAGCTTTAATATTTTCAGGCTTATTCCAAATATTTTGGCGTGGCTTAAGTTTTGAATTTTTATTAAACTCCGTTTTTTGGAGTTATATAACTATGCTGCTTATACACAAAATATTAAAGGCTTATAATATTATAGAACCCATTTGAGAGTATTGCAAATAAATGCTTCTTATAAACCGGCCTATATTTATGGGGGGCCAAATATGTCTGTTGCTAAATTAAGTGAACAGCTGGTAAAGGCTGGTTGTATTATAGAAGTATTTACAACTACAGCTAATGGCGCGTTTGAGTTACCGGTTAATTTAAATAGTAAAACTAATGTTGACGGCGTTGATGTAACCTATTTTAAACGCATAACTAAAGATCATACTCATTTTTCTCCCGCGCTGTTAATAAAATTATGGAAAGAAGCCCCCAATTTTGATCTGGTGCATATTCATGCCTGGTGGAATCTCGTTTCCATATTTTCGGCGTTTATTGCATTGATCAAAAAAAAACCGGTGATGATCTCGCCGAGAGGTACGCTTAGTTCTTATTCGTTCAATAACAAAAATAGTTCAATTAAAAAATTGATACATAATTTATTAGGGAAACATTTATTGAAACGATCATACATACACGCCACCTCCAACGCAGAATGCGAAGCTTTAGCGGCTATTATTGAACCTAAGTTGATATTTAATATTCCTAATTTTGTTAATATAACTACAGCAGTAAATGTACCGGTAGTTGAGGATGGGCCTGTTTTTAAGCTCCTTTTTCTATCAAGGATAGAAGAAAAAAAGGGCCTTGATATTTTATTGTGCGCCTTGCCTGCAATTAATATTCCTTACAGCTTAACCATTGCCGGCGATGGTGATAAAAACTATATTGATCATTTAAAAAATATTGCCAGGGATAACTTTAGCGATCCTGGCATTACGTGGATAGGCTTTCAAAATGAAACCAAATTTGATATTTTACGCAATCATCAATTATTGGTCTTACCTTCATACGATGAAAATTTCGGAAACGTGGTTATTGAAAGCCTGAGTGTTGGTACACCTGTATTAGTAAGCAGCCATGTTGGCCTGGCCGATTACGTTATAAAAAATAGTTTTGGCTGGGTATGCGAAACAACACCCGAATCTATAAGCGATGGTATCAATACTATTGCAATTAACCAGGCAGCACAAATGCGCCATATCAGGAACACAGCGCCTGCAATTATTCGAAATGATTTTGACGAGGGTAAACTAATACAAAAATACATGGATATGTACCGCCACATTATTACCCATGGCTGAATATAAAGATTATGGTTTCAGAGTTAGCGATCCGGCGCATACGTTTCAATATTTAACCGGGGCATTGTTGACTCTGCTCGACAAAAATACCAACAATTGCATATTAGACATTGGCTGCGGTAATGGCTATTTGGTTAATTTCCTGGTGGAAAAAGGCTATAATGCTTTTGGTACTGATGCGTCAGCCCAGGGTATTGCAATCGCCCGGCAAATCAATCCCGATAGGTTTTTTTTGCAGGATATTTCAACAGGAAAACTACCGGCCGAATTGCAACAACAACAATTTGATACAATCCTATCAACGGAAGTTATTGAACACTTATATGATCCGGGTGGGTTTATTGAATTTTGCAAACAAATACTGAATAAAAAAGGTGAAATAATAATTTCAACTCCCTATCATGGTTACTTAAAAAATTTAGCATTGAGCCTGCTTAATAAATGGGATTTGCATTTTAGCCCGATGTGGTATGGCGGGCATATTAAATTCTGGTCGAAAAACACACTGAGCAAAGCACTAACTAATTACGGTTTTACAGTAATTTCTTTTAAAGGTTGCGGCCGCATACCTTATTTTTGGAAATCAATGATCATTAAAGCAACGTTAAATTGAACACGCCTTACTCGTTTATAATTTTAACCTATAACGAAGAGATGCATTTACCACGCCTGCTGCAATCTATTGCCGGGTTAGGGGCACCAGTTTTTATACTGGATTCAGGAAGTACTGACCGGACGATAGAAATAGGTA